>Ga0308161_1000258_pt1 | contig 105984 bp, 116 predicted proteins | sample PhyFR2_FD_201034 | JGI IMG/M metagenome (GOLD analysis project Ga0308161, IMG submission 201034) | Phyllosphere microbial communities from UC Gill Tract Community Farm, Albany, California, United States - DLSLF.R2 | ecosystem: Host-associated > Plants > Phyllosphere > Unclassified | place...
AGGGGATATTTACACTGGTATCGGTTTCTACTAGTTCCTGATTCTGATCAAAACTCTCTTCTTCTACATTCCATCTATCTTTTCCCATTTTAAGCTGCATATATTTTGAGATATTATCAGCTCCTACTTGTGTTATTATCGCACCTACAAGAGATAGCAAGGCATATATTATCTGGAAAAGGTTTAATCCCGGAAGAACTTTTGGTAGAGAATTATTACCTGCATTATTTACGAGTGCTAGAGACCCTAGGATCATTCCAAGGCCGATAATAATAGGAATAATGATTTCTTTTGTAATATTTAGATCTTTTTTCTTCTTTGCCTTAGTTCCGGTGGCTACAAGAGCAATAAGCACTAATGTAGCAAGCTTTGCGTGAAGAGGAGGATAGAAGAATACCATCTTCGAAAAATTTGCCAATAGATTCGACAGGAACTTAATGTTTGCATGAAGAAAGAATAACATGCAGCAATCCATGACAACAGTGAAGTACACCATTTTCTGGAAAAATCCATAAATCTTTATTTGATGCTGTTGTTCTTGCATTTAGACTATTTTTTGAAATGTTATAATTATATACTGGCTCAGGCACTGCCTGTTAGAAGGTGTCAGCTTTAAGGATATCGGAGTATTTTATTTTCATTTCTACGGTTCTTCCGGAGATAGGTTCTTCAATAAGCCTTATCACCATTACTTTACTGTTAGGGTAAGTGAACTTTTTGAAGACATATATATTATGGAAGTTCTTTTTGAACTGGCTTTGGTGATAAAGCTGATACTCAGGTTTTAGCTCTAAACTTTGATTATTAGTTGCTTTATAGATTTTTTTATCTTCAATTGAGAATTTTAAACCATCTATGTTATAACTAAGGTTTGAATCATTAATGAAAGAGATATCCAGAAATATATAATCACTGATCACGTATACATTGTTCAATTGTATGGATAGCTTGAAGTCATTTACCTCCCGAAGGGGTGCTTTCGTTTTTTTCTTTAGGATATCCATTGAGAAATTATAAAGTTCCTGGTTGGAGAAAGCAATCTTAGGGTATTCTAAAGGCTGCATATCTTCAGGTTGAATCTGAATTTGGGTAATAGTATTGTGTGTTTCTGAGTTTTTATAGTTCACTTTATACTGTGCCATAAAAGATTGTCCTACAACAGTGATAATGCCGGGGTCCGGCCTCCAATTTAATTCTGATGCTTTATTTCCATTTTTAATTTTTATTCGTGCAATATTTTCTGCCGGAAGATCGCCTATTAAATTATCAGTAGAGAGATCTACAAATTGAATTGGTTCTGGAGAGATAATATGTAGGCTCACACCATCGCTGATATTAAGCTGTGGAAGTTCCATAACATATTTTTCAGGAGTAGCAGTTTGAGCCAGGCACACCACTGGCAGTGTAAGAGCCAATAATATCATTGGGGATACTAAATATTTAAATGCTTTCATATTAATAAGTGTTTTCATTTTTCTTAAGTTCTTTATCGTTTATTAAATAGATATAGGAGTTGTATTTGAGCTTGGCTTTGTTCTTTCTTATGAGGTTTGAGATTGATTGGGATGCTGATCTAAATAGGCTAGAGGCTATACTTGTGAAAAAGTTTTGACTACTCATATCCATCTGTGTACCCTGTACCGAATTAGTTCCCATTTGTCTCATCATTTCTCGGAATTCGCTTTGTGGGACGTACATGCCCTGAATACCGTCTGTGTCATACACTGAAAGATTAATAGGAAGAATTTCACCGTTATTAAGGATTGATACAACATTAAGGTTAACCCTTTGGAGTGTAAATCCAGATATTTGTCCATAAATAAGAGCACCTTTAGAAACCTTATGTTTTCCGACATATATATCTTCCAGTAATCTGAAACGAATTCTACTACCTAAGTAGCCGTTTATTGATTCGTCCAAAACAGCTTTCACGAATTGAGTTTCCTTTTCTTTAAAAACTGAGTTGAAACTGCTGTTTACTCCTGATTTGCTTACTGTTAATGTTGAATTTAGGAAAGCATCTAATTTTTCTTTGTTTTTCTTTAGTCTTTCCTCAGCAGCCAGTTTTGATTGGTATTCAGGATTCCGTGCTTTTTCAAGTGAATCCATCATGAGCATTTGTTTTCTAAGAGTTTTTACAGGGTCATCATTATCATCTTTTCTTATATTTTGATTAGAGTTTCCATATTGCGAAGACGCAGATGATTTTACGCTATTATTATTATTATTATTATTATTATTATTATTATTATTGGATGTGGAACTTCCACCGCCATTTAAAGTCCGGATAAGCTCAACAGAACGCTGGTAATCTCTGTCATCATTTTGCGTGGAAGTACGACCTGCATTATTTTGAGATTTATAATAAGATCTGTTCATTTCATTTTCATTTCTACGCATTTCCTCGCTTCTTACGGCTTTTAATGAATCTATATAGCGTTTTTCTTTGTAGCCCAGGTTATCCGAATACTGGTTTAGGCTATCATTTTCTTTATCCAGTCCATCAAGCATCGTTCTATCATCCTTTTTAGTAAAAAAACTATCATAGGCATCGTTTTTTGACATAATAGAATCTTGTGCATCCCCTAGAGAGAGTGAAAGTTCTTCTTTGGGTTTTTCATCTTTTTTCCCTGTTTTCATAAACTGAGAAGCTTGCCATCCAAAGAATATAATAAATGGAAGTGCTATAAGAGGGATAATATACTTTGGCTGTTTAAAATTTAATTTCTTAATATCCATTTATTTTAGTTTTTGGTATTGGTTAAACAAATAATCAATTCTCAGACTGTCAGCCTTTGTAAGGCTCCCTTTGTCCCTTTTTACTTTAAAAAGCTCCAGTTCTTTTACAATTTTCTCCATTTCTATTTCCTTTGTTTTAGATTTTAGTTTATTGGAATTGTTTTCAGTGAAGGCGGGTGGGGGAGTTACTGAAATCTCCATTTTGCTGGGGAAATAGAAGAATTGGATTATAGATAATATGAATGATAGGATTAAAAAGATCATCACGTATGTATATACCTTTTTAGGATTTTCATATACCCAATCTTTAATTTTTAAATATTTTTCTTTCATAACTATAGTGGGCTATATTTGGATTCATTAGAAATTTCAGAGTTGTCCAGGATTCTCCAGTTTTTAAGAATTACACCATGTGGATTATTGGGACTTCGGATGATATCATCAAAATTGCCTTCAGTAATGAGCTTTCTTTTGATAACAGAAGATTTTCTGTTGATCATTTCCTTACCATAATAGATGAACTTCTTTTTCTCCAGATCAATTTTTATGGAATCTGCATGGGTAGTTACCATAGAGTTTGAAGAAATTATTTGATTATAAAATCCTTTTTCTCTAAGGTTAGCATATTCCTTTTTACCACTATCATCAATAAGGTATAGAGATTTCTCTGCATTCTCTTTGATATATTTATCATCCGGAGCGAGCGTAAAGAATAATCTGTGAAAGAGCTCTACTTGGCTTTTATATTCTACCGGGCGATTTAGAAGTTCATCAGTTTGTTTTACCAGAATAGGAACACCATTATCAATAACATAGATTGATCTTCTTGAGTCCTGAACCATTTTATAAGAAAAGTAAAAACCTACGATCACGATAAACACTGCAAAGAGAACTGTAGCAATAGAAACCGCTTTGTTTACTTTAATTTTTTGTTCTATATTTTTTACTAGCATATGAATTTGATTTAATAGATTGGTATTTAATTAGTGAGTGCTATAATCCAATTACTTTAGTAGCTACTTTCGCTGTTTTAACCGCAGTACCGGCTATTTTACCTCCCGCTGATTTAGCTTTTGACATAGCTCCTGCTCCTCCGGCAGAGACAATTGTGTCTGCAATTGTAGGTGTCATTAAAACTCCGATTCCGGTGACGATATATGCGACACAAGGAAATAATACAGTATGTATCATTCCGTTACTTTGGATATAGACTAACAGCATATTATAATCTACGATGGCTCCATTTTGGATGAGCAGGTCATAACGATCGATTTCCATTTGATATCCGGATATAATAAGCTGTTGGCCAATGTTAATAATAGTATAGGCAACAAATGTGTACAGGTTTACATTGATAAATTTCGATACCCAATTGGTCATTGCAGATTCAAACCCAGGGATAATTGATATTCCTACTGCTATAGGGCCAAGGGTAATGAGTATATATGCCCATATTTTTTGAATAAAGAAAATAAGATAGGTACAAACCCTGAGGATAGTTAAAGCAACTGCTTCAATGAGATCTGCTACTAATTTTTGCATTTCAAAATTCATTCTGATCTGAAATTCCTTAATTGGTGCTATGAGTTTATCAAACTGATCAGAAAGGTCAAACCAGGAACTATCGGATTTTTCTCCCATCTTATCAATAGTTTCACTTTTGGCATCTTCTTCGGCCTTCTTTTTAATAAGTGCTTCTAAGAGTTGATTTTGTTTTTCAAATCTCTTTACTCTCACGTCATTTACTTGTTTTTCAATATCCTGAAAAATTGACTGAGAAGGCTCTGCTAGTTTTTGGAATGGATATTGGATCATGCTGGTAAAACCTGACCAATAGATAAGCATGAACCCAATAAAAATTGGTCTTAACATAGGGGTGATTTCCCATTCGCGATCTCTGGCTGCCATTTGCCAACCTAAATAACCAAGATAACATAAAGCTCCAAAACCTCCTATTGATCTCCCGAGAAAGCTTGCTGAAGTAGCATCATTATTCACCTGTGTATCGAGTTTAGTGAATACTTCCATAAACCACTTTTCAAAAGCTCCATCACCCTTTAGGAATTGTAAAAGCTGATTATAGTTTGTATTGGTCTGACCAAACATAAGCATGGGTGCTAATACAGCTATAAGGCAGACAAGAGCGGTAAAATATTTTGTTTTCATTTGATTTTTTTTATTATTCTTTGCCAAATGGAATTCATCATAAGAATTATGATTCATTTCATCGTTAAAATCTGTGTTTATAATCTTGCATTACACTTGCGACAATTTCTTTGTCATCTCTGTGTAAAGCAATTTCTTTGTTGGTATTTCGAAATTTGTCTAACATTTTTTTATAGTCCAGTACTAAGTTTGTTTTACTGTTAAAACCATTTAATTCATATAAAAACTTCCTCCAACCTATAAGTGTTTCGTGGTACATAAGAAATCTTTTTCCCCGTGGCATATCCACTGTACGTGATATCTTATATTTGTCTTTCAATAGATCTAGATTTTCCTGAAGTCTCTTTATTACTCCTATACTGAGTAGTGTTTGGTAGCTTTCATCGTCTTTTAATCTCCAATCGGTATAATTTTGTGGATTGTCCGGGAAATTATTTAGAGGGGAAAGCATTCTTTTGTAATAAAGAAGCCACAGAGGATCCGCATCTACAGTTAAAGAAGTCCAATGCGCTAAATCCTGCATATTTCTTTTGTAAAGTGTATCGACTTCGATTTTGATCTTTTCAGCTTCTTTTCTTTGCAGTTCTACTTGTGCCAGGCGCTGTACCTCAATTCCATTTGCTTTTAAAGGGCGAATATCTTCGCCATCTTTATAATCTCGATTTCTACCAGGGGAAAGCATGCCCCATACTGTCGAATAAGCAAAGTTGGTTTGGACACCAAGAAAGTATTTTCCATAAGGTCTCCAGTCTCCCCAGGATTCAAAAACTTGTCTCTTATGCTGGGAGACAATAGCTTCATCATTAAGTCTGTTCTGCGCTCGGGAAGTTCCAGGTGCCATGCACAGTGCGCCAGCCATAAATAGGATGCCAATCTTTAATTTATATTTTGTAAATATTGTCATGGTCGCTAATATTTTAGAATTCCGTATTTTGAAATAATATCTTTTATGATCATTCTGTCAATGTTGACATAGTTATTAAGACCTGGTATTTGGAATATGTAAGGTGTTTGTTTAGCATTCTTCAGCACCAGATTGATGTAAAGGATCGTTCCGTTAATCAGTCTTGCCCTATCAAAAATTTTTCTAAGTAAAATTTCCCTATCATAAGGATCCATTAAAAAGTCATTGCTCTCCCGAAGAATCTCTTCAGTAACTTCTCTTTTAAGATTTAAAGCTTCCTGTCCGACTTGTACATAGTAATTGGTAAGAAGAACTGCATACTGAGGGTTCTTTGAAGTAAGGGAAAGCATTTCCCCAGAGTTTTGAGCTATTTCTCCGAAATACTGGTATAGGTACTGCAGTTGCTTTCCTTGTTTAATGGCCATATTCACATTTGTCAGTTTATTATAGATATATTCCTGAATAGTCACCACCTGAGTGATCTTACCTTTGATATCATCATAAAGCTGCTTTTGTTTCTCGTAAGAATTAAAAAACAGTTTATCGCTTGAAAGTCTTACAGCTTGGTTTTTGGTCAACTGAGCCAAGAATTTTTCGTTGATTACAACTTGTTGGCTCTTTATTGGTATAAGGCCTGCAAAAACAAAAGCTATTAAAACAATTAGTATTTTCATCATTAGAATGTTTTGATTCCTGTCATTATATCCTTTACAATCTGCTTATCCCTGTTAGCATAATATTTGAATAAGATATTCTGCCACTGAACTTTTTCTTTGATATCCCTTACTTTCATGAGCATATATGTAGAAGAACGGTCTAAATTTTCCACTTCTCCTATGGCATAATCCAGTAATATTTTTCTCTCAGCTTTTTCCATTTGGTTTATTGCCCCGTATGAAACTACTATACCTGTTAGAAGTCTTATGACCATTTGCAGATTATCGACGAATTGAACTTGCATGGGTAGTGCTACCACTAAGGAATAAGGAGCTGTTCTGATTTCTTCTATGATCCTTTCCTGTGTTTGCTTTATACGTGTAGCATCTCTTGAAATAGCAATGCCAGCCGGAATTGCCTGCATGGCAAAAGATATTATTCTAAGACGATCCTGTATTTTAGTGGAAGTTTCTTTCAGTTTTGTCCATTGTTTTCTATTTTCTACCTCAGTGGTAACATTTGTTATCTGCCACTGACGCATTTCCTGTTGACGCTCATTTTCCTGCATTGAGTGACGGATTTCCTGATTCATCATAGGAAAAGACACGTTTTCTTTTTCCCAGGGTGGAGTAGGACGCCCACCACTTGATGTTAAAACAATAATTCCAAGTGGAAGAATTAGATATAAGAAGAAAATATTTTTCATGACCTATAGTTTTAGAAATTATATTTGTATCTGTCCATTATATTTCTGACAATGTCTTTATCAGTGTTGATATATCCCTGAAAAGGATTAATAGCTTTCCAAAATCCTAGTCTTTCTGCTCTCTCAATATTTAGCTTTACTGTAAGAAGCCAGATTTTTAATTTTTTTACATTTTCAGAAATACCAAATATTAATCTGTAGCGATCTCCGGCAGTTGCAAGATTCAGTTCACCTGAAGCAAGAATGTCGGAAACATCAGTTCCTATTTTAAGTATTTGCTCATAAGTTTTTTCAGTTGCTTTAGCTCCAAAAATGCTGAATTGGGGATGTTCTTTTGTCAGGTTAGTTATATCTCCGGAATATCTTCTACAGTCATTAAGATCTTCATAGATCATTTTGACTTGTATTCCGTTTTGAAGAGTTCCTGAAGTTTCCTGAAGACCTTTAAGAACCTTATTTTGGATATTATTAGCCAGCACCATTTGTGAGGCTACCCAAGCTTGAGCTTGCTGTAACTTTGTTTGCTCCTCTACAGTTTTATTCTGTTGACTTTTTAGATTATCAGAATATAATTTTAAAGCTGCTGTAGTCGTAACATCTATATAAGTATTCTGCGCCCGGTAAGTTCCCGGAGCCAGGCATAATACGCCAAGCAGTAATAACAAATTAAATTGATATTTAAACTTTTTCATATTCCTGTATATTTGAATGTTTCATGATATCTACTAAAGTTTTATCTTCATCTTCCATTTTTCGATAAATAATCTGAAGTACATTTTTTCCTTTATATTTATCTTTCATCATTATGTAAAAGTTTACGATTTGTTTATCCAAAGGCTTTTTGTACAAGTTTATTAGAGTTACCATTACTCCTATACTATCACCAAATTTTTTAAGATCAGAAACAAATGCTTCTATTGCTTTATCATAGGTTCCATACTTGGTAACATAAATTTTAACAGCAGATTTTTCAGGCTTTTCAGTGGTATAAGTAAGGTATTGTTCCAGCGAAACTTCGTTTCCGTATACTTCGCCTTTACTTCCTCTTTTGATATAGAATTCTTTAAATCGGCTTCTTCCTTCTTTATTATTTAGATTATTAATGGTGAAAATTTTGTTTTGCTCAACTTTATTTAATGATAGGATAGAAGCGATAGCTTCAAAATTATCTTTGAACTTTGTTTGGTCAAGAAGTATAAATGTATCAGAGTTGCTTATTATACTGTCTTTGACAACAGTATTTCCAATAATATCTCCTAATTCCTGTGTTACTGTTATTACCTCTGCAAAATGTTTTCTTGCCGTTTTATAGAGATAAGTGATTAACCCTCCCATTAATCTTGAAGCAATGGCTTTCCAGGCTTCTTCCAGAATAAGAGCTTTTCTTCTATTTTCTCGAAATCTCATTTTTTGAATGAAAACATCCATAATGATGAGTGTTACAATGGGAAAAAGGGTTTCGTTATCCTTTATATTGTCTATTTCAAAGACTATAAACGGTTCATTAAATAGATCATTATCAGAAACTTTATTCAGCGTATCTCCAAACCGTCCACCTTTATAAAAATCTTTTAATACCAATAAAAATGTCCGCAGATTAAATTCTTTTTCATTTATAGTATGTTTTTTATTATTTAAATAAATAGGTAAGAACTTTTCACAGTAATCATAAAAGCTATTAAAAGAAAGCTCTGGTACAAACAGCTTTTCTTCTATGCTGATAATCCTTTTAACTATAGCTTTTCTAAAAGCTTCGTCCCATTCTTCACTGTTTTCAGGTCTCTTAATTAATGTTCTGGCTTTAGCAACGATTAGATGAGTTTCATTATAGATTCTACGCTTTTCTTCATCCCTTAAAGTTTCATAGGCATCATGTACCTGAAAAAATGATTCTGGATTGTAATCCGGATTGTTTTTATTTGTGTCCGGGTGATACAGTGAAATAAGCTTTCTTCCAGCTTTTTTTATTTCATCCGAAGATGCATCCATAGGAATGCCTAAAACATCATAATAAGTTTCAGTATTTTTAAAACTTTCTTCAAAATCTACATGAAGATCTTCTTCGTCTATATTATATTTCTTCAGGTATAATACCAGTTCATTAGTTGACTTGTCATAATACCAATCCTTTCCCGATTCAAAAAACTGATGATAATATGATATTAGAACATTATCCAAAATTGATTTGTGTGTCGGTGTCTTTTCGGAATCGGGGCCTTGCCATATTAAGTATACCAGATTGACTAAAAACTCTATTTTTTCAATGTTTAATTCCTTTTTCTTTATTAGAAAAGGATTCATTGTAATGGGGTTCTCTTCAGTATATTGGATATACTTTGCACCTTTGTAAGCTGCTGTTCCGGAGTAAGAGTCTCCAACATCTACAATAACAATATCATAATTATAAGTAAGATCTTGTTCAACTATGTTATTCATTAAAAAAGACTTGCCACTACCACTGGGACCGAGTACAAACTTATTCCTGTTATTAATTCTGCCAGTGGTCATTGGTAAATCTGATGTGTCAATTTTAATTGGAACACCCTGGCGGTCAGTAAATCTTAAATAAAAATTTGAGATTTCATCTATTGGGTAACTTTCTTTAAAAAAAAAACACAAGGCAGCTTCGCTTGTTGTCATGAATAAATCATAGTCTTTTAGTTCTACGGCATTGCCTGGTATTGAGCTCCGAAAGAGTTCTAATTGGTTATAGGCATTTTTGGAGACTATAATTCCTTTGGTAAAAAGCTTACTTTCAATCAGAGACTGAGTATTCTCCATTTCATCTAACGTATTTGTAGAAAAAATAATAGAGAAATGAGCATTTACAATTAACTGTCCATCTACAGCAATGTTATGAAGAAGTGTCTCTATTTCTTCTGCTACAATCGCATTAGAAGGAGCATTCTTTACAACACCCTCATGCTTTTTCTTTTTCTTATCAAGTTCACGTAATTGAGGAGCTTGCTGAGGAATCGAAATAATTTGATTGTAAACAATAGTATTGTAACTCTCCAATTCATTAATAAAACTAAAATTGTCTATTGCGGTGGATGCGGCAGCCCCACTACCACCAAGTACAGAATAAGATTCAATTTCACTTGGAAGATCAATGTTTTCTACATCAACATAGCTTACCACTTTTACATACTGCTTTCCGACTCTTAGGTATTCATTAGTAGATTTTATATTATCAAAAGAAGGTATATCTTTAAATTGCATTGAAAGAATACCACTTAGGTAATGATCAAAATCCTTTTCTTTCATAAATACCGGATCGCAGTTTTTCTCTTTTAATTGTAAAAAAACCTTTTGACATTTTTCCCTAAGTTCCTTATAGTTTTTATCGGAGAAATTATATTGTTTATTTTTCTGTTTTTTTGTTTTGTCATCGATGATATCTGTAATTAATAAGATGGTATCAATACTCTTATATAATCTCCCATCAAAATGTTCGGAATATTTTTGTTGTAGAAACTCTTTTGATGCTTCAGCAGAATATCTTTTTTTACTGAAAATATCCAGTTTCTGGATAATTCTATTCTCTCCAATAGTAGAAACAATTTGATTGAGTAAGCTATGATACTCCAAGTAGTTATCCGGATCTGCCGAATATTGCTCAACTATATTTTTGATTTTAATACCTATTACCGGATTACCATATTTTCCAATCAGAACATCATAATCCCATTGGTGTTTACTACCATAGTCATAACCGATAAATGGAATGTCAAAGATTTGTGTTTTGTTTTTCATTTGGGAGATTCTATTTTTTAGTTGTCAAATGGAATCGGGAGATTTCATTTTTTCTGATTTTAAATTTTTTAGGGAATATGTGAAGTTCCCCATCATTTCTGGTCTTATTGTAAAGACCTTTTTTATCCTGAGTCTTGAATATCCACCAAATTCCTAAACCACCTATGCCTAAGCCGGCTACCGAGCCAAAAATGCCAATGAATGATGAAAGAATGGCTGCACTTACAAGACCTCCTACAGCAGTGCCTATTGCGTAGTATATATACTTGTCTTTAAGTCCAAAGAAAACAAGGGGTTTTTTAAGCCCCTTGTAGAGATAAAAGCCCATGTCTATCCAAAGAATGAAGAGACGAATTGAGGTACAATGATCAAAAACAAGCAAGCTCCACCCCAACCAACAACTTCCTTGTTGATATCCTGGTCTCCATTACTCCACTTGTTGTAAATACGAACCCCACCAATCAGGCCGACCACACCACCGACGGCCATAATGATCAGCTTTACGGGATCCCAATATTTTTTGATCTCTGTTGCAGCATTAGTTAATGCAGCTGCACCTCCTTGGGCAAATACGGGAATGGCCGCTAGTAACAATACAGTGGCTAAAATTTTTCCCGCGTACTTTCTCTTGTTGAATTTTGATTTACTCATAATGAAAAAATTAAAAGTGTTTTAAGCTTAAGTGAATATTGATTTTATATTTATTTTTGTTTATTGTGCAATACAGCGAATATTTATTCCTCTTGGCATATCCGTATCATAGACTGCCTGAGTATTTTGATCAAAATAAAGAGCTCCTCCATAATTTCCTCCAGAATATGTACTTGACCAATAGTATCCAACATTTCTAGGATTTAGCGTACCATCACCAGGAAATCTATATCCAGTTGCCGGTAATAATAAATTATCTCCAATTTTAATTGCATTTCCATAACCGGTTCCTGACCAATCTCCTGTACGGGTAATGGTATTGTTGGCCAGAACTCCTCTCCATTCTGTATAAGTTGGTAGTCTATATCCATTTGGACATGGATCGTTTGCTGTTTTATTCGAATCACTCCAAGATGTATTTGGTGCAGGAGCAGAATTCCAACCAAGAATATAGCTTGTATTGGAGATATCTGTCGCTTGAGAAATTGCCGGAGTAGATTTACCCCATTGATATTTTGCACCAAAAATTGAAGATGATGCGGTAAATGGGTCTGCATTGGTATCTGCACCAAGATTGTGACACATGAAGTCTTTCCATACTCCTGGTGCTATGTATGCACCACATTTTTTGGTTAAGTTTACATTGAGAAAATATCTTCTTCCTGGCGTAATGGAGAATATGTTAGGTAAACTAACTTTTTTTGTCGCTCCACCAATAGTAACATCCGCAGAAAAAGAACCTGTATTTTGTCCCCCAGTATCTGCATTTATGAATAATGGCTGTGATACTTGCACTGGAGCAGCAGTGGGAATTAAAAAATTAACATTTTCACCAGTGGAAAGATTAGTCCTATTTTGGATATTGCCGTTTGCTAATGAAATAGTACCATTTGTGTAATGTGGAGAAATTAAAGCATTTTTTATATCACTAATATTTCCTAAATTACCTGCATTGATAGTTGTTGTAATTTGTGCAACCTTTTTTCTTAATACAAAAGAAACTGTATAATTACCAGAAGTATTATCTAATGAATATTTTTTCCATTCATACATGAAATCTCTACTGTTATTGTCATAATTAATACTAGCTGTATTATAACCAGATAATTCGCTTTGGCTAATTTCAGGAAGAGTTGATGATCCATAAGAATAGGTAATCAATAAATAGCTTTTACCATTATCAACTAAAAATGGTTTTGTCTCACCCCCGACGATATAATCCTGATGAGTGAAATATGATTTATCATCATCATTGAATAGAATTACCCTAAAAGCCGTTCCTTTTGGAATATTCTCATTAGGAGGATATGTAACATCAGCCATAAGGTTTTTATTAGTATCTGCTACAGTTACAAGTGCAGTTTTGTCTATAAGCTCAGCTGTCATTACTGAACTAGGTGTTAATAAGACATTGAACTTTTGAACATTACTTATAGGATTAGCTATAAGGTCTCTATTTAACGATGCTTGTTTTGCGGAATTTTGAGAATCAGAAAAAGCTGTCCCGATTAAATTTATATTAAGTCTACTAGTTCCACTAGCTCCAGAAATAATATTATTATCTGTATCTGCACTTCTACAAGAATTAATGAAGGTTACAGAAGATAGTAACAATATAGCAGTTGGGGTATATAATTTTCTTTTCATTTTTGAATTATTATGATTATGTGTCTAGTAAGGAACATCTGTATCAATGGTTTGCTGGCCATTCCAAGTTGTTTCTGCTCCAACTGTACCATCTGGTGTCGCTGGTGTTAATTTTGAGGATCCAGAAGCAATACCTTCTTCCATTTCAATCAAGGTGACTTCAATTAATGGAGGAATATATTCTCGTTTAGTAGACTTTGGAGTCTCTTTAATGTCAATTTTGTTTTTTTTCATCATGATATTTTGAGTTTTACATTGTTGATTGGTATACTTTGTGGCCATTATTATTGGCAATAACCTGAACACTTGTTTCAGCAAGGTTTAGCATCTTTTTCCAGTCAGTACTTTTAGAGATTGGCTTCTCCTCCTGGTGCTGAGTGAGAGGGGGTTGAGGATTAGAATCGCACCTATCTATATTCTCCTCAGCTTCAAATTTCTCTCTCCACTCATCAATATCAGGTCTTTCTTCAGGAGAATCATTTTTTACAGAAATGGTTTCGGAATTTGTTGTGAATGATTTTGGAGTATTGAGATTTTCAACATCTTCAATTCCAACTCCCTGAACCTCTTCTTTATTCTTCTCTGCAAAATCTGATAGAGTAAATTCTTCAGTTTCATCTGTGATGACTATGATTTCTTTTTTAAGGAATAGATCATAGATGATATTTCCTCCGTAGTACAGTAGATATAGTACTGTGATAATTATTACAATTTTTTCCACTATTATTTATTTTTTTGATTTATTATCTTCTGCTTTACGTTCTATTACCTCTGCTGCCATTCTCCGGAACTCTTGTTTGCCTAATGCATATCTCATCCCCAAATCAATAATTTCGCTTTGGCTGATATTGAATGTTTTAAATTTTCCAATTTCCAGATGAAGATCATTATGGATCATTACTGGGCGATTTTTTCTATTTTCCTTTTCATCATTCCAGTCGATTAAAAACTCTTCAATATTGATATCGTTATATTTCCTCTCCAGAGTAATATTAAAGGGTAATTTGTAGCGTTTCATTTATATGTTCGATTAATTCATTAAATGGGTTCTTTACGGCATATCTTTGCTCGTAAGTAAGCTTTCTGGTGTCAATAGTTTGTAGGCAGTTTCTTTTGTATACAGGATCTTTTAGTATAAGCCCAAATTGGTCTATTACCCCATCCATACCTTCCTGATTAAGGTATTTGTAACTTTTATCATATTTTGATCGAATGAATACTCTTTCAGCTTGACTTTCAATCATTCCCAAAAGGTTGATAAATACTAAAGTTGATTTAGAGCTCACATCAGAATATTCAAAAGGAATAACAATGATATCGCTATAGATAAGAAGATCACTATATTTTTCATCCAGAGTCCCTGCGAGATCAAATAGATTGATATCTTCACTTTCTTTAAGTTCTATTAGTGTTTCAAAATCAGAAAATGGTTTTTCCTGGTCACTGTCAATAACTTCAACATCATATATTTTTGGTAAATCACTACCTTCATCTTCCTTCCACTTATAGTAAAAGGATTTTTGAAAGTCAAAATCAAAGACATTCAACTTTCTTTCAGAAAGTGATGAAATATAATTAGCGAAGGCTATGGCCAGAGTTGTTTTGCCTGCTCCTCCTTTTTGTGTAGCGAAGGTGATTATCATATTTTTAGTTTTATAAATTACCTGCCGGTGCTACCGGCTTTTCTTTTTACGTTTTTTTCTAAGCTCATCTTCTCCAGGATCCTTTGCTGTCGTACTACTCTTCATAAGATCTTCCATAATTTCTTCCGTGGCTTTAAGTATTTCCTGTGCTATGGCTTCATTGTTATTTTCTGGTAACATACTTTGCGGACTGATAAACTTCTCATATTCTCTTTCACCAATTAAGGTTTCAAGCTCACTTATGTAATGATGCTTAGTATGGAGAGCGTAATATTTACCATCTTCATTTTTAATTATTGTAACATCATTGTTTTTGTACTTTTCACTTCTCCAGTTTTTAACAAAATCTTTAACATCGCTGCGAACCTCTTTATAGGCTTCAATATCTTTTCTTACCTTATTTTGAAATAACATGAAGTCCTTTATCTCAAATTTTGATTTTTCAGTATTGAAAAATTCCAGTAACACCTTCTTTGATTCAGGATCCGGGACATTATAATCTTTTAGGAGTTCAAAGTTCTTTTTGTCGATGGTATCTGATGTAAACTCAAATAATTCCGCCATTTTTAATAACTCACTACCTTTATATACTTTGCTGGACTTGTGATCAATTAGGGTATATCCGTAGGGATCTTTATCTTCCTTATGATGAAATACTATGTCGATTCCAAATACATCTCTTAACTTTTTTTGTAGTTCACTTTCATATTCAATCTTTACTTTCGAATCATTTTTGAGAACCTCATACTTATCTTTAGCCATTTTTCCTCTTAACTCTCTATCATCTTCAATTTTGAAAACTTTACCAGAATAGATTTCTTTGTATTTATTAAGAATAGCCACAATCTGTTTTGATCTGTTATCCTTTTTGCTGTTATCATAAACGATCTGGTTTCCGTAGATAGTTTTCTGTTTTACCCCATTTTTAAGAATGTCTAGTGCATTTTCATCATTTTTGTTTTGCAAGATCTTGTAGCCATTTCTTTCAAGTAATGTTTTAAGTTGTCCCTGGGTACTGATTTTGTATCGAAGAAGTTTTTCAAGATTAGCCTCTAAGTTTTCACCATATAGATTCTCTAGTGTTTTACTTAAGGCTTTTTGGGCTTTTAATTTTTCATAGCTATCATTAATCTTTTTTCCGGTTTCCTTACTTACCCTTGTTGAAACAAGATGTACGTGGTTGTTATCGGTATCATTATGGAAAACTACTATGTAGGGCTGTTTACCATATCCCATATCATCCATGAAACTTTCTGCTATTTTTGTAAGATCTTCTTTACTATGTTCTTGGAACTTTGTAGATATTACTGCGTGGAATTGAGGCTTTTTAATCTTCTCGTTTTTTGAAATAGATTTCAAATAATCCCGAACACTATCCTGGCTGCTTTTTGAATTAATGAAAGAGGGAAAGTTTTTCATTTTCATCAATTCTCCAGATCCCTTATCAATTTTTTTTTCATTGTATTTTACACCATGAAAATCACTACTAGAAGAACTTAAAATCTTAACTATCATTTCCGATTAGTTTATATATCTTTTCGAAAATTTTATTTTGTTGATCTTTCAAATTGGTAATTAGATCCAGTTTATCGTTGAATACCTTAATGTCAGCGGTGCTAATAAATTTTTGCACGTTTACATGCCGGGCTATCTGATTGATATTATTTTCAATCTTCGCAAATATGTTATCCTGTTTTTCAATGAACATCAATACTTCTCTCCTCTCATCATCTAGTATTTTGTTATTTACAGAATTAATTATTAGACTTGTCAAAGAGATATTTTTTTTTGAGCATAATTTCTTCCATTCTTCTTTTTGGGATTTTTCAAGACGTATGAATATTCTTGTTTTGGGACTTTCCAAAATTATTTCATCATTGTTTTTTTTCATTTTTATGTCCTTAATCCTGTTACAAAGTTTTGGAAATTTTATAAAATACACAATATCAATGAGTTTCATGATGTTATTTGATTGTAAGTGATGTTATTTGATTGGACTTTTTTATGAATAATGATTATGTATGATGCTTTACTATAAATAAAAATTGGAAATATAGATTCTAAAAAAACTGAGTTCCGAAGTTTTTACTCCTTTTTGCAAAAAAGGCAAGATGTCTTTTGGGAGTCCAACTTGAAAAGTTGTACGTACAAAGACACATCTTGCAACAAAAAACTGTCGACTTTTTAAGCTCAAAATGCACCTGTTTTTATATGAATATATGTTCGATAGGGTAGAAAGCGATTTTATATTTAGTATAAGGTATTTAAATAAGTTTTGCTAGGTGCAGAAATAAAATTTTAAACTTGTTTTCCTTTACATTTATGATTTTAATAATACTTCTATTATATAAATACTATATATAAAGAAGTATTAATGTGTATAATATTCTAACTTATAATCTATTTGTCATATAATCAGTTAGATATATTGTTTTACCCTGCATTATTTTTTGCAGGTAGTAGAAGTGACCCTGCATTATTTTTTGCAGGTAGTAGAAATAACCCTGCATTATATTTTACAGGTGGTAGAAGTAACCCTGCATTATTTTTTGCAGGTAGTAGAAATAACCCTGCATTATATTTTACAGGTAGTAGAAATAACCCTGCATTATATTTTACAGGTGGTAGAAGTGACCCTGCATTATATTTTACAGGTGGTAGAAGTGACCCTGCATTATTTTTTGCAGGTAGTAGAAATAACCCTGCATTATATTTTACAGGTAGTAGAAATAACCCTGCATTATATTTTACAGGTGGTAGAAGTGACCCTGCATTATTTTTTGCAGGTAGTAGAAGTGACCCTGCATTATTTTTTGCAGGTAGTAGAAATAACCCTGCATTATATTTTACAGGTGGTAGAAGTGACCCTGCATTATTTTTTGCAGGTAGTAGAAATAACCCTGCATTATATTTTACAGGTGGTAGAAGTGACCCTGCATTATTTTTTGCAGGTAGTAGAAATAACCCTGCATTATATTTTACAGGTGGTAGAAGTAACTCTGTATTATATTTTACAGGTAGTAGAAATAACCCTGCATTATATTTTACAGGTGGTAGAAGTGACCCTGCATTATTTTTTGCAGGTAGTAGAAATAACCCTGCATTATATTTTACAGGTAGTAGAAGTAACCCTGTATTATATTTTACAGGTAGTAGGAGTAACCTTGTATTATATTTTACAGGTAGTAGGAGTAACCTTGTATTATATTTTACAGGTAGTAGGAGTAACCTTGCATTATTTTTTGCAGGTGGTAGAAGTGACCCTGAATTATATTTACAGGTAGTAGAAGTGACCCTGTATTATATTTTACAGGTAGTAGGAGTAACCTTGCATTATATTTTGCAGGTGGTAGAAGTAACCCTGAATTATGTTATTACTGTTAATTTATAATTTAAAATCTTTTATATTAATACCTTCAGCCTTGCTTAATTCATCATATGAATAAGTAAGAGTTTTAATTAATTTCTCATCAGCATAAATATTGATTTTTTTTATTAAGTTAGTTGGAACAGTTGCGTCTTTGTAATCTTTCCTATGTGAGTTTATAGCCAACGAGAAAGTATATACTGGAATTATTGTTTCATAAATTTCAATTGGTTTTAATACTGATTCTAATGTACCCTTTTCATTCTTTTTACTTTGATATTCTTGATACATTTCTAAATAATCTGAAAAATTATTAAACTTAAGTCCAGGTAGGGCATTATTTCTTCCGCCTTCCCAATTTTGAGTACTTTGATTCTGAGTCAATAATTCTATATTGGAATTATTGACTATGGCAGGAGTGAATATTCCATTGTTTATTCTTACAAATTTTAGATAAAGGATTTGATTAATTTGGTTCCAATCTCCTTCATTAATAATTTCAATTTTGATCTTCTTTTGATGTCTTTCTAAACATTTTTTAATATCTTCTTTTGGAGAAGTGCTTTTCCTAAAAGATAAGGTATTATATTCTTTTTCTATATTGTCACAATTCATTTTTTTTTGACCAGAAATATTCATACAATTTAAGAATATAGCTGTTAATACGGTGTATCTAATCATTGCGTTTCTTTGTAATTAAAAATAATAATTTAGTTTTAATTATGCAAAGTTAGATTATCTAATTGTTATGTTTGTTATGTGCGATAAATCTATATATTTAGTAAATATCTTTATTGATCTCTTGTTTTAATAAAATAATATTCTTAATATAGTGCAATAAATATACTAGACCATCAAGATATAATTATCAGCGTTGAATTATTATTTTTATGTATTTTTAATTAGATTGATGTTTATTTTAAATATTTGAGTATTTTTACTTAAACATAAAATCTGAATATTTATGAAACTTAAAGTACTAATTCTTTCAATTGTTCTTCTTGGTATGGCTCAATCTTGTATTGATAGAAATACTGATGATTCTTTAGAGAAGACTTCTGTGTTACAAAAAAAAGCTATAATACAAAAAAAAGAGGATAGTATTAATATAGGCAAAAACACAACCAAATCACATGAAGCCGAAATTAGTCCCAGAGCTCAACAAGAGCAAGAAATTGTTGACCCAACAAAGTCAGACAGACCACGCTAACATTAAATATAGTAAAGTAGCGTCGTTTCTTGTCGTATTATCTGCTGTATTACCTTTTCTTAATAATATAGTAGGGTATTTTTATAATACAAATGTTCAAATAGATAATACAGTTGGTGCTAGAAGCTTAGATCTAGATACTTCAATTTATTATTTATCTATATCCATTGCACCAATTTTATTAGCAATAGCTAGTCTTTTTAAACCACATAGATACAGTTATTATGTAATAATTATTTCTTATTACGTTCAGCTTGTAGCTTATATTGAGTTTATTTTCTTTAATGTAAATAATATTAGTATATACGCCTATATAGGAGTAGGTGTAGCTTTATTATTAATAATATTTGTATTAAATAGACTGCTGCGTATATATCAATATGATGAGAGTGTTTATAATTTTCGAAAGGTAACACTTGATAGATATGCTAAGCTTCTAAGAAAACACAATGATATAGATCAAAATGATACAACGCTTCGATAAAGTTACGATATTATTGCTTCTAAGTGATTTGTTGTGGGAAGATTATTTTGTCAATAAAACAATCACTGAGAGGGATTATTTATTTGCAATGGAAAAAATTCGTTGTAAAATGAAAGAAAGATATGTAATCTCTATGGAAGAGCTTAATGCTTTTTCTATAAGTTTAGATTATAAAGTAATCAAGGATAGGAGTGGAATCTCAGTTTCTCGTATAAATTCCAATTGAAGATTATTTCTTGGAGATAGATGACCCAGCCATTAATTTGTCTAGTTTTTTATTCACCTCTAATATCTTTTCCCTAATAAATCTAGTTTCTTGATCATTTATACTAATAAAACCAAATGTTTCACTGGTTGTATTAATTAATGTAGAAAGTCCATCTTCTATTTTTTTTAGATATTGATCTGTATTCAAGATATTATCATTTTGAAAGAGTTTAGTTTCTTTCTTAGATGATAGTAATTCTTTCTCTAACCGTTCTATTTCTTTTGTCTTCAATGAGTTATTCTCTTTGAGTAATCGGATTTGATCCAATAAACCATTATCATCTATATTTTCCGGTACACTGTTAGAGACAAAAATTGAACCTTCTCCTGTTTTAATCCAAACTTTGTTTATATTTTTATCGAGAGAGCATATTTTGTCGATGAATTTATTAGACACAGGAACTTTTCCATTCATAATTTGGGAAAAGGATGATTTAGTATAACCTAATAATTCAGCTATTTCTGTCTCATTATTTCCAAAATCTGAAAAAATAAGCCACTTTATTGTTTTTTTAATTCTCTGTAGATCAGTCATTTATATATTTAATATAAAAAAAGTTTCGATTTTATTTGTTTAATATAAACTTTGTTTATATATTTGAATACTTAAATATGAATACTCAAATATAAGAACTAATTGGGTAAGTCAGGTAAATACTTTAAAATTTATTAAACAATGAAGTTATCTAAAAAATTTAAAGAATGGTTAAAACCAGATGCAAAAAAAAGTGAATTGTGTATGGAACTTAATATTTCTCGTTCGACATTGTCCCGTTGGATATCTAAATCTCCTGAAAATCTAAGTAGACTGGATAGAGTGGAAATAATTAAGGGATTGAGTGGCCTTACTCAAGAAGAGATGTTTGAGAGTAACACAGTTAGTTCGCTATAATCTTTAAAATAATTGCTCATGATACCGAAAGAGCTTATGGATAAACCCTTTTTTTCAATGACGGGAAGTGAGATAGTTGAATTATTTAATATTCTATTACCAAATAAGGAGGCGACTATTGAAAGAATTGAAAGAGACTTTACTCACAAAGAATTAGTACATGGTATTAAAGGATTAGCGGAATTGCTAGGATGTGGTAGAACTAAAGCTCAGGAGTTGAAATCTTCTGGAATATTAAAGGAGGCGGTTATTCAAAATGGTAAAAAAATAATATTTGATGCTGCGAAAGTTTTAGAACTATTAAAAAATCAACAATGAAAGAAATAGATTCAAATACACCTATTTGGCAACTAACAGTTGGACAATTTATGGAACTTCAAAATAGAAGTAGTACCGAAAAAAAATATGAATATGGTCTAAAGGGAATTGCAAGAATTTTTGGTTGCTCAATGCCTCAGGCAAATAGAATTAAATCTTCAGGAATAATAGATGATGCCATTGTTCAAAACGGAAAGATTATCGTTATAGATAAAGAAAAAGCACTACAACTTTTCGGAAAAAAGTAAGAAATGAATTACCTTGATTTATTACATAAGTTTTGGGATTATAATCAAAAGGAACCTCTTGGCGCAACAACGATTGCCATGTACCTTTTTCTTTTAGAAATGTGGTATATAAATGAGGAAAATGATTTCAAGGTGTCTGATATTGCAATTTGTGAAAAATTACTGTTGACAAGACCAACAGTAAAGGTAACAAAGGAAAAGCTTAGAAATTGTGGACTGATATATTATGAAACCCAAAATGGTTTACCAAGCTATTATAGAATAATTTTAGATTATACCTCATTACGGAAAGGAGAAAAGCCTAAGAAGGATGTCGCAGAAAGAAATCAAAAGCCAATTGAAGCGAAAGAAAAATCAAAACCTGATTCTCCCACAGAATCACCTGTAGAAGAACCTAAAATAGTGACTCCTTCTTCTCAGGAACCAGTGAAACCAAATGTTATTGCGGATAATAAAGCTATTCCCACATTGACTGAAATTATTGATTTTGCAAAAACATTACCCAAATATGATCCCAGCTTAGATTCCCGTATTCAGGAAAGATATGAAAGTTGGGTTAATAATGGTTGGCGTACACTGCGGAATGACCCCATTAAAGATTGGGAGCCATTATTGAAAGCAACACTGCCTTTTATTGTGAAAACTCCTCACAATGGAACATTGACATTAGGCAATATACCTAATATAAAAGTCCCTAAACCTAAATCTACCTATAATGAATAGTAATATAAATTTTGAGAAAGTAATATTGGGGATGTTATTAGTTGACAGTAGTGTCTTTCCTAGATATAACACGAAATTATCAGTTCGCCTTTTTGAAAATAAAGATCACCAGATCATTTTTGAAATTATCAATTCACTTTGGCAGAATAACAAACCTGTAGATATGATGATTGTCATTATGGAGCTTGAAAAAATAGGGAGGAGAGGATTAGATAAGTATATTATTGAACTTACTTTAGGAGTCAGCTCTTCGGCTTCTTTTGACTATTATTTAAAAACATTAGTAGAACTGTCAGTAAAGCGTGACTTTATTGAAAAATTTACAAGGCTCCTCAAAATAGCTAATAATCCAACAGAAGACGTTTTTGATATTCGTGATAAAGCATTTGAATATTTTGATAATCTATTTATAGATCAATTTATTGAAGAGAATAAGCAAAATCAGACTTTTTCAGATTTGGTGAACAAAGTTCAGGAAAAATTTGAAAATATTAATCCAGAAGAGGTCACCGGAATTCCCAGTTCTCTTGATACTATTAATAAAGCAATAGGAGGTTGGCAAAATTCAGATCTGATCATTGTTGCCGGAAGACCAGGAATGGGGAAAACAGCATTTATGGTACAACAAATAGTAGATGCTGTCAAACAGAATATTCCGACGGGTGTTTTTTCGCTAGAAATGTCTGCTGAACAAATAACAGGCAGAGTAATTACAAATTATACAGGTATACCAAATTCTTCGATCTTACGAAAGGGGTTAAAATATGATGAGATTGAAAAGTTTGCTTATTTAAAAAAAGAATTACTCTCTCTAAAAATATATATAGACGACACACCAGGTATCTCAATCCAGAATTTAAGGATTAAAGCTAAAATGCTAAAACTGAAATATAATATAGGGATCATGTTTGTTGATTATTTGCAGTTAGCTACTTATGATGAAGCTGGAAACAGAGAGCAGGAAATAGGCCGCATTTCCAGAGGGCTTAAAGCAATAGCAAAAGAATTGGACATTCCTGTGATCGCATTATCTCAGTTATCTCGTAAAGTGGAAGATAGGCCTGGGAAAAGACCAATGTTGTCAGATCTAAGAGATTCCGGATCCATTGAGCAGGATGCTGACGAAGTAATTTTTTTATACAGACCTGAATACTACGGGATTTTAGAGTGGGATTCTTCTTACAATAATGAAGGTACTGAAAATGAAGCTGAAATTATTATCGCAAAGAACCGGAATGGTGGAACTCTGGACGAAAGATGTAGGGTAAACCTACCAACATCAAAATTTATGAATTTATACTAACATATTATGAATCCTAGAGAAAAAAATATTGCAAGGGTTAAAGCTTTACTAGAAAAGAATGTAGAGAATGGTGCTACAGAGGCTGAAGCAATGTCTGCATTGACAAAAGCCAATGAACTTATGAATGAATGGTATATATCAGAAAATGATATAAAGGATCCTTATCTGGGAGAGAAATGTATAATGAAAAAGTTTCCATTGATTCAGTCAGGCTATAATTATAGACTGTTCTATAATGATTTAACCAGGCTATTTGATTGTGAATATTTCTATACCTCCAAAATAATAGCATTTTTTGGTTTTGAGGAAGACGTAGAACTGTGCGCTTATTTCTACAATTTAATTATAAAAAGCTGTCTGAAGGAAAAAGATAATTATCTGGCATCACCTGAAGGAATTGTTGCAAAAAAGTATCATCATGGTAGAACACTTGCAGCTTCTTTTATTAAAGGTTTCATGCTACGCATTGCAACAAAAATGGAAGAGATGTATAAAAATAAAGTGTCTAATCTACCACAGCAAACAGGCTTAATGGTTATTAAAAAAGAGCAGAAAGTAAAGGAGCAATTTGAAATTTTAGATTTTAAAATATTTATGCGATCCTCTAAAGAATTAGTTTTTGAAGAAATAGGTTTCAATGCTGGACTAGAGAGGGGAGAAGAGTTTCATTTAACTCAGGGTATAAACTCATACCAAATGGAAAATACAAAACAATTATATTAAAATATTACTCCGATGGCACTAGATAAATTATTTGAAATAGACAAAGATTTTTATACCAGAAAGTGGAATCCTTTAGAGAAAGACTCAGGAAAGGTTGTCTTTAAATATCCGATTGTTTCTGAAGAATTTCCACTATATGATTATGATTGGTATCTGATAGTGGCACTTGAAAAAGCAGATAAGGTAAGTACGGATCGGCACTTATTGACTAGAGAGTTATTGCTCAATTATAGAAATGCTATTCGTGAAGGTTATAATCACCAATTAGATTCAGCATTAGATGGGAGATTTTCTTATCCTAGAAATAAAAATACAATTCAAGGTATTAAATCTTATATCGAGAGGATTTTCAAAAAGCAAGATGAAATAAGAAAAGAAATGTTGGGAGAGTCTTAGATAGCCAATTACCAAAAAACATCAATAAAAAACAAAATATTATGGAAAATTTATTAATAGTTCAAAAACAGAATACTGAAATTCCGAAGGATATTGTTAACGGTGGGGAAATTCATTGGATGTCGTACTGTATACCTGTGCTTCAATCTTTTTTAGGAGTTATAGGATTACTATCATTTATTGTTACTATAGGATTTTTTAAGATAATCTCACTGGGACTTACTGTTTTACTATATAAAGGAGTAGTAAGGATCCTTCAGCTAAGATCCACAAAAATTTTTGTTACAAAAAAATACTTGACTATTACTACCGGTATTATTAATAAAACTACAGTTGATATCTCATTATACAGAATTGAAGGGAAAAAAGTATACCAGAGTCTTTTAGGTAGAATTTTCAATTATGGAAGAGTATATGTGTCTACTGGGGAAATAACAAAATCATTTGTTATTGCTAAGCCAAAAGAATTCAAAGAAAGTCTTTCTTAAAAATAGAAAAACATTGAGGATTTTCTAGATCATTTAAAAATAATAAAAACAATGTTTATGAAAAAAAATATTTTGAGTGTAGCTATTTTTCTTTCTGCATTCCTATCTGCACAGCAGATCACATCTATAGAAAACAAAGGAAGTGAGTTGTATATCAACAATTCTATTACCCTAAGGAAGGGGGAGGAACTCCAAATTTATTTACCAGCTGGAAAAGATTTCATTTTTGTAAAACAAAAGTCTGGAGGATTTGGTTTAAAAATGCTTGGAAAAGTTTCTGGTGTTGTAGGAACTGGAGCTGCTGCCGTTGGATTAGGATCCGGGAGTGCTGAAGTATTACAAGGCGCTGGAAAAGTAATGGATGGAGCCAGAGCTGTACAGTATGGAGCAGATGCAGTTGATAAGATTGGGGATTTGCCTATTTCTGACAAGGCAAAGAAAATTGCCGGAAAGAAAATGAAAATTATAGGTTGGGAGCTTACTGACGATGGTTATGTGCTTACAGCAGAATATGACAAGAAGAAATACCTGGTAAGCCTTCAGGAAGCTGCAATGGCTGGAGAAATTAAACTGACTAATTAATATTTAAAGCAATTTTTATGAAATTATTACAAATACGTTTGAGTGATAATCAGCAGCTAAAATTTATTTCTGATAATATAGAAATAATAATTATTGTGGTTGCTATATTATTTGTAGCTACATGCTTACTTTCTATTATTAAATCTGCTAAACAAGCTGAAAAAATGGAGAGTATAGTTGCTAATTGGGAAAAAGAAAATAAAGACATTTTTAAAGGTAGAATTAATTTAATAGGTGGGGGAAATTTTTTGAATGTAAAAGAATTTACAATTAATGGATTTTTTTATGAAATGGAAGATCGGTTTATTTCTAATGATGGAAAAGCCTATTATAAAAATGCTATACAATCCACAGACTTAATCTCAGTAAAAGATATAACGGGAAAAATAGCCGCTGAAAATGAAGCTTAAGAAAATACTAAATATTGAAGCTGCCACTTCTTTTAAGTTAGAATACTATGAAGGAGGAACTGAGTTGAAAACTAAGATTTTTAATACCTATAAAGCAATGGAACAGTTCCATGCCCGTCAAAAGGATTTTATGTATTTGGATTGTAATCGATATGCTATGATAAATGGCAATTGGGAGCGATTTATTAAGATTCCATCTACAATAGTTTTTGAGGAAAATCTTGAATTTATAATAAAAAATTTCAACGATGTTGTTGAAGAAAAAGATCTTCAAAAATTTAAAAATGAAGATTAATTTCTTCAAAAGACATCACTACACAACCTCTTGTTTAATATAAATAAATTTCAAATTTAAGAATATGTTACTTCCATTTTCTACAAGCATAAATAATAAGCCTACATATTTTGTTGAGAAAATATGGGCAGGTTTTGCTCTTAACCAGGTTGATACTTCAGGAGTAAGATTGGAGCATATTGATAGAGCTTATTATGAAACTTTTGGTGATTCGCCATTTGATTATGAATCTGATTTTAAACCGAAATTACATACTATTCGTAGGGATGCTCATAATCGCTGGAAACAGGGAATGTTAATAGACTATTTTATTAATGCCAGGAAAAAGAATATGTTTCGTTTTGCTCCGCGTATACCGATGATTTCTTCACAAGAAATTTTTATGACCCGCAGGGGAAATGATTTAGAAATCACAATATCAAAAAACGATTCATATATCGGGGGTGAAGATTTCTATTTATACCCTGATGAAAAAGAACTATTAGCACAAAATGATGGTTTTGATAATTACTCTGATTTTGTTCAGTATTTCTCTGAGTCAATAGAAAAAAATGGAGATAAAACTGGGAACTACTGGTATAGTGGAAAAGTAATCCATTGGACAAATTTAATTTATTAGAAACAAAATATCAGCTTAATAATTGGAATCATGAAAAAGATAATAAAATCTGATAAGTATGGAATTTTAGGGACTGCTACTTATTCGAATTCTCCGGATCCTGAATTGGAAGAAATGGTCACAAATATGGCTGAGAAAGCGTTTGAATTAGTTGATAGACCTATCAGTACTAAAGTGTTTTCTCATAAAGATCTTGTTGAAATAGGTTATAGATGGGTTATTAAAAAGTGTGGTTTTGCTTTTAAAGAATTAACCTGTATTAATAATGAAATAGCAGATGTTATCGGATTTAATTCTAATGGAACATTTGTACTTGAAGCAAAGACGAGTAAGGCGGATTTCCTAAAGGATAAAAAGAAGTCATTCAGAAAGGATTCTAGTATCGGTATGGGAGATTGGAGATTTTTTATAGTTCCTAAAGGTTTAATAAAGGTTACTGAACTTCCTGAAATGTGGGGCCTTATAGAAGTTAATGAAAAAGGTAAAGCTATAAATACATTCAATCCATTTGGTAGGGGAAACTTTTATGGAATGTGGAAGCGAAACCCTAAGAATAAGGACGCAGAAATGAATTTAATGTATTCAGCACTGCGAAGGCTTCATTTAAGAGGTCGAATTGATGAAATATACCAACTAAAATAAAAATAAATATATGAACACAAATGTTGCAATACAGTATTTAATGAGAGAAAGCAAGCACTTTACCTCAGTGGAAAGAGAAGATCTATGTGAGGATTGCAGAAAAGAAAATAATGATGATAATTATTATAGCCCTTTTGCTGAAGAAGCTGGAGTTTGCTCCAAGTGTGGTGTGGAGACTGACCTTGTAAACAAATGTATAATGGAATTACTGCTAAATAATCATATAGATATAGAAGATTATTATCAGTGTGAAGGCCCAAGAATTTATCAAAGTATTTAATCAATGATTGATATAACCAAATCTATAAATATTATGAAAACAATTTTTAATAATCCCACATTTTTATTCTATACCTGGTTTCTGGCTATCATTTGTTTTTACATCGGAATAATAGTACTTAGAAAGAAAAATAAGCTTCTAAAGTATTTTACTACTGAATTAAAAGAAAGGGAAGAGTTTCAGGACTCAATAAGAACTGGAGTGATACCGGAGGAATTACTGGATGATCTTGAGCCAGGTTCTGAATTCTCAATACGGAGAATTTATGTTTTGAAATTTTATTCTAAAATTTTGTTTTACACATTCCTGTTTCTTTCAGGAATTATGGTTGTAAGAATATTAATTATAAAGCTACAATAATGAAAGATCCCGTAAATGAAGAGTTGCTTCTTTCTAAAGATCAACATGAAAAAAACTTAAGATTATCTTTAAAAATCAAGAAAATTGTCAATTTTTTTCTATTTGTTTTCTTTATTTGGTTTTCATATTTACTATGGAATATGTTCTTTAGGTCACTAGTATTGGTGATGTCTGGAATACAGCTTTCTAGTGTAAGAGAACTTAAGAAGCTCACAGCTCATAATAGCATTGAGTTGGAAATAGCAGCAGATCCACTTACATTTTTCTTTCTTTCTGCAATTGTAGTCAGCACAGTACCCATTTATTACTTGTTTAAAATTTTCAAAAAATACTGGTTAAACTAAAATATCATGGTAGATAAAAAAAAATTACTCACAGAAGAGAATTTTGTTCTCTTTACAATTATTCTAGCAACATTAGTTGTCATATTATTCATTGTGAATCAGGGAACTTCTAAAATAAACAGTTCGATCATACAGAAAAATATCTCTTATAATATTTATTCCTTAAAAGGTAAAGACCAGTTGAACGGAGCGTTTTTTCTTGGAACCGGAAAAATTAATACCGAAGAATTTTATGTGTTTTTTTCAAAAGATGAAAATAAGGGAGGATTTTTCAAAGATAAAATTCCTGTAGTAGGGACTTTACTAGTTGAAAAAGATACTGTACCTCATGTAGTTAGGAATTATGCTATAAAGACAACTACTAAAGAGACTTTTCTTAATGGAAAGAAAGTTATTATAGATACAATAGTATATTCTAATAGCCTTTTTGCAAGGCCTGTTCCTAAAAGTATTGGATATGAATACATTTTGGTTGTTCCTCCAGGTACAATAACTGAGAATCAAACTTACGAACCACTTTAAATCAATAATATAATGGATTACTTTATTGCAACCTTAATGATAATAAATGTTGGGTTTTCAATACTTGATTATTTTGAATTCGAAAAGATCAAAAAAGAAAAGAATCTAGGAAATGAATTAGTGAGTGAGTTAGATCTGTATAATCACTTCTTACATCAAATGTTGGTGGAAAATGCCTTTCCTGATTCTGCTGGAGCTTCAGGTAACCAGGATTTTTTCATTACTCTGCGTCCTTATGAATTAAAAAGCAGGTTTTCTGAAATACTTTTAAAATTTAAGATCGATCACCCGGATGAAGAGATTAAGCATTCAACTTGGGGAGGTATGGACTATACTCTTAATCCGATTTTTTCAGAATATATAATAGAAAATTTAATTAATCGAAATGGGAGATAAGATAAAAGAATTAGAATCTATTCTAAGTGAGCTTGAAATTAAAACAAATAAAAGAAAAAAGAAACTTATCATTTTATATATACTAATAGAAATAGTATTTACTTTATTATTAGTTCTTTATCACTTTGTTACTAATGAAAATGCTGACTCATTTAACAGTTTTATTCATATAACATTACCAATACTTACTTCTCTTTTAATGTTACCTCTAATTCTGGATTTTTTTACTGGATTATCAGTTTTACAAAACAAGCAAAAAAGATTAATAGATGAGATTAATTATTTAAAGAATATTCAAAAAAGGACATTTTATGGGGAAATTCATTTAATAACAGGTGAAAAAGTTGAAGGCGTATTTATTAAGCCCTTCTTCGATAGTGATCCTTATTTTGATAAACAAAATCGAACTGAGTACTTCAAAGACAAAATAATTAGTGTTAAGAAAATAGATAATTATGAAAAATAAAGAAATAATAAGTTTTTATAAAGAAATGAGTCCTTTAGCTAAAGCTTTATGGGCAGGTAAATCAGTGAGAAGTTACAGTATTGCTATTTTTCTTTTCTGCATTATTTTAACATTAACAGTTAATATTCTGTTTGTATACACAGGAAGTTGGAGAGAAATACTTAATACAAAATCTACCCTTTTAAGATCAGATAATATTGGATTAATTATATTAATTATTCTCATAACACTTCCGAATGCATTTACGTTTTATGGGATTCTAAAAAGCTTAGGGCTTTATTTTAACACACCTAAGAATCGATATTTTGAACAGTTACAAAATAATTGTTTATGAAAAATCCAAAAATTTTTCGCTGGTTGATAAATGTGCTAATTATTGTTGCTTTTAACACTTTACTAATTCACCTTTTGGGATTTGAAGATATAATTGATATACAAATTTTAAGTATCATAAAACATTCACTAATACTTTTTACCGGTTTTTTATTTATAATAATTGTACTGTGGCTTCTTTTGCATAATGAAAATGAAGATGTCCCTATACCTGAGCAGCAGCCAAAAGAGTATTGTGTAATTACTTTTTATTCTATTGTTATTATCCATAAAAAGCAGTATAAGCATGCTGAGAATAGTATAATAATATCTGAAGAAGCTGATCTTTTGAGAATTCAATCACTTGGATATGTAGGGGAATCTCTTCCAATATATTTTAGTGGAGACCACAGTACTCTTAATATTTCTGCTATAGATCTTGTAAAAGAACTTGCTAATAAAAAAGGTGTAAGCACCTTATATGACTGCTTTACCTTCAATTTCAAATTATAAAACACAAAATAGATATGATTACAGTTATTGCTGAAAAGCCAAGTGTAGCGAGAGATATCGCTAAAGTATTAGGCGCAAATACCCAAAAAGAAGGGTATTTAGAAGGAAACGGATATTTTATTACATATGCATTCGGCCATCTTGTGGGGCTTGCAGAACCAGTAGAGTATGGTTATTCTGATAAATGGTTAAAATCTGAATTACCTTTAGTTCCGGATAGCTTCAAACTAGTAGCAAATAAGGAGGCTAAGAAGCAATTAGGGATAATAAAAAATCTTATTAAAAATTCTGATAGTTTAATCGTCGGAACTGATGCCGGGAGAGAAGGAGAATTAATATTTCGATGGATCTATGATTTTATTGGTATTCAAAAACCCTTTAAAAGATTATGGATATCCGATATGACAGATAAATCCATAAAAGAAGGATTTAAAAGTTTATTACCTGGTAGTAGTAAAGATAATCTTTATTTTTCTGCAAAAGCTCGTGCAGAGAGTGATTGGCTGATTGGTATGAACGCCACCAGGATTATGACTTTAAATAATAATGCACTATTATCAATTGGTAGAGTTCAGACACCTACTTTAAGGCTTATTGTAGACCGTTATTTAGATCATAGGAACTTTGTTATAAAGGATTACTGGAAGCCATTTATCGTAATCGACAACAATAATCCGGATCAACAACTAAAATTGGTTTGTGATGTAGAGTTTGAAAACGAGGAGAAAATTCAAAAGTATGTATATAATCTGAAGAATTTAACAAACTGTATAGTTAAAAGGGAAGATAAAAAAGAAAAGGAAGCTGCACCAAAGCTCTACTCTCTTACCTCTTTACAAAAAGAAGCCAATGGCAAACTGAATTTTACAGCAGATGAAACCCTGAAAGTACTTCAGGGACTTTATGAGAAACATAAGCTGGTTACATATCCAAGGACAGATTCAGAATATCTCACAGATAATCAAATTAGTGATGTTCAAAATGTACTTAACTCGCACAAACTATATTTTTCTGAAGTAAATTTAGTTTCTGATATTTCTAATAATTCTGCCTTTAATAATGGTAAAGTAACGGATCACCATGCTGTGATCCCAACAAATATTGTCCCGGATAATAATACCTTATCAAAGCTTTCTGAAAAAGAGAGGAATTTATATGATCTGGTAATAACAAGATTCTTCCAAAGGTTTAGTCCGGATTGCCAGAAAGAGAAAGTTGTTTTAACAACGAACCTTGAAGGGGATATCTTCACATTTAGTCAAACTACTGAAGTATATAAAGGATGGAAGATATATAATTTCGAAAAGGACGATAAAATCACGTTTCCTATTTTAATTAAAGACCAGGATAAAAAGGCAATTTTAGAACATTCCTATTCTAAGCACCAGACTCAGCCTAAAAAGATTCATACTGAAGCTTCATTATTGTCTGCAATGGAAACAGCAGGAAAAGAGATTGAAAATGAAGATTTAAAGGAGCAGATGAAAGGTAAGGGACTAGGAACTCCGGCCACTCGAAGCGGAATAATTGAAATCCTTATCAAAAGAAATTTCATAATAAGAAAGGGCAAACAATTGATTCCTACAACAACAGGTATAGACTTAATTGAGAAAGTTAGAGATCATAAGATCAGTATTCCGGAATGGACAGCAGAGCAGGAATATGAGCTTTATAAAGTTGAAACAGGCGAAAACAGTTATGCTGGCTATATAGATAATATAAAAAATACAGTACGAAACATTATTCAGGAATTAGACGGGATTAAAATAGAAAAAACACCTGTAGAATCTAAAGCTATAGGAATCTGTCCAAAATGTCAGAAAGGAAATATTGTTGAAGGTAAGAAAGGCTATGGATGTTCAGAATATAAAGACGGCTGTAATTTCGTTATCTGGAAAGAAATTGCAGGTAAAAAAATATCCCTATCTATTGCTAAAACACTTATAGAAAAGCGAGGAACAAAAAAGTTGGAAGGCTTTATATCTAAAGCTCAGAAGAAATTTAGTGCTTCATTGATTCTTAATGGTGACTTTAAAATCGAATTTGACTTTAATTAATTCCGATAATAAAATTCCATGATTCAGTTATTTCCACATAATAAGAAAGCTTATGAAAATGCAAAATTTATTCTTGAAACTGAGAATAGGGTTTGTATTGTACATCCTACTGGTACAGGTAAATCTTTAATAATAGCAAAATTTATTATTGAAAATCCAAAAGCTAGATGTCTATTTCTTTCCCCCAATGTTTTTATTTTCAAGGAAATAAAAAAACATATTAAGGGAAGTATTGGTAATGTTGATTTTCAAACTTATCAGTACTTTTTATTCAATGACATTAAATTATTTATAGATTACGATTATATATTCTTAGATGAATTTCATAGGGTAGGTGCTCCCGAATGGAATAAACAAATCGAAGATCTACTATTCTTTAATCCAAAAGCAAAGATTGTTGGTACTACTGCAACACATATTAGATACCTGGATGATGAAAGGAATATGGCGGAAGAACTTTTTAGAGGTAATATTGCTTCTTATATTGACTTAGGAACGTCTATAGAGAAGGGGATACACAAGAAACCTATATATGTTTCAGCGCTTTATAATATTCGGGCAATTATAGATGAAACACAGCATAAATTACAACGGAATAATAAGACCAAAGAACTTGAAAAACTTAAAAGCCGGAGGATTATTTGGGAGGAAAGCAGCGGTATTGACTATATTATAAAAAAATATCTTACATCGGAGAGAAAAAAGATTATAATTTTTTGTAAGTCTATAGAGCATATAAATTATATAGAAGAGCTTGTTAGGCCAGTGTTGTTCGAATTTTATAACGGGGAAGTCGACTTTCATACTATCCATTCTGCATTAGGAAAGTCAAAAACATCAAAAATTTTCTCTGCATTTGAAAATGGTAAAATTCCACAGATTATGTTTGCTGTAGATATGGTAAACGAAGGAATCCATATAAAAGGGATTGATACTGTTATGATGTTCAGAGATACTATTTCTCCCGTTGTTTACTTTCAACAAATGGGGAGATGTTTTTCAGTCGGTCAGGAGTTACAACCGTTATTATTTGATTTTGTTAATAATTTTAATATCAAAAGCTCTGTTCATTCTATTACACAAAATTTCTACAATGATTTTGAAGAACATAATGAGGGTAATTATTTTAAGAAAAGAAACCTTATTATAGATTTCTATGATGAAACGCTCGACTTTCAAGATTTTATAAATGAATTTTCTGTTAATTATATAACGTGGGATGAAAGATATAAAGAGCTTAAAAAGTTTGTAGCGACTAACAGTAGGTTGCCATTTCAGTCTGAAACCAATTGGCTGACTAATCAAAAAGAAAGTTTTAAAAAGGGGAAATTAACCCAACAACAAATTGAGCTACTTCTCCAAATTGATGAGAATATTTTTGAAACAAAATTTGTAATTAAAACCTGGGAAGAAAGATTTGATGAATTAAAAGAATTCATAGAGAGTAATGGAAGATTCCCATTTTATTCCGAATCCTATTGGCTGACTAAACAAAAAGAAAGCTTTAAAAAAGGGAAATTAACCCAGCAACAAATTGAGCTACTTCTTCAACTTGATGAAAATATTTTTGAATCCAAAGCTGTTGTTAAATCTTGGAAAGAAAGATTTGAGGAATTCAAAGAATTCGTGGAGATCAAAGGAAGGTTGCCATTATTCCATGAAAATAGCTGGTATATTGCTCAAAAAGAAAGCTTTAGAAAGAGGAAATTGTCCCGGGAGAGAATTGAATTACTTCTTCAACTTGATGAAAATATTTTTAAATCTAAAGTTGTAGTTAAAACCTGGGATGAAAGATTTGAGGAATTCAAAGAGTTCATAGCGACTAACGGTAGGTTGCCATTTCAGTCCGAATCCTATTGGCTGACTAAACAAAAAGAAAGTTTTAAAAAGGGAAAATTATCCCAAGAGCGAATTGAACTACTTCTCCAAATTAATGAAAATATTTTTGAATCCAAAACTAAAACATGGAATGAAAGATATGAAGAGATTGAAAAGTTCATAGAGGCCAATGGAAGATTGCCATTTTATTACGAAACCAATTGGCTAAAAGCCCAAAAAGAAAGCTTTAGAAAGGGGAAGTTAACTCAGCAACAAATTGAACTACTTCTTCAAATTGATAAAAATATTTTTACATCTAAAATTGTAGTTAAAACGTGGAAGGAAAGATTTGAGGAATTCAAAGAGTTTATAGAGACCAATGGGAGATTGCCATTTTTAAAGGAGAACCCCTGGTATTTTGATCAAAAAATAAACTTTAGAAAGGGGAAATTAACCCAGCAGCAAATTGAGCTACTTCTCCAAATTGATAAAAATATTTTTGAAGTAAAAGTTGTATTTAAAACTTGGGAAGAAAGCTACGACGTACTTAGAAATTTTGTTAAAGATAATGGTAGATTACCAAAACAAAAGGAATTTCCATGGATTAATCATCAGAGACATTATTATAGAAATAATACACTTTCTTCTGAAAAAATCCAATTGCTAAAAGAAGTTGATATTAATTTTTTCGAACCTAAGAAGTAGAAATTATGCCAAAATTAAATAGAATATATACATTAGAAATTACTCCTGAGCAGTTTTTAAATAACTGCTCTCCAGTTGATCTTCAGGAAATCTCTTTATTACTGAGTAATAATTTTTATCAGTCCAGGTTACAATCTCAGCAGTGTAGAGTTTGTGGTTGTTCTGATTATGATTGTAGTCAATGTATTGAAAAAACTAATCAAGCTTGTTACTGGGTTGAAGCAGATCTATGTTCTGCATGTATTGACAATATTGATATTAACTGTATTGATAAAAGCCACTTCATTATGTTTTGTCTTAAGTACTATGAATTAGCTAAAGAGAGTGAATAAAAATTTGTATCTCAATATTACGATAGAGAATTTATAAAGAACTTTTATAAGAAATTTGGAACTAATAATATTTTACGAAATATACAAAACATATTAAGTAAATCTTTTACTAGATCCCCAGGCTATCCATTTGAAATTGCAGCGAAGTTTTTAGAATATTTAAAGGAAAAGAATATTGCTGAAGCTTATGAAAAAATTCTCAATGATATTTTGGAATTAAATAAAAGTAGTGATGAGTGATATTTTTATTTCTGCAAAGATTATTCTTGATTTGATACTAATAATTCTTTGCTTATTTCTATTTGCAGAAATAGCTAGCTATGCTACAAGTAGAAAAAAGAGACTTCAGTATACTTTATTAATTATTTCTATTGTCCTTTTTTTAACTATTACACAACTTACTTAAACACTATGAAAAAGATAGAATATCCTTTAACTAAGGAGCAAGAGGGCAAGTTTAATTCACTTTTTGAGAGATATGAATTCTATAATGATTCAAATGATGAATTGAAATTTGTGTGGCAACCTAATGAATTATTCAACCAAGAAAAATTCGAGGTTATGAAAACGATGGTGGATCTTATTTTAAATGAATATGGTCTGCCAATTACGGAGCATTACCATATTCCGCAGCATATAACATGGACGGAAGGAGATAAGTCTTTTATAGGCCCTAGCAATATGCTTTTTATTGATGTAAAAGAACCAAGATTAGTACTGATAGGGAATGATAAACTTAGCCAGGAAGCGCATTCTTATTGGTATGATAATTTAAGAAAACTATTGGAATTACTACGTATAAATGAAACATTTAAAGTTGGTGATTATATATTTTTTCAGGATATAGATACAAGAAATCTGGGGTTTGAAAGGGATTTGGAAGCTGATTGTGAGATGCCCCTTCAATTTGAAAGTGAAGAATTTTCCATTGTTCAGTATACTGAAAATGTAATTATTAAAAGCTTAATATATTATATTCAAGTTGATTCATATACATAATAAGAAGATGTCATCAAAATATTAAAATATCAAAAAAGACACAACAAAATGGACAATGTTTATATTAATTTTTCACATCTTTTAGATAATAAAGTTACTCTGGTATTCTTAATTATTTCTTACATAATATATACTATTCTTGCATTTTTAAGACTGAATAATGACATACATAAGGAGAGAACTTATCTTGAACTAATACATGAATTAGAGAAAGGTAGAAAAATAACCCTGATAGATATTTTAATGAATGGTATTTTGACAGGATTTTGCTTCATTGGAATATTGTGTGTTATTTTCTTAATAAATGAGAAAATAACTAATTTTTGGTTGATGCTACTATATTCTATTCTATCCCTTTTACCAATAATATTGTATTCACTATTTTTTTTGAACAGAATATTGAAAAATTATTTTAGAGGTAACATTGTCATTGGAAAAGCAATGCAGGGCAAACAATTTTCTGAAATTATAAATAAAACAGAAGAGAATTTATGTGATTTTTGTGGGATTAATCCCAAAGAAAATAATTCCAATTATTGTAAATCTTGTAATCACGACAACTTATCATAAGCCTATTAATCTCAAAAAACGATAATATGAGTAACTGTATAATAATATTTAGCAAACATTATGGATTTTGTTATCAAGAAGCACTGGCGGAATTAATTGTAAATGATGAAGGCACACTTAATGCAATATTAGATCTAGGATTTGTAAGAAATGATTTACAATCTTTATTTGTTCATGAAAATATAGAATATTTAACTTCATATTCGATCTATTTTACAGAACAAGATCCTAAAGCACCTGAATACAAAAATAAACAGCAGGCAATAAACTTAGTAAAGAAGATATGTTCCGAGAGAGGTTTTAATATTTTAGAAGAGTTTCATTGTTTTGATTTTAGTTTCCCTAAAACAATGTTTATTTAATTTCAGAATGCTATGGAAGAATTTATTATTTATAACGCTGAATGTCAAATTCCAAATTCAGAAAAAATACTACATTATTGGAATCATAATGGACACCTAACAGATTTAATTTTGAGGTTTTTCGGAAACAAAGAATTTTTTATAGGAGAAATGTTTGATTTTACAAGTATTGACACAATGTTAGTCGGATATAAGAGAAATATTAATGATGATTTTGACGACATTTTAAAAATCACAAGAAAATATTATGTACCAATATTTTTTAAACCAGAGAATCAAGAAAAATTTTTCGAAAATTCAAAAATAGTATATGAATTAATACTTCTCAACCATTAATCTCAAAATCCAATGGAAAATACAAATAGAATTTATCTTAGTGGTGAAATCTTAACAGATGTAGATTTCTCTTGCGAAGATGGCTTCATAGCATTGGTTAAACTGGAAACATTTGATGACTTTGTAGATGAAGTAGGGGAAAAATATTCATCGTTGCAGAATCATAATTTAGTAGCTGTTGGAAAAATCGCAGAAGTTTTCAAAAATTTTTTATTGAAGGGGATGAGAATTGAAGTATGGGGAAAATTAGCATATAATAGTTATAAAGAAGGAGATAAAGATCTAAGGTATACTTCAATACATGTTGAAAAAGTAAAATACTAAATTAATGTCCAAAAAAATAAGCTTATGGAAGATCTTGTTAAATATGATAAAGTAATAGATCAGGGAATACTATACAGCTTTGTTCCTTATGATACGCCACAATTAGTATTATATAAACATTCTACTGATGAATATGATCTAACTAAAGGTTGGCTTAATGAACCAAAGAAAGTTTTGGTAATTGGAGAAACTAAAGATTCATTTATTACTGAACTAAAGCCATCAGAACATGGAGAGTGGAAAGGTCTCCGGATCTTATACAAATATATACTTCCATTGGGTTTTCATAAAAGCAGATTTATACAATGGGAAGAAACACAATTATCATTATTTTAAATAATAGAGGCGATGAGAGAAAATATTGATCTTTTTTCTGCAAAAAGAATTATATCACATACTAAAAAAAGAAGAGATATAATTGGGAGTGCTAATGGTGGTAGACAAATTGATAATGTGAATTCTATATATGAGTGGAATATCGTTTATAAAAGCTTAATAGATGATTGCTGGAATAGATGTAATCCTTGTAGAGATCACATTAATATTATTAATCATTTTATCAGATTAAATCATACAGATTCTATCGATTTTAGATCTCCATATGATCCATTAATAAGGCTTATCAGAACTGAAAGGGGAATTGATATAGTATGTAATTTATTTGGAGCTTATAGCCTTAAATTGCTGTATATGCCAGCGGGATTAGCTTTAATGTTATCTGGAGATCTTATGGCATTTGATTTTTTCAACAATCCTGGAATTTCAGCCAAGGAGATATATTCTTCTATTTTAGAACATCCAAATTATAAATAATATGCTTTTCAATAGAAATAGCTAATTTTAAGTAAATTAAATTTTTAAATTTAATATTTTGTGATCAGCTGGCCCCTGTTAATTCAGGGCCTTTTATTTTTGGGAGAAATGTAGATATCTCTGACTATTAATAATATTGTCAACAAAATAAAAAATGACCAGTAGTAGAGGATTTCTTCTGTAGCACTATCTAGATTGTAAATGGATATCCCAAACTTTAAAAATCCAGACCATATATTGCAATGTAGATTATTATTTTAGTTGATATCCTAAGTTTCTTAATTGAGAAGATCAGAAGGCCGAAACCTGAAGCTATATAAAAAGGGAATTTATCCATACATGAAAAATGCTATATTTTTATAAAAGTAATAATTGTAAATTATTTTTAAGCAGATGAAGATGAGATATTTAACATAATACATACAGTGTTAAAAAATGTTAAAAAATTTTGATATTTAAAATAAAGTTCCCATATTTAGGATGTCAATATTGACACACCATTTTAAAAAATAATTTTATGAAAAAAGAAAAATCTATTGAAAATCTTAGTGAAAAATTGAAGCTAGGAGGATTTACCAAGACGTTTGGGTCAAAAATTATTGGAGGTAACAGGACCATGACTATTGAAGAAGTTGTTATTACTAAGCCAAAAATGGCTGACGATGGAACAACTAATGATGGTGAGGATAATGATAAGCCAGGTGATCCATCAGGTAACCCACCAAATACAGGTCCATGGTACTAGGATTTCTTTTTAAAAGGATATTAAGGACATATTTTTATATGTCCTTAATATTTTGTGGATTATCAATATTTAGTTGTTCATCATACAGTAAATATTCTTCATATAATTCTATACCGAAGAAATCGATTATAGTAAATAATGATAGCTATCAAAAATATACTAACGAACATTTCTCAATTACAATGTTGTTATTTGGAGATTTTATATATGCTCATGAAATGAAGCAATACAAGAAAATTCAAAAAGACAAATCAATAAAAAATATGATTCCTTTTGCAACTCGCAATAAAATATTGTTTGGGTATACAACTTATTATAATGATCCTTATTTATTTGAGAACTTTATTGATATTTCAGTGGGGAGAAAAAATAAATATCCTAATGGTTATTATAGTAAGACGCTTGAATGCAATGGAAAAGATAAAGTAACACTTGTTATTTCTAATAACACTTCAGAAAAAGATGCTAAGTTTTTAATGGATAATTTTAAATGTATTAAATGATTTTAATTATCTCGAGAGATTCTGAACCAACAACAGATCTTGTTATTGATTGGCTACTAAAATGGAAGCTACCTTTTATACGTATCAATGATGAACTTTATAATGATGTGTTTGTTGATTTTCAAACTAATAGTTTAAGTATTCAAGGTATTAATATTAATAGGTTTAAAGTTGTTTGGTTTAGAAAGCACTCTTCAAGTATAGATGAGACAACAAGAAATTATTTATCCAAAAAGATATCTAAATCATATTCTGTATTTTATGGCAATGAAGCAGCTGCTTTTCGTCAATTATTTTTTAGTGAATTGAAAAGAAATAAGAATATAAAATGGTTGACAAGCCCTTTTCTATCTACAGAGAATAAATTATTGCAAATGAAAATAGCAAAAGAATATGAATTATTAATTCCTGAATCTTATGTGCTAACCTCAAAAATAGATCTCTTAGAGATTATGAAATGCAATAATGGAAAAGATTTTATAACAAAACCATTTGAAAATTGTAGACATTTAGCTGTCAATGGGGAGTCTATAATGATGAAAACGACTGTTATAAATGAGCATATTGATGATATTCCGGATTCTTTTCCTCCTGCATTAATACAAAAGAGAATAGAAAAAAAGTTTGAACTAAGAATTTTTTACCTAATGGGTAGATTTTTCACAACAAGAATTGTAGATGAAGATAAAGATGAAGTAGATCATAGAGTAAATGCACTACATTCAGAATGTAGATATGAAGTATATTCCCTCCCTAAACCTATAGAAATAAAGTTACAGAAAATGTTAAAGCACTTAGATCTAAACTGTGCTTCGATTGATATGATTATTGATAATAATGATGATTATATCTTTTTGGAGGTTAATGCCACTGGACAGTTTACTTATCATTCTGTGTTTAATAATACTTATCTGGATAAAGAAATAGCTTTATCTCTTAAAAAGCTCTACGAATCACATGAAAAACAAAATTAACTTAATATATTTTACCTTAACTCCTAAACTAACGGAGCACTTAAAAAAAGTATCATCAAAGATACCTGATAGTAATGCTTATAATATTTTTTCGGAGAGATATAATACAAAAAGTCTTAAAGTAAAGCTTTATGATAAGGTAAGTACTCCATTTATTGATACAAAATTATTTGAAAATGAATAATAAATTTTTTTTTCTGTATCAAGATTGTCAAATTGTAAGAGGGTCTAAAAACATATTATTGTGTGATTTACATACGAAGAATGTAATTAATGCAAATAGTATCTTTAGCTATTTTGACAATGATAACTCGATTCTCTATGAGGATAAGAATAAAGAAGTTATTGATTTTCTTGTAGCAGAAAAGTTTGGATATATCTCAGATGAGAAGAATGAGAACAAAAAGGAACTCAGATGGGAGTCTTCTAAAATTATTAATGAAGTAATTATTGAGCATAGTAAGAATGAAGGCTTTTCTTTAGAAAATGTATATAAGAAAATAGAAACTATTGGTGCCGAGTTTATTCAAATACGTTTTATAGATTATAGTTTTACAAAACTAAAAAAAGTACTTTCTTTATTATCTGCATCAAGCGTAAGAACTATTGAAATATTAGTTCCTTACATGGAAGAAAAAAAAAATTCTACTCTTATTAATTTTCTTGAGAAAAATCCCAGAGTTCAAATATTGTATTTCTATAATGCGCCATTTAATCAAAGCATTAATAAACCTTTTTATTTCAATGTTGTTTATTATGAAAAGAATTTAATTGATGAAAAATTGTGTGGAATTGTGAATACTGATTATTTTTTAATAGACATTAAAAACTTTTCTAAAGCAAAAAATGTAAATAGTTGTCTAAAAGATAAATTATTTATTTCTCATAATGGAACAATTAAAAACTGCCCATCACTTAATCATGAAATAGGTCATGTAAATGATATTTTGCTTGAAAGCCTATTTATGGAGGTAGAAGGTGATTTCATTAGAAATGTTACAAAAGATAGTATTAATGTATGCAAAGATTGTGAATACAGATATATGTGTATAGATTGTAGAGCATACATTGAAGAACCTTCAAATATTTTTTCAAAGCCATTAAAATGTGGTTATGATCCATATAAGGGAATTTGGAGTGATTGGACTAAAAATCCATTAAAACAAATCGCAATAAAATATTATGAAATTGAAATTAATTAAAATTTATTTGGCTCTTGTTACAATAAGCCTCTTTCCTGCTCAAAGCTTCCGTGCTTTTTATGATATGAAGTATAAGACAGATTCAACAAGCTCTGAATTTGTTTCTAAAAATATGGTTTTGGACTATAATAGTAATAATTCTGTATTTTATTCATATAAATTGTATAAAAGTGATTCTACAGTTGTATCCAATGAAGCACTTAACAAAGAAGTAAAAACGATGTCTAGAGATTATGTTTTTTTTGTTAAAAAGGATCTGAAAAATAGTAAGGTAAGTAACTATTATAGTATTATGTTGGATCTATTCGAGGTATCAGATAGGCTTCCAAAATTGAATTGGAAGCTAGTTAAAGATACTAAGGTTATTGGACAAATGAAATGTCAGAAGGCAACAACATCATACAAAGGCAGGGACTGGGTAGCATGGTTCACAGCCGAAGTCCCGGTAAGTGATGGTCCTTATATTTTTAGTGGACTTCCAGGACTGATTATTTCTCTAAGTGATACGAAAAATAATTATGAATTTAATCTAATAAAGATTCAGAAAGGATCAGAAAATCTATATGGAAAGAATCCAAGTTTAATTAAAAGTATTCCTGTTACATTAACACAATTAAATAAGCTTTTTATAGACTATTATAATGACCCATATAAAGAAGCTAAAACGGGTAAAGTGAAAATGAGATTTGTTGATGAGGCAGGTAAGCCGGTTACACCGAACTTCAATGAGCTTACAAAACAAAAACAAATAACAATAAGGAAAAATTATAATCCTATAGAATTAACAGATGCTATTAAGTATCCCTTCAATTAGTTTTATTCTTAATTTTACTGAATCCTGACCTTAGTTAATTCTAAGGTTATATTTGTTACATTGATTTATAAAAGTTAAAAAATGCTAAAATATTCTATTAATTTTTCTGTGAAGAATAATGAAAAAGATGCTCTAACACCAGTACGATTAAGAGTTTCTTTTAATGGGAAACGTCCGGAGCTTTATCCAGGTGTTTCGGCAAAACCGTCCGAGTGGAATCCTGATAGTCATAGAATTGATATTGTTAACAAAAAAGATTCTAGAAATAAGGATTTGAATAAAGCGGAAGAATATGTAGAAGAAATTTTTAAAGAATTTGATGCTATCGAAAAACGGTTTCCTACACCTGAAGAATTAAAACAAAAGTTTGCAGAAAAAAATGGGAAGGTAAATGAAGAAAAGGAAATCAGAGAACAAGAAATCAAAGAGCAAACTTATATTGAAACCATTGAATTGTATTCATCTGAAGTTGGTGAGAAAAACTCTTGGGATAAATCAAATTATAATAGATTTAATAAACTTAGGAATCATATTTTTTATTACAATGAGAAATTAGTTACTAATAAAATTCAAGAGAAGGATTTAGTTGGGCTGGTTAAATATTTTCATGAAAATCCTATTTTGATTAGAAGTAATAAAGAGGCTGAACCAGGCCCTCCTCATAAAAATACAACAGTTTCAAGAACACTAAAAGATGTTAGGGCTGTTTTACGTTGGGCACATTATAAAGGGCTTTATCAGGGGGATTTACATGAAACTTTTCATCCGACATTAAAAGCATCCAACTTTGGAATTAATGAGCCTGTTTTCTTTACTTGGGAAGAGTTAATGTTATTTTATAATCATAAATTTCATATAAAGCAGAAACATCTTGAGATAACTAGAGATATAGTTGCTTTATGTTGCTTTACATCTTTGCGATATTCTGATGTATTTAATCTTAGAAAATCACAAGTATATAATGATGTAATTGTTGTTAAAACGCAAAAAACGGTAGATGCTTTAAAAATTGATCTTAATGATTATTCAAGGGAAATATTATTAAAATACAAAGATATTAAAGGATTGAAAGCTCTTCCAGTTAAAAGTGAAAAAGAAATTAATGAACAATTAAAAGTAATAGGTAAAATTTTGGGATTAGATAGATCTGTTAATTATACATATTTTGTTGGTGAGAAAAGATATGATGAAGTTTATCCATTTTATGAGGTTATAAGCTCTCATATAGGCAGAAGAACATTTATTGTAAATGGGTTAACCTTAGGAATACCAGCAGAGGTTATTATGAAATGGACAGGTCATCAGGATTATCAAACAATGAAACCTTATATTGCAATTGTTGATAATCTCAAAAAATCAGAAATGAATAAGTTTAATAAAAAAAAATAATTATAAATTAAGTTTGATATTATGAATGAAGATAATTCTGATGGTTATGATTTTCTACTTGACGAAAGTGATCGATTACGTGATAGTATATTAGGGAAATTGTTTTCATTAAACACGCTACTTAGTGCAGTGTTTTTGGTTGTATATCAAATGAATAAAATTGATGATAGTTCGGTAAAGTTCTTTAATGTCTTACCAATAATTACTGTTTTATTAATTATGCTCTATGAGATTATACAATTTATAACAATTGGTAGTATTTTCCATGAAAACAAACAAAAAAAGAAAGGAAATATTCAATACTTAAAGAGTTGGATGCTTGGTGCAAATTATGTTATTTGTATTGCTGTTATTCTTACTATTATAGAATTAGGCTATCTGGTACATGTTTTTTTAGCTTAATATTATTAATGAAATTAAAATGAATACCCCCATTTTTACCCCCGAAAATAATTGTTCATTATAGTTTGTTATAGATCAGTAATAAGTTGAAATAGTTCATTTACAGTGTTTTAGGTGTATGTTGACCTATAGCGATTTACTATTCCTAATCCCTGTGGGTCTACAAACCGCTCGTGTTTACGGGCGGTTTCTTTTATTTTGCCCAATGTTTTTGCCAACTTTCTATAAAACTGTATAACTCTTAGTGGAAACTTTTTTGAATTTTAATTATTGAAATTGATATTGTTTTCAATAAGTCTGACTTATCGAAATACTTGATACTTACATTGTGGTTATCCGTATTTTTATTGTATATTTATATGTACATTTGTACTCCTTTTTAAATTAACAAAATATACGTTGAGTCAATTCGATTACATAAAAGATATAGCTAAGTTTGGTCTTGAGAATGATCAAGATAAACTTTTGATTGTATTAAACGAATTTATCGAACATTCGAAAAAAACTAAAAAAGTTAATTTTGCTATTCAGCTTCAATCTATTCTAAAGGATAGTATCCGTCAACATAAAACATCTTCTTTAACTAAAGTTGGCTCGGATGCTTATTTTAATCGCGTTGAAGATAGAGAGTTCAATGAATTAGTTTTAGAAAAAATCACTTCTGATTATAGGCTTTCGAATATTGTCGCTAATGATAGTATAAAAAACGATCTCAATTTTTTCATAGAAGAACATCAAAATATTGATGTTTTGAAAAGATTTGATCTGCCAGTTGCTAATAAATTACTCTTACATGGTCCTTCTGGCTGTGGTAAAACTCTTGCTTCATATGTTGTAGCCGGAGAACTTCAAAAAATGATGATTGTAGTCAATTTGGGTGCTATTGTATCATCAAAACTAGGTGAAACGAGTAAGAATCTTTCTAAAATATTCAGAAGTGCGGCAGCAGAAGATTGTATCATTTTTATTGATGAGTTTGACAGCTTAGGGAAAGTACGTGATTATAGTCAAGATCATGGAGAAATGAAGAGGGTCGTAAATACAATCTTACAGCTTTTTGATTACCTTCCACAAAGCAGTATCGTTATTGCAGCTACAAATCAAAAAGAAATGTTGGATGAAGCTCTGTTAAGAAGATTTGACTTTTCAATAGGATTTGAATTGCCAAATGACAAACAAATAAAAGATCTTATCCAACTACTTATTAAAGAAGGAAAATTTGTTTTTGACAATCAAAGTAAAGCCCATAAAATAATAAAGAGTGCAATTGGACTGTCTTATTTTAGTATTCAAAAAACATTGATTACTACTATAAAAAGAAGCTTATTTGCAAAAGATAAAAATGACAATCCTTTCGTTGTTCCGAAAATTAAAACTTCTATATGGGAAGAATTAGTGAAGAACGAAAAGAAAGCATTAGATATATGAAATAAGGGGTGTTTCTACAAACACCCTTTATTATTTTTTAAAGATCTATATCTAAACCTGCTTCAACATTATTACTTATATCCACATAATTATTAATCTTCATCATTTCAGTGAAAAGATTAATCCCAGGCTCATTTGTATTTGTTATAATCTCTGAAACACGAACAACAATAGAAAAATTGTGTTTGCTTTGTTTCAGAGCATGTAAAAAATTATTTTTCGCAAGACATCTTACGGCTATTGCTACTGAACCATCACAATTAACAATATCATTAGGCTGTAATCTGTAACTCATCTTTTGAGCATTAGAAAACAATCTATTATCGATTCCAAAATGATCTTCACTCCATCCAATACCGTTTTTAATACCATAAATATTTTTGGTAGCACCTACAGATTTAATATCTAAATTTTTTACAAGTGAAAAGGATATATGTAATGGCAGATAATTTAAATGATCATCTTTTACCGGATCAAAGCTATAAGCTAAAGAAATATCAAATTGCAATTTATTTTCATTTTTTAATAAATATGGAGGTATAAAAATTGGATATTTAATTATTTGCTCCACTCGAATCTCTCCCTCAATTAAATATATAATTGAATCATTATCCGTTGAAAGTAAATGCTCTCTATTAGGCTTACCATGCCCTACCAAACGTCTAAGTAAATCCTGGTTAAGCTCTTTAAAATGAGGTAAATCATTATTCTTATGAAAGCCAGCGCTATTTATAAGCAATGCTTTTATAGATTGTGTTTTAATTTGTGGATACTAGGCTAGTATTTCGGCAGCATAAGATGTTAATAATGGTGTCGCCAAACTTGTCCCACATGTTTTTCCATAAAATTTTTCGACATCTGCATTTGGAGATCGTAGGATCTGTATTCCAGAGTTGTATTCAAAAAGGTCTCCTCCCTCCATTACAAAATCTGGTTTGTTTAGGAATTTATTTTTTTGTTGGATTGGTTGTCCATTTATTGGCTGATTGTAATCGAAATGAAATTTTCTTGAATAATGTGCTGGGTACATATTGGAGGGGGTAACATCAGAATTGTCATTTTCATCAAAATTACCAGCTAATGCACCTACTGATATATTATTCAATGATTCGGACGGTGTGCAAATATTGGTGTCTTCACAGATATGAGAATCAGTGTCTGGATTTAGATTATAAAAAAATCCTGGATAATCATGATCTGGGTGTATATAATCATTTTTTAATGCGAGTAGGCTTTCACTATCAAAATTACCAACGGAAAGGAAAATCAACAAATCATATTGAAAAGCAATTCGATCAAGCTCATATGCAAACTGACTGTAAGACGAGTTATATTTTTTTGCATTTGGTATAACTAAGGACATATTAAATATACGTACACTGTACTGTTCTCTCGCGGTAATAATATCATTGATTAATCTGGGAACATCCAGATTATCATTGCTAAAATGTAATGCCTTTATATTTAATATTTTAGCTTTTGCATCGTATTGATCTTTCTCTACTTTATAGAATTCGTCTCCTAACACAACTAAACCTGTAACTAAGGTGCCATGCCCATCTTCATCCCAAAATGGTGCGTGTTGAGTATGATTGAAATTTTCTGGTAAAAGAATATCTTGAAAAGGCCCTATTCTACTTATTCCAGTATCTATAATTCCAACAATTGGAATATTACCTGGTACATTAACTGTAAAACCATACTCTCTGACCGGACCAGCTATACTGGGTCTTATCTTTTGAGATCTGGAACTTGTAACGGTCTTTACAATATCAAAGTTATCAACAATTAAATTGATTTTGTCTCGTGATATATGCGAGATCTCCAATATATCAGGAAATGCCGGATTATAGGAAACTGGAATACCTTCTCTTTGTAATACTCTTAATAGGACTGCTTTTTGGCTTTCGTACTCTCTATTTAAGTGTGTGGAGATAAATGAGATCAATAATCCATCTTCGCTGTAGGAAGCAAGTCTATCATTACTTGTATAGAAGGTAAACTGATGAACAAGTGCCAGAAGATTATAATCTTGTTTATAATAGCTTGTATTCTTTGGGCTATTAATTATTCTATCTATATGTGTATGAAACTTTTCAAAAGCTTCAGTATCATCGACTGTAAAAACCACTGTTTTATTAAAATCTAGATATTCAACTGGCGATAGCCCATAGTTCAATAAAAATTTCCCGGACAGGTCGCTGTTGAAAATAGTAAGAAAATTAATTTTTATTAGTTCTATGTGAAATGGTAGTTTAATTGATTTTTGCACCGCTCTTATTTGTCTATGGGTATTAAAAGCTTCTATATATTCATGAAAATCATTTTTTTTACTTTCATTAATTATTTTGTGTTCATTGTCCTCAGGGGCTTGTCCCTCACGACCAGAACTTACATTTCTTTTTCTGTTAAAGCCTATTTGAGCAGCTTTTTCATTGTTTAGATATACAACTTTATTACTCATTATTACTTATATATAATTTAAATCATTAACAAATTGATTTTCATTTTTTAATTTATCTAAATATAGAGTTAATTTTTATATACATATTTATATTATGTGAATTAATTACAAAAGTGTAAAGTGTTTTTTTTAAATAATTACGGTTTCCCATAATATAAAAAATAAATTTTCAACTTCGAGGGAATATTATGAATAGTGGACTTAAAATTAAGATGCTAATTGTCCTTTCTAAAATTTTGATTTCAACTTTAGGGTGTATCAATTTATCTATATAGTCTACTCGATAGTAATTTTTTCAAAATTAATAGTTGTTTTTCAGATAAATTTTAATGCGTCAAGTTCTGTCGCATTAGCGATTTACATTTGCTTCACAGAGATACCAAATGAGTCCGTAGAAAAAAATCAAAAATATTTTCAAACAAAAATATAATACGACAAGTTTTGACGCCACGGCGGCTGATCTTTGTCCCAGAAAGGAAAACATCAAACACAAAATATAAAAGATGTACATCAGAATATATTGAAAGCAAGTTTAACTCATCAAAAAACACAATTATGAAAGATCCACCCGCTGAAAAGAATTTCAGCTTATTAAAACACCAAAAAATCAATTTTAACAACCAATTTAAAAATTTACAATTATGACATCAAAAACAGAATTAAAAAGTTATTTCGAAAACGGGGATATCCCTAACCAAGAGCAGTTTTGGGCATGGATGGACAGCTACTGGCATAAAGAAGAAACAACTGATCCAAATGCAGTACAATATACCAGTTCACAACCCACAGTATACAAAGTAGGTGGAGTACCAACAGGTACAACGTTTGAGAACATGCCAATTAAACAAGTCTTAGACTATATTTTCTATGGCAAAGTGGATTTGTCCAGTACCGAGATTAAATTTAAAATTAGAACAACTCAGGCTAATGAAAGAGTTCCGGTTGCTATGCTGAGAACTGCCGCAGAGGTTGCGCAGGCTAAAGTAAACTACGGAGACGGAAAAGAAGAAATGGTCGTAGTTCCTACTTATAATGGTTCAGAATCATGGACGGACGGAGACGGAAATACACATTACATTGATACCGGAAATACATTCTATCATATATACGAAACCGCGGGTGATTATGAAATCACGATCAATGCAGAAGCCAATGTAAGCTATGCAAGATTCTGCGAAGGACTTACCAAAAATTCACAGGGTTACTTTGAGCCTACAATAAATAATTATATTGTGGAACTTTCCAAATTCAAATCTAACTCATTAACCAATCTGGATTATACTTTTGCAGGCTTGTCACAGGCTAATGTAAGTAGTGATTTCAAACTGGAAACACCTGAGGTGAGCACAATGAACTCAACTTTTTACGGATTTGGAGAAAGTAGATATTTTGAAGCTTTCCCGGCAGATATGCTATCACAGATTACCAAACCAACAGGATTAAGAGGTACCTTCTTTAGAGCAGGTCTTAAAAAGATCCTACCGGGATTCTTAGACAGTTTCTTTAATCTGGAAACGGTATGGGAGTGCTTTAAGAATTCAAAACTAGGATATGGACATTATAGTGGTGTTGAAGCTTGGGTTTATACAGGGCAGGCTGTAGAAGGAACTAATGACTTTATTCCGGTTTCCTTATTCTGGAAAAATCCAAAACTAAAAGATATATCGCACTGTTTTAACTATATCGGAGAAGGCTGGTTTGGAAATGTAAATTCAGGATATTTAGCTTTTCATATTATTAGAAGGGAACTATTCTGGAATGGTAAATCAGTCGGAAATACCTCTGGTACTATTGAAAATGCTTTCTATGCTTTCGCTAAAAACAACAGAGTCCTATGTGAGCCAAACTTATTGAAACATGCTCCAAATATGAAGCATTTAGGTGGAATCTTTACCCAAACGAATCAGATACAACATAACGTAGGTTGGGCAACAATGATTCCTGTAGCGGCAAGTGAAACAGAAGTATATGAGTTTTCAGAATCAGGAGGTAATTATAACGCAACACCAGTAGCCGGAAAAGGATTAACCTATGACTTGAGAGTCATGTTCCCTGCGTCAAGCTATCCAAATATTCTTACACTGAACGGAGCTTTTACAGTAGCAGCTACTGGTAGTAATATGGGCTTCCAGCATGCAGTTGACTGTACGCCTAGTGGAATTCCTGCTAAATTGGATATTAGTATGAGTGGAGCTGATTTCTTAGCGAAGTTCCCGAATGCTAAAGCCGGAAGTGTGGATGATTATGCAAAAACGATGCTTGGACAATCCGGTGGTTCGGAAGCGGATAAGTCCGATGGTAGAAACGGTGTATTCTTTATGCTGGATCAGGATACCAGAATCACAGACAAAGCTACAGCTACAGTGCCTGCATTAGTATTCAATAACGCGATTCCATATTAAGAATGTAGCAATGTAATAATGTAACAGGTATAACAATGAGATAAGACCACAATAAATCAAAATTACTCATTGTCTATTACTCATTATTTATTATCCATTGCCCATTTTAAATCATCAATAAAATTTTAAAGATCCCTTAAAAATTGGTCTTAGAAAAGGTCAACAGGGAGAACTATGTCTAAAAATTTAAAAACAACAGTTATGAATACTAATAATCAAAATCAGGAATCGCCTGTAGTAATGCAGGAAAATACGGCTCTTGCAGTGAATGGTTTACCCGCAGAAGAAGTATTTAAAGTAGGTGTTAGCAAAATCGGATATGCTTATATCTATGAAAAGAAGGATGTACCCATTCCATCTGATGCTGATCTGATCTTCAGATATGACGAAGCCGGAAACCAGATTCTTCGGGAACTACAGTTACAGTAGTAAAAAACAACTGAATCATGGGAGAGTATAAAGAACGGTAAGCAATGGATTACTAAAGTATTCTCCCGGATTCTTCAGTGAAATTTAACAAAATCAAAAAATTAATTAAAAATTCAAATTATGAAAGATTTACAAAAAGTCGCTCTTTCAAATGGTGCGACAAATGCAAATGACATCGACATAGACGTGAATTGGGATGAACTTCCAGATACACCTTACGGAACTATCGGTAGTATACCATTCCATGATACTCAAGGAAAGATAGATGTAAATGGTGGTGGTCAATTACAATATACTTTACCAATCGCATTACCTCCGGGAATAAAAAGTGTAGCACCACAGATTAACCTGGTATATACCAGTGGCAGTGGAAATGGAATTGCAGGTTATGGTTGGAATATCTCCGGGATTACTGCTATTTCCAGAATGGGAAAGACTTTAGAAAAGGATGGTGAAATTAAAGGAGTGCAATTGGATTATTCTGATTTCTATCAGTTTAACGGACAAAGATTAATCTTAAAGTCTGGAGAATATGGAAAAGATGGAGCAGAATATGTTACCGAGAAATATTCCAATATTAAGATAAAATCAGTTGGAACAAATTCAGGAATGAATGGACCTCGTTATTTCGAAGTGACATTTGAAGATGGTTCTCAGGCATGGTACGGCCGCACTCCAGCGGGGAATACTGAAATGGAACAGTATGCGGCTACACCAGTAGAATATAATATTGTTAAGTGGATCGATGCTCAGGGTAATTATATTACCTACAAATACGTTCAAGGGGATCGTGTAGCTATTATATATAGTATAGAATGGGGAGGTAATGAAACCGCTGGAACTCTTCATTTTAACAAGATTGACTTCAATTATATCAGGAGAGACCTTAGGGAAATCACCTATCTTAATGGTGATCCATATATCCAAAATTATATTTTATCTAATGTCGAAGTTAACGCCAATGGAAGTTTGTTTAAAAAATATAGTATTGAGTATAAAAAAGATGATAAAGGAAATCAGTACCAATTCGTTAAAAGTATTACGGAGAGTAATTCCAAAGGAGAAACTGCCAATCCGGTAACGTTTGAATATCAAGAGTCGAAGTCGGGAGAGTGGAAGGAGTCACGAATTAGCAATACGGGAGACTCTCCTATATTGTATGGTGATTTCAATGGTGACGGAAAGATGGATGCTTTAAGATACCTCAATGATTTTGAAGAATGTGTAGAGTTTGTTGATGGTATAGATATGGAGACTCCAAAAGAAGATGATTTTTTTGGAAGAATAATTTATAATGACTTATGCCAGCGAAAAGAGAAATGGCCTGCCGGACTTTATTTATTCAATAGTGTTTTTGATGATAGCCGACCTAAAAGGATAAATATTGCCAATACCCAACTTACGGCTAAAGATATACAGAATTCTATGGCAATAACCCTTAAAACCTCTGATGGAGTAATTTTGCCAAGACAAGGATTTATTACCCACTACAGGGTTAGAAATATGGATGAACGTAATTATCAGCTACATCTCAAAGCATATTCGATCAATCCGGATTCTTATGAGCTTTCTGAGGCATATACCAGAATAATCCCTGCTAGTGTGTATGACAGAAATGCAATTATCAGTAATATAGATAGAGTTCTAATTTGGAGAGCAACTGAGGTAGAAGGTGTTAGAGAAATCGATCTTGACGGGGATGGTAACCCTGAATTGCTTTTTATTCTTAAAGATACAACCTACAGAGGAGAGCTTAATAAAGAGGTGCTTGAAACGAAATATCGCTATGTTATTGTCAATACTGAAGAGAATAATAGTGAAAGCTATGAGATGGAAATATCTCTTATCAACGGTAATTTTTTTGGAAAGGAGGTTAAATCAGGAGATTTTAACGGAGATGGCATAGTGGATTTTATAAGCTTTGATAGCTCTGGTAGAACATCTCTCACAAATTTCAAAAAAAATACTTTAGGGAAATTTGAAGCTTACACCAGACCATATTCTGATATTGTCATTGAGGGGCTAAGAGAGGAAGCGGTAGTTGGTGATTTTACAGGTGACGGGAAAAGTGATCTTATAGTACCTCAAGCCGTAGACAGTAAGAATTGGAAACTATACCTATGTACAGGGAGAGGTTTTGAAGTGCAGGAACTTAATAATTTTGCATTATTCAAAAAAGATGATCATTTTGAAGGAGAAACACATGTCCGAGCTATAAATAGACAATTTTTTGCTCAGGATTTAAATAAAGATGGTAAAGCTGATCTTATTGAATTTTATTCACATGTTTATAAGGGGAAATTTGAGGAAAGCCGTTTTATCATGTTTTATCATGAAAATAAAGGGATGGATTCTAATGGAAAAATTGTTTTTGAAAAGCAAAACATTGATGGCCATTGGGAAACAGGTAGACCACCATATGACCAAGGTACAAGATGGTATCCAGATGAATATGATACAACCCAAACGAATATAAAGCCATATGCATCTACTGATGTTGCAGAGCACTTCTTTCCAGTCATTGGAGATTTTAGAGTCAATAACTTTAATGAAAATATTCTTATCATTCAAAAAGGAAGATTGGTAAGGTACTCGCATTATAACGTTTCACAAGAAGCTCGTATTACTTCCATTACCCAGGGAGGGCTTACAACGGAAGTTAAATACAAAGAGCTTGATTCACATGTGAACCCGGGATTTTATGCAGGAACTAAAAAAGAAAAATTCCCTTATATAGAAATGGATAAAGTCTCTGGATCTTATGCTGTTGCTCAGCTTATTCAGGAAGCAAGAAAGCAGGATTTCAAGTATAGGGGTATGGTGGCGCATTTACAGGGCAAAGGAATGATTGGTTTCCGTAAGAGTGCCAGATCATCATGGTACGTAGATGGTTATGAAAATACTAAGATTTGGAGTGGAGCAGAGATTGATCCATTAAATGAAGGTATTCCTGTAAAAGATTGGACAGTAAGAGCTGTAGATGATAATGCTTTAATCTTTCCAGATGATCTTTCCGTAAATAATACTCAGTTGTTATCTGTTAAGTCCGTAGAGTATCAGATTGATACTCCATCAGTCGGTGTAAAAGCTATTGTTCCTAAAAAGTCAATTTCCAAAGATTTTCTAAGGGATATTCTGGAAGAAAATAATATAGTTTATAATTCATATTATCTGCCCAAAGAAACAACTGTCAAGATCAATAATGATTTTGGAATAAAGTCTACAGTAATAGAGTATTCTCATAATCCAGAAGGGCTTGGTAGAAATTATTTTATTGGACGACCAGAATCAAAAACTGAAACTGTACAGTCTTATGGAGATATGAAATCTGCTAAAGAAGAATACATCTACGAAAATAATCTATTGAAGGTACTGAAAACGTACAATAGAGATAATAGTGGCTGGGTACAGGAGAACTATAATTATGATTCGTTTGGTAATAGTATTGAAAAGATTACTAGCAATAGTTTGGATACAATGACTCAAACTGTGAAGTCAGAATACGACTCCAAAGGTAGGTTTGTTGTGAAGAAAATTGATAATCTTGGTTTGGAAACCAATATCCTTTACGACGATTCTGGACAAATTATTAAACAAACAGATCCATTGGGTAATGTATTGGAGAATAAATATGATGGTTGGGGGAAAATAGAGATTCTCAAAACCAATTTGGAAGGGATGACGACTTATACCTATGAAAAGTTAGAAGATGGAGGATATAAAGTAATTGAATATGCGCCGGATGGCACCCCTAAAGAGACATATACCAATAAATTAGGTCAGCAGTATAAAGCAAGAGTTAGGGGACTTAACCAAGATACCTTTATATGTAGCATTACTTTCTATGATATGCTTGGAAGAAAGGAATATGAATCTGAACCTTATTTTGAATCAGAGGGAGTTCCTACTCAGGTTAATAAAATAGAATATGATGATAGTGTATTCCCAACTATAATAACTGCTACAGCTTTCAATGGTAAAAAAGTTAAGACCATTGTAACAGGTAGAACAACTATTGTAGAGGAATTGACTGGAAATAGAAGCATTACAAAGAAAACTACTGATCCACTTGGGAATGTAATTTCTTCAGAGGACAAGGGAGGAGTAATTAACTTTTCTTTCAATGCTGCTGGAGATCAGGTAAAGGCTCAATATGGAAACAATACAGTTACTACACAGTATGATGTATGGGGAAGAAAGGCTAGTTTCCATGATCCTTCGAATGGAATATATTCCTATGAATATAACGGTTTTGGGCAAGTTAAAAAAGAAGTCAGCCCCAAAGGTTACAAGGAGTACACCTATGACAGCAAAGGTCAGCTTATTACTCAAGTAGAAAAATCTAATACTATAGGTTTAACAGATAAGAGTATTAGTTATAGTTATAATGACAAAGGTTTTCTAATTGGTAAAACAGGTACTTCTAATGGTAAAAGCTATTCTGATAGTATTACTTATGATACTTATGGCAGAGTATTGGAAAATATCGAAAACAGTGATGGTAAGATTTATTCACAAAAAGATATTGTGTATGATAATAAGTCCCGGGTAGTTTCTTATAAAAAGAGTCTTGTTTCTTCTGGTGTTACGACAGCTGTACAGTTAGAAAATATATATGAAGCTTGGAGTGGACAGCTATACCAAGTGAAAGATAAGGTTAGTGGTAAAGTCTTGTGGGAATTACAGAATGCTAATGCCAAGGGGCAGGTATTGAAAAGCCGTTTAGGAGCTTCTAGCATTGAGAATACTTATGATTCTAATAGTTTATTGAGTCAAACGCTACATCAATCGTCAACAGGTATGTTGTTTAGCAGTCAGTATTCGTTCGATCCTATCAGAAATGAATTGACCGAAAGGACTAGGCTGGATAATTTTGCGATGAAGGAGATCTTTACCTATGATGATAATAATAGATTGGTACAATGGACAAATCCTAAAACCGGAGGTATTTCATCCAATAAATATGATCAACAAGGACGTATTACAGAAAATGATCAAATAGGAAATGTGCAGTTTGGAGATACTACAAAAGTATACCAGCCAACAGGTGCAAAACTAAATACAATCGGAAAGCAAAACTATCTTAATGCTCAGATTCAAAGAATCATCTATAATGAAAACAATGATCCGTTATATATTCAGAGTAAAAATGGAGATGTACGTTTTGGTTATGGTCTGACTGATATGCGTCAAATGGTTACTTATGGACAAACAGCGCCTGAGGGCACTAATGGAACTATTGAGGATTTTGCGACGTCTGATTGGGAAGGAACATTTACGAAGTATTATAGTGAAGATGGTAGTTTTGAAGTAGTACGTAATAATACTTCGGGAGAGGAGAAGTATATTTTATACATAGGAGGTATACCATATGAGAGTAATGTAGTATATTTGAAGGACTTCACACAGAGCAGTGGTTCTTATAAGTTTTTGCATAAAGACTATTTAGGTAGTATTATGGCAATTAGTGATGAAGAAGGAAACCTTGTACAGGAAGCTCATTTTGATGCCTGGGGGCAGCTTGAAAGAGGAAGTATTAGTCTTATTGACAGAGGTTATACATCTCATGAGCATTTTGAGAATATTGGCATTATCCATATGAATGGTCGATTGTATGATCCTTTACTTAGAAGATTCTTAAATGCCGATGAAAATATCCAAGATCCATACAATACACAGAATTACAATAAGTATGCATATGTATTGAACAATCCAATGTTGTATAATGACCCAAGTGGTGAGTTTGGATTCTTGATAATTGGAGGCTTCTTCTTAGAGTTTTTGGCACCGATGATTTTTGGAGCTTTAATAGGCGCTGCAATTGGCGCTGTAGCTTATGCATTAAGTGCTGCGTTCTCGGGTAACTGGAGTTGGGGTGGATTCTTAAAATCTATTGCATTTGGAGCATTAGGAGGAGCCGTTTCTGCGGGAATAGGAAGTTTATTTCAGGCCGCAACTCAAAGTATTGGTACATCATTGTTCCAAGCGGCAGCCCATAGTATCTCACAAGGTATTCTAAGTGTGGTACAAGGAGGGGACTTTTTACAGGCTTTTGCTTCAGGTGGTTTTAGTAGCTTAGGAGCAGCTGCATTTGGCCTTATGGGCGGTAGCTTTGCTAACAGTGCAGTTGGAACAGTTGTTTTCGGAGCGATCGCTGGTGGAATTGGTTCTGTTCTGACAGGAGGGAATTTCTGGCAGGGAGTTGTTATCGGGGGAATTGTAGCTGGATTGAATCATGCATTTCACAAAACGAGTGAACCCCAAAACAAGGAAAATGATAATGGAGATGATAAAGGATATAAAATTCCGAGGAAAATTATTACATTTTCTAAAACTCAACCGGCATATATTCCTGTTGAGGGGCTTGGAATTTTTGGTACATACACAATTAGCGGTACTATGATTATAGAAGGAAATATGTTAACTGTTAATGTTTATGGTGATACAATAGCATCTACGCAAGGACAGCCTTTCTTTAAGGGTAATGTTTCTGTTAGTGGAACATCTAAATTTGGAGGTATTACCTATAATGTTACAAAACCTTTGGTTAATGACTATTCCAAATCCTTTGTTCACCCTGCTAATAAACAATATGTTGGTCAGGCAGAATTCTATATTCCAACAAAAATTTCTGCATTTAATGTTAGAATAACTGCTGGATATATGATTTTCACATCAGATAATCAACTTTCTGCTCCATATCCAAATAATACAATTTTTAATTATGGTATAAATAGAAACAAATAATATGAAAAAAATTATCGTGATAAGTTCTTTATTACTTATCTCTTGTCAAAATTCTAAAATAGAGAATGGAGAAAAATATTTTAAACAGAGTGAAGATTACATTATTAAGCAAAATTATAAAAAAGCAAATGAGTCAATAGATAAAGCTTTGGGATATAATGCTAATAATTCAAAATATTTACATATTAAGTTAAATATTTTATTAGAAAAATGTAATAAAAAGGAAAGTTTAGAAGTTATTGATAAACTATTAAAACAATCACCTGATGATTATAGCTTATTGACTTTGAAATATTTACTTTTAAAAGATGATAAAGATTTATCTCGAGAGGCAAAAGCATGTTTGAATGATGCTTATTCAATTTTGTCTAGAAAAGTGATTCAAGAGAATAAAAGAGGGTCCTCCTTAGCAAATTTTGTTTTCATATTAAAGCTTATGGGGAAATCAAATATTGAATTAAAAAAGGAAGCTGAGAAATTAGACTTATCAACTAAGGAACTTCAGCTTTGGAACAGTTTTGTTAATCTAGATATAGAAGATAATTCCTTTTCATTTAATAGAGAACGCTGTAAATAAAATTAAAAATAGTTATTATCTTAATAAGATTTATTTAAAAGCAATTGGTATTATTCATAATATATGTTTACACTACTCGTAGTAGCACGGAATTTTCCGTGCTATTTTTGTTCTAATATATCCCTTAAAAACAAAATTACCTGTAAATAATTGGCGAGTTAAAGACCCTGGACATTTTCATTGGAAAAAATTATAAAGAATGTATATGAAATATTTAAGATTTAAATTTAATAATTCTGAAAAAAATAAAACTGAAACCGAATTTTTAGGAAAAACACTTATTAAATTATTACAATCTTTTACTCCTACTGCAAATCCAGATTTTGAGAATAGTATTGATAATGTAATTTTCTGGTTAATAGAATTTGATGAGAAAGGTGTACCTACTCGAGAAATTGGAGTAGATGTAGATAGTAACCCTATTTTAAAAATGCCATATAAGAAGAATTATGGTTTTTGGACAGATAGCGATTTATTATATACAGATTTTATTAGTAGATTTTCAGCATTAGAAATTGATGAAAAGATATTTAATATTGCATGGAATGATTTTAAATAGTTTTAGTGTTAGAATTTCTTACAATAAATCATGTTCTTATGAGAAAATATCATAAAATAATGTAAACACCAGAGACGGATATTTGTCCGTCTCTGTTTTTTACAAATTGTATATTTAGTTCAAAAGTTATCATAAAAAATATTTGTTTTTCAAATTATATTGAAGACTATTATTAGTTAGCACGGATTATTCAGGTTTAAAAATTTGTATTTTTATAATCAATTTTTTAGGTGCCTCCGATTGTTAATCTTGAGAGATCTAAAAAAAATATTGCCCAACTTTTTGCCCAACAAAATAATGGTTCAAATGGGGTTGTTTTAAACTGATAATAAATCATAATGCATTGATAAATAGTAATATGATTTATGTTGGGTTATAACGATTTAATAATTTTGATCCCTGTGGGTCTACAAATCGCCTTATTAATAGGGCGATTTTTTTGTTTGTATACACTCTTGGACACTTTCTATATACATTAAGGTTTTTAGCTATTTTTTATTATTTATATTCTAGGTAATATAGATAATATTTGCCTTGCTATGATAACTGAGTGATACAGGCCCTACACATTTTATTGGCCATTACAGCAATGAGATTTTAGTTTTTCTAAAATCGGTGGGGTTTAGCAATACATTCACGGTGAAAAATCGGGTAAAGTAGGCATAATCATTAAACCCTAAATTGTAAGCCACTTCTTTAACAGAAAGATCAGTATATATAAGCATTCGTTTTGCTTCGAGAATTAGCCGTTCTTTTATTAATTCCTGCGTTGTCTTATTACTAATCAGTTTACAATAATTGGAAAGCGTTTTAGTACTTATTTTCAATTCTTGGGCATAAAAACCGGTATTATGATATTTATGCAAATGGGCTTCTAATAATTCTTGAAATTGCTTAAACTTTACAAAACGATGATCGGTAATATCGCTAATAGCACATTGGCTTTTCTTGATCTGATAGACTTTTAGCAAAAATGATTTTAGCAAATTCAGTAAAATAGTGGAAGTGAAGGCATTTTGGTTATTCGCTTCTTTACTCATCAATTCAAAAAAATTATTAATTGATGACTGCTCTTCCGGCTTAAGGTGAATCATAGGAAGCATATCAATATCGTCAAAAACACCATATTGCAATAAAAATTTGGAATGAATATTATCATCTACAAAAAAATAATCATTGAATTTTACTACACCACCACTGGTAGGTGTTTCTTTGTGAATTCTGTGCACATTTTTGGGATGTAAAAGGAAGAGAGAAGCATCAGAGAATTCATAATCTTTAAAATCGATTGTATGTTTTCCTTTGCCTTCTTTTATCCAAATGATTTCGTAGTACGTATGCCGATGATTGTCGAGCCTGTTGATATGCTTGGTTTTATCTTTGTAATAAGAAATGTAAAAGTCTTTTATAGACGTGTTTACAAAGCTTTCTCTTTCATTATATATTGTTATGTCCTTCCTTGCTTTCATCAGCTATCTTTTTTAATCTTTATTTTTTTGTCCCAACGGTTTTATTTCATGGATTATAATTTTGAAGGCATTAAGAACATTCAATGCTATTTATTATTTATCACTTCAGGATTAGCAATATTGGTAGGCTTTCCATTTATAAAATTTATTACATTTTCAAATGCTTTTGAAAAATACAGTTCATATCCATTTTGTTCTACATAGCCCAAATGTGGTGTACACACAACATTATCATATTTCAGCAGTTCAAAATTTTTATCATAGATAGGCTCTTCTTCATATACATCTACACCCAAAGAGATATTTTGTCCACTCGCTAAAACCTTTTCTAATGATCCTTTTTCAATAAGTTCTGCCCGAGCAGTATTAATTAAAACTGAGTTATCTTTCACTAAGGTTAGGTCTTCCTCTTTTACAATGCCAAAAGTCTCATTGGTAAGGCGCAAATGCAATGTGATGACGTCGGCGGTTTTAAAGAATTCTTCTTTGGAATGAGCTTGTTTAAACCCGTCTTCTACAGCTTTTTGTCGGGAATTATCACTACCCCAAACCAATACATCAGCACCAAATGCTTTTGCATATTGGGCTATTCGCTGACCTATTTTTCCATAACCCCAAATACCTATAGTTTTACCATTTATTGTAGACCCAATGTTGATTTGCCATTTGCTGTTTTTCATACCTTCAATGGCTTGTGGTATTTTGCGTACGGTATTCATCAGTAATGCCCATGTAAGTTCTGCTGGAGCGATAGGTGAGCCTACACCTTCTGCAACAGCAACAGCGTGTTTCGTACATGCTGCTAAATCCAAATGGTTGGATATTTTACCTGTCTGACTGATAAGTTTGAGGTTGGGTAATTTGTCCAAAAGCTCATCTGTAATAGCAGTACGTTCCCGTGTAAGTACCAAAACTGCTGCATCGGATATTGTTGCAGCCAACTTCTCCACATCTTTTTCTGTATGGTGTAGAATTTGAACGTTTTGATTTTTTAAAATTTCAAAACACTTTAATTTTTCAATTACAAATTGATAATCATCTAAAATGGTAATTTTCATTGTTGTATAGTATATGTTATTTCAAAAGCTATTTCAGACTGTACATTTGCTTAATCACAATTTCGTCTGAAAACGTCTTGCTATTGCTAATTTATGTGTTAATCTTTTTACAAAACTAAATAATACAACCTATTCAATAAATGGACAGGTTTTACTAAAAATTGGATTTTTCAGAAAATTGAAATTAAATTTCTTTTTCTTTACCTAAGTTGGTGACAAGAAAAAACAGAAAATTTCTGTATTAATAGTTTCACTATCTGCTATAATTTCTATGTTCGATTTTAGGGCTATTCTTTTGAAAAAGTCAGAGTTAATGTTGCAATTTTAAATGAAACCTAAAAAAACAAAATATGCGCAAAATTTCCTTAATCCTCTTTTTATTCCTTTTCCAATTTTCATCTTTATCAGCTCAAGAAAAAATAAAAGTCATTCTACTAGGAACTTATCATTTCAATAATCCGGGGAATGATATCATTAAACAGAAAGAAAGAAATATCTTGTCTAAAGAAAATCAACAAGATTTAGATAATATAGTTGACAAAATTAATTTATCAGTTTATAAACCTGACCAAATATTTGTGGAGAGCAATTTCAATGAAAAGAAAGAACTAAATGCTAACTATCAATTATACATTAAAAACCAATATCATAAGTTCACAGATACAATAAAACGTGAGCGAACGAAAAGATTTTATACTGAAGGTGAAACATCTCAATTAGGATTTCGATTGGCAAAAAAATTGAAACATCAGGAAATATACCCTATTGATAGTCTAATGGTAATGAGGTTTGACATCTTATTAAAAGGGGTGAATTCAAACCCTAAATGGAAAAAAGAGTTTAGTGAATTAAAAGCTTCTTTATCAGATAAATGCTATGAGAAAAGTAATTTGAGCGAGATTTTTTTATGCATGAATGAAAAATCTGAATTAGATGATAATCTTGGTTTCTATATTTCATTTGCTAATAAAATAATGGTTAATAAAGATTATTCTGGTTCAAACATGGTTGCCGATTGGTACAAAAGAAATTTAATAATGTATTCTAATATTCAGAACCAATTAAAACCTGATACAAAGAGTATTTTTATTCTTGTGGGTACAGGACATGCAGCTGTATTCAAACATTTCTTTGAAAATGATAAAAATTTTGAACTGGTTGATTTAACAAAAATCTTAAATTCAAAGTAAGAAGACTGCTTCAATAAAATTATAGAGCCCACTGTTAAAGTGGGCTTTTTCTTTAAATTATCTGAAGGTCCAATTATGAAAATGGAATAGGAGGATGTTTTTCCTTTACTAAAAACTACTGTCAAATATTTCATTGCTTACTTGTTTATATAAGATGTATATCTGTAACTTATTATTTAATAAATATTTATGTTATGATATGTCTGGAGAATTTTTAATTTTATAGGAGAAATATTATTCAGTCTCTTATAAATTAAAACCTATGAAAGTAATTATTTTAGTACTGTCTCTAAGCTTTTTTAGCTTCACATTTGCACAGAACCATAATGGAGAAAAAGCTGAAATTAATAAAGTTGTTCAGCAATTTAAAGAAAGTATTATCAAAAAAGATTCAGTAACGTTTTATAGTTTATTTCATGAAAACCCAGTTGTCTGGATTGGTTTGGTGAAAGATAAGACACAACAAAAGAGAGTGGAACTAAATCCTGCAAATACCAAAAACTTCTTCAGAGATACTTATGAAATTTTCTTTCGGGGTATTCTTGAAGAAAAGGATAGTACCGAAGAAAAATTCGAAGACGTTCAGATTATTAATGATGAGGTAATTGCCAGCGTAACATTCAATTATTCATTTTGGTTTAATAATAAAATGACTAATTGGGGAAAGGAGTTTTGGCACCTGATAAAAGTTGATGGCAAATGGAAAATTACAAGTGTTGTCTATTCTTATGAACTCACCAAATATTATCCAAAACCAAAATAACCTAATATATTAAGTTATTTTTATTCGATTTTTAAAACTTATCTACTCTAGGATTTGTTGCTTTTAATAATTAAGTATTCTATGGCTTATTTTACATTAGTTGTTATCGCAAATATTATTAATGGCTCATCATTAATATTTTCAATTGAATGATATCCATATGAATTGATAACAGCGATATTTCCTTTTTGAAGAACTCTTTTTCTAATTGTTTGATCCATGCCATTTCGTTCCCGATATTCTCCAGATCCGTGAATAACAAGGTAGATTTCTTCTTCATTTCTGTCACCATGGGTATGAAATCCGGACTCATCTCCTTTGTTTAGTAATACCATATAAGCGCCAATACGGTTGTTTGCCAATTCCTTTTCTGCAAACATCTGCAGCATGTACACAATTCCTTTTCCTCCATACATATTCTTACGCTCATCTATACGTACATAGCCCCTTTCATCCTTTTGGAAAGGAATTGTATGTAAGTTGATGTATTTAGAAATTGTATTGATTAAAGTGTCATATTGTTCTTGGTTTTCCATTTGTGTTTATATATAAGTTATAATTTAGTTGATAAAAATTGGTGAGAAAATTAAAGTATTGTTTATTCATATAGACCGATTAAAAATTACCCAAAACCAAAATTATCTGATTTGAATATTAGTAATAGTTATAATATTTTTTCAAAACAAAGACTACTTTCTACATTTTCATACTGCCCGTAGTTTGGGATTTGTTTATATCCGCTTTTACGATATAGACCAATAGCTTCAGGCATTTTATCTCCTGTTTCTAAAATACATTTGTTGTAAGACAGTTCTTTTGCCCATTGTTCCAGATTATTTAAAATTGTTCCGGCAATATTTTTTCCACGCTGCTCTTTTAGTACAAACATTCTTTTTACTTCCATAGTATTGTTGTCATATACTTTTATTGCACCACAGCCTACAGGGATGTTGTCGGAATAAGCAACGATAACATTTTGGATTAGGTTGGTCTTATTAAATTGGGCAAAGAAATCATTTTTTTCTCCATTTCTTTCCGCCAAATCTGTATCAAGTTTATATATTAAATCCTGAAAGTCTTTATTCTCCGAATCAGTTCTGTTAATCGTTATCATATAATGTGTCTTTATAACCTGAGGAAACTTAAATATTTTCCTGCAAACAAAAATATAAACTTCTGATTTAGTTCTGCTATAACTTTTACTTTATGCTGTTTTAGAAATAATAATTATAGTCTGTGCATTGACCATTTTATGTATTAGCTGTTAGGATATTTACTATGAATTATTAGTTCTGAAGACTTTCATTTGTTCTGTCATCAGTGTTAGTAAAATACCAAAGCAGGCAAAAATTCCATAAGAATATCTGAGGTCAAAGCTCTCGGCAATATATCCTATAAGCGGTGGTCCCATTAAAAAACCTAAAAACGATATACTGGAAACAAATGAAAGCGCAATACCTGGGCTGGGTATATTTAAAGTTCCGATGGTGCTGTAAGTTGTAGGGACACTAAGAGAGCTGCCTAAGCCAATAATCATGAAGGCAATAATGCAAATCCATAGATCAGGGAATATAATGCTTAGAAATAGCCCTCCACTCATAAGGATACCACAAAATTTTAAAATATTTCTTTTTCCATATTTTTTTAGCAGATAGTTTCCTGTAAAACGGCCCAGTGTCATCATAAAAACAAAGCTTACATATCCCAACATAATCTGATGTTTAGGAGCTTTTACAATAGTCTGAAGATATATGCCACTCCAATCTGTCATAGCCCCTTCAATAGCCATGCTCAGAAAACCTATTACACCTAAACCAATAAGTGTCGGATTAGCTTGTTTTAGAATTGACTGTTTAAGTTTTGTGGTTGCTGCTGGGGTATTGGATAAATAATTTCTGCTATATCCCCACAACAATAGTACAATAACAAATACTGCAATGAAATGATTGAAAGTGCTTACACCAAGATTCACCATAAGGAAACCTGTAAGCGCTCCGATAAGACCTGCAAAACACCATGCACCATGGTATGAAGCCATTAATATTTTACCTGTAATCTTTTCTACCTCAATTGCCTGGGTGTTAATAGAAATATTGCAAATGTTTCCGGATATGCCAAAAAAGAACAGAATCACGGCTAATTGCCAATAAGAATCTGCTAATCCTATCAGTAATAGAATAAGAGGGTAAAGCATAAAGAAATTTTTAATAATCCGACTGCTTCCATACAGACTGGTTAGTTTCCCAATAAGAATCATTGTGGATATTTGGCCGAGAGGCATTAGCAAAAGTAATGTTCCCAGTTCAGCATCTCCTATATGAAGTGTATTTTTTATAATAGGTATTCTGCTTGCCCATGAAGAAAAAACAAGACCATGAGCAAAGAAAAGTGACAGACAAGAAAAGGACATTTTTTTGTGGGATGACCCGGTAATATTCATAATCGAAGGCATTTTGTATTTTTAAAACTTTCCTGTCAGCGAAATTATACACTCTCATTAAATAAAATATATTCCATTTTTGGTATTCTATATTCCATTTTAAGCTATACTTTTAAAAAGAAAAATTAACTGCTTAAATTTGTGTGCAACAGTTCAGAACCATACAGTTCATAATTATTATTAACAATTTTAACAAGTAAATTCACCAACAAACAAAATGGATTTTAAACCGAAATTTGAGGGATTGCGTATCGAAAAATATAAATCTCGAAATGTTACTGCTTTTGGAGAAGATGCTAATAGGATTAATAAATTGTTGCTGTGTTTTATTTTGGAAGGAAAACTAAATTTGCATATCAATTCACAGTTATTTCATGTAGAAAAAAGCTCAATAATTATGCTGCCGCCAGATACAGAACTGAGTAATATTTCAGGAAGTGAAAAAATTAATTTCATTGTATTTTATATCTCTCTGGATTTTATTAGTACTTATAGTTTTTTGGAAGTTCTTCTTGCCAGTGAGGAAATTAAATTTCATCCTGTTACAAAAGTGGAATTGTCTTCTAAAAAACTAATATGGTCAACCGTACAGCTTATCCAGAACTATCAGATATATTCAAAAGAAATTAGTACGCCAGAATCTGTACAGTATCTTTTATATGGTTTGCTTGAACTCGTTTCCAAGCTATATATGCCTGTAATAAAGAATAAAAGTCTTTTGCAATCCAGAAGTCAGAATATTATCAAGAGTTTCTTCCTCTTACTAGAGAAACATGGACATCTTGAGAGAAGTGCATTGTTTTATTCCAGTCAATTACATCTTTCAGCACAATATCTCAGCAGCCTTATAAAGAAGGAGACGGGTAAGCCTATAAAACAATGGATTAGTTATATGGTTATAAAACATGCAAAAGAATTACTGAAAACAACTTCCTTCTCAATTAAAGAAATAAGCAACCAGTTAATGTTTGTAGACTCTTCACTTTTTTGCCGTTACTTCAGGCGCTGCACAGGTATTACAGCCAACGCTTATAGAGAGAACTATAAAATTAAATCAAATGAACCTGCTCTATAATTTATGCGCCGTAGTTTGCCTGATATTTGTTGAATAATCCACTAGCTAATATTAGTCATATAGAATTTAAATTAATCCTCATTATGATCAATTACTTTTCGTTCTTTCTGTCAACATAGATTTTTTATTTCGATTATTTGAATCATTTCTTTAGAAAAAGTATATTTGTCACATAAAAGTGAAAAATGTTTTTTCTTTAATTAAATAGCATCAAATAATATAAAAACAGATATGAAAAAAATAGTTTTATTAGCTTCTCTAACTTTGATCTTCACAAGCTGCGGTAGAAGTGGTGATAATACAAACGAAGTCGTTGTAGATCCTGTAGTTGAGACTCCGATTTTACCCGCTAAAATATCAGGAAGTTGGGGAGTCGAAACAATTAAATATAACGGTAATAAATTATCCGAAATAATAAGCTCGGATTCAAAAACTGTTTTTGAGTATTCAGGAAGTCTTATTACTAAAACTATCAGTTATGATAATAGTGGGGTGCAAATAGGTACAGCTGACTTTGTTTATAGCAATGGCATATTGACAAATGTATCTTATAATGCTACAAATAATAAAAAAACATTTGTTTATTCATATCCGGATGCTAATACAGTAGTTAAGACTAGAGTAAGAAATTATAGTGTTGCCGGAGAGCCTATGATAGATAAAGAGGACGTAACTTACACTCTGAAAAACGGGAATATTGTTTCAGAAGAAATGGTGTATTATCATAATAATAAACTATATGGAAATATTTCTTCTACTTACACATATGATGATAAAAATAATGTATATAAAAATATATTAGGCTTTGATAAAATAAAAGTATACCTTTTTGGAGATTTAAAAGATTATATAGGATCAGGATCCGATAATAATCTTTTAACCAAAAGTCAGACCCATATCACTGCTGCTGGTGAAACAAGTAAATATAAAAATGTTTATAGTAATAGTTATTCGTCCAGTGGTTATCCTATACAGATTATTTCTAAGCAATATGGAACCAATAACCAACAGCAAGGAGACACTATTACAAATTTTTTTGTATACAATAAATAATAATCTCTAATACTATTTTGCTCATTACCGCAAAAATTCTCAATTTGTACTAAAGCTTTAAAAATAACAATTGATGAAGAAACTATATCTATTATTTGTACCGTTGGTATTTACATTGTTTACGTCTTGTAATGGTCGTGATAATAATGATTCTTCGGAACAAAAGAAAATGATGATTAGTAAAATAACGGTTACTTCTTTTGACAATCCGGCTTCTCCATATATAAGTGTCCAAGCATTTAAATATAATCCCAGTGGAGATGTAATAGAAATAAGATCAAATAATTCTGACAACTACGTTGCTGTTGAGTATACTGCTGATAAGAAAATCAGTAAAATGGATCATTATAAGAAAAATAAAGGAATTGAGTATACCGAGAATTTTACCTATCGGAGCGATCAATTGATAAAAATTGTAGCAGAATATGAAAATAAAGCATTCAATAGAATTATTGATTACACATATGATAGTAGTGGAAATCTGAAGACTAGGTCCATATGTGAAGGTCCCCCTTGTGGAGATCCTTCAAAAACAACTTTTTATTATTCCGGAGCGAATGTTAGTTCAAGAACAGAGTCGGGAGGAGGAGGTTCGTATACATTTGTAAGTGATTATACATATGATAATAGGGTCAATCCGTCTGTTAATATGAATAAATATTTAAGAATTGTTTTTGCTTATCAAGACCTAATGGGATCTAATAATATACTTACAGAAAAGATTAATAGCAACAGAACAACTATTACCTATGCCATAGATTATAATGCAGAAGGACTGCCTGTCAAAAGTTTGGGAAAAGATGAGAAAGGCAACAATTGGGTAGAGTATAATTATGAATACATAAGATTATAATATTTTCAAAATAACTAAATACCCAGAAGGCTAAATAACTCGTCTTTTTTTGTCAGCGCTATAGGAATTGTTTTACCATTATTCAGCTCTGCTGTATTTCCTGAAATGGATTTTATAGCATTTATTTTTACAATAAAAGACCTGTGTATTCTGAAATATTTTAAAGGCAACAATACATCTTCCATTGACTTCAGAGTTGCTAATGTTGTAAGAGATTCCGTGGGGGTAACAATTTTCAGGTAATCTCCCAAAGCTTCTATGTAAAGAATGTCTTTCAGTATTACTTTTACAAGTTTACCATTTACTTTTACAAATATATATTCAGCGGAAGGGAGCTCTGGTTTTAAAGATTCGGTACTTACTAAATCAGCTCTGTCTTTTGCTCTGTTTACAGCTTTCAGAAATCTGTCGTATGCGACAGGTTTTACCAGATAATCAACAATGCCATTTTCAAAACCATCCAATGCAAAATCTCGGTGTGCTGTGATAAATATTATTAATGGAGGTTTGGTAAGAGAACGGATAAGATTTATACCGTTTACTTTTGGCATTTGGATATCACTGAAAATAATATCTATTTCGTTAGATTGCAGATAGGTTAATGCTTCTATAGGATCCTCAAAGGAGGCACTTAGTTTCAGGAAAGGTATGGTTTGTACAAAACCAACAATCAGTTCTTTGCCAATAGGTTCATCGTCAACAACGATACAGCGTAATTTATCAGCCATTTTTATTTTAAATTTATGGATAGTGAAACAGAAAAATAAGTTTCTTTATCTTCTATTTTAAATTCATGTTTGTCGGGGTAGATCAGAGCTAATCTTTTCTCAATATTTTTAATTCCGATTCCACCTAAAGAAGCCTTTTTGGAAGGGCTTTTTTCTTTATTATTCTCAATGAGAAAATTAAAAATATTATCAGCAATATTTATATTTATTTTCACAAAATTATTCTCCTGTTCCTTTAGCCCATATTTGAAAGCGTTTTCTATGAAGGTAAATGTCAGCAGGGGGGCTATCATTAGATTCTGCATTTCCTCAGGAGCATCAATATTTAATGAGATATCTTTATTTTTGGAGTGTCGCATTTTCTCCAGGGAAAAATAATTGCGGATAAAATCTAATTCTTTTTCGAGAGCGACCTTTTCGGTGTCCGACTCATATAAAGAGTAGGCCATAAGGTTTGAGATACTGATAATAGTTTGAGGAGCAGAAGGATCATTTTTAACAACCAAGCCATAAAGATTGTTCATGGTATTAAATAAAAAATGTGGATTGAGCTGAGATTTAAGAAAGTCTTTTTCTATGTTTAAATTTTGAAGCTCCAAATCTAAAGTTTGTTTTTGAAAAAATATAGTTCTGCTAAAAAGCCTTGTAGCGTCAAAAAGCATTTTTGTAAAAAATAGCGGTGAAAATGAATAAATAACTTGTATCGTATTCCCCAATACAGTTTCTACTGATAAGGCTTCCGAAAGCTTTAAAGCCGCATTTTTCTTTATAATATCCTTTAGGGGCCCATTGTGAATATCAATATTAAAATAATTCAGTACAACAAGTTGTAAATGGTTAACAGATAACCATGTATAGACAGCAAGAGGCAGACATAAGATAAGAAATAAAATCCCAAAACGACCTTTAATGATATAAGGAATAACCAGATAGAAAAGCAAATAAAATACAACAATATTATTAATAGCCGCTCTGGAGGTGACTAAGAAACTAACTATTAGTGGTAGTTTTATCTCCATTATATAGTATAAAAATAATAATGAGGAAAAGAAAATCCACATGCTCATATGGCATAAGACCCTGATAAGAGGCGTATAATGCTTATCGAAATTTATATTAGAAATTCTTTCTAAAAAAGGAGTCATTTTCTGATGAGGTATGTGCATATTTTTACTTAATCATTTAGAAAGAAGCAAAAATATCATAATTATTAATCCGTGAAGTAAATTTTATCGAATAAAAAAGAAAAGCTTACAAAATAAATAATGTAAGCTCTTGAGTCAAGCATACTAATCTTGTTTACAGCTGTCTTTGATTTTGGAAAGCAGTTCCTTTTCTCCCCATGTTGGATAGTTTTTGCCTGCAGGCTTAAAGCTGGCAAATGATTCTTTATTTTTCTGAAGTTTATTGCAAAGATCATTATCTTTTTTTCCCATGAAGCCATTCATTCTATCCTCAAATAAATTCAGTAGATACTGAGGTCTTGGATTCGCAGGGTTTATAGTAATTGCTTTTTGGTAATTGCTGATAACATCTTTGTAGTATATCTGTCCATTTTTCTGTGGATCCTGAGTGATTTTGGCATAATAGTAATAACCTAATAGCGTATATAATTCAGATTTATCAGAAGCCGGATTGTCTAATAATTTTTCAATCCGTTCTTTAGCATCTGTTAGTATTGCTTCCTTTTTATCAGGATCAGTAAAGAAGGACATAGAAGTTTCCATATAACTAACATAGTATGAAGGAAGCCAATAATCAGGATCCAGAGATTCTATTCTTTTAATTTCATTAACCGAATTTTGTATGTCATTTTCTGTATGAACAGTTTTCGCCTTCTCCAGAGCCTTAGCCAGAAAGTCTTCTTTCTTTTCGGAAGACATGCTAGTCTGTGCCATACAGTTAAATTGTATTAGAATAAAAACTGCAAGAGGTAATGTTTTTAGCTTCATAAGATTATTTTTTGGAGTTAAATTGATGGTTTTTTATTGTTTTAAGTATTGTGTATTTATATATGATGTAACAGGTGTATTCTCAGGATAGATGATTACTAGAAGTTCGAGACATCGTATGCTGAATTATTTTTGAGTGATATGAAAATACCGATATAGAAGAATCTGTTTCTTGAGGCTGTAATAGGTTCATTGTTGTAAAATCCGTTATTATTTGGATGCTGTGCAAATCGATAAGAGAAAATATTTTCCCGTCCCAATAGATTAGATAGAGAGGTGTACAGAATTACCTTTTTCCCAAGCAGAATACTTGCATTAGCATCCAAGCTGCTGTATACCGGGGTTTTCGATTGGTTGAATCCTTGTAGACCTGGATTGTTGTAAGTCCTTCCGCTGGCAAAAGTGTGAGTAATTCCGAAATAAGTTTTAATAGGTGATATGTAGTAAAGTGCATTCAGCCTGATATTATGCTTTGATGCAAAAGATGGCGTTGCTGTTTCAGTATACCTTTCATACAATCTTTTAGAATCATTGTAAGAGTATGAAAGTGAATATTTGAAATTTTTGATATTCTTATCATCCGAAAAATAAACATCAAAACCCTTACTGTCTCCAAATCCGTTAGAGGTATACTCATTATCCTTCCATAAATGTAAGTTTGAATATTTCTTGTAATAAAATTCTGTTTTCAGGCTGATACCGTGATTGTCATAACTAAAGCTGGCAATATATTGATCTGAAATTTCTTGGGACAGATTATTAGATTTGGCTAATACCACATTTCCGGGTAATTGGTAATATCTTCCATATATTAATGATGACTGGAACCTTTTATTGATATAATCCAATGATAATCTCGGATAGAAAACAGATGATTTATTGTAATCATTATATTCTGCTCTTGCTGAAATATTAGTATATAAGCCTTTATGTAACCTTAGCTGATTGTCTGCAAAGATTGCTGATATAAAATAATTGAGTTTTTGATTCTGCAATTTCTGGTCATTCAGATAATATTGATTGTCATAGTTTCTTACAAAATTTTCAGCACCAGCAGTTAATTTATAGTACTTGGAGAATGTTTTTCTAAGTCTGAATTTTGCATGGATTTCCTGTTGTGCCTCATTGTAAGCATCACCGCTAACCTGTGTGTTACTGTATTTGTCATCTACTCTTGAGAAAGCCAGTCCTGCAAAATATTGTAATCCGTTTTTAGGTTTTGTTTGGTAGGTTGTGTTTAGATAATAGTTGTTTTCTGCCAGTCCCAGATCTCTGGATTGTAGAGTGTTTATATCATTGTATTCTCTGCTGAAATCAGTTCTGTTGTAGCCCCAGTAGACCTTTAGCTGTGATTTGTCTTTAAATATATTTTTGAATTGTCCTTCCCCGGAAAAGTTGCTGTAATCTTTTTTCCATGTATAGCGGTCAGGAAAAATACGGTTGTATAAACCCAGATTTGTATAATTGAGGTTAAAAGATACAGACTGATGCTCTTTTCCCAAAGTTCCGCCACCACCAACACTAAGTGGGGAAAAATTAATCCCCAGTTTAGATTCACCGGAAACATCTTTTGTTTCCATTGGTAATACTGATGACAGTGCCTGCCCGTATTCTAATTCGTATCCGCCCAGAGATAAATTGATTCCCTTAAAAATAAAAGGAGAAAATCTTCCACGGGAGGGTGTATCCTGTGCATTTGCAGTATATGGTGAAAATACGTGCATGCCATCAATATAAGTTCCCAGTTCATTACTGTCTCCACCACGAATGTAAAGCTTACCATCTTCTCCTACTTTCTGAGTTCCGGGTAGGGATTGCAGGGCTCCCATAATATCACCATTAGAACTTCCGGTCATTACAACATCCAGAGCATTCAGTTGTTCAACACCTCTGCTTTTTCCCAAACTAAAAGAATTGGCAGAAATAACTACTTCATCTATGGATTTTGCTTTTTTATCAATCAGTATATTTCCCAGATCCAAAACTAATGGTGCATTGCTATCCAGGCTAATTGATTTACTTTCATATCCTGTAGCATTTATAATTAATACTATTTTCTCAGGAGTCTGATCTTTTTCTAGATTAATTTTAAACTGTCCCTGCTCATTTGTAGTATCTCCCAGGATTGTATTTTCCAGATATATATTTGCTCCCGAAATCGGAGTTTTGCCAGTGCTCTTTACAATGCCGGTAATACTTGTCTGGGAATAGACTACCGAAAAAATAAGTATTGCAGAGAGAGAGAATAATTTATTTAACATTTGACTGATTTTAATTGTTGTTGTTTAATTGATGGGTCAAATGTAGAAGAGCAGGGTAATGAATGAAATTTTTTTCGATGAGATAAGAATTTCAGCGGACGAATATGATCAGATTATCGGTGAACAATTATTAAGATAACCTTTCGTTGTCTGAATCTATGAAGTATATTTACAATAGTGAATAACCGGATAAAATAATACGAACAAATCACTGATATGAAACTGAAATTAAGCATTTTAGATCAGTCGCCAGTAATTAAGGGAGGTACAGCAGAGCTTGCGCTCCGGAATAGTCTGGAGCTTGCCAGGATGGCAGATGAGTCCGGATACCACAGTATATTATATTCCGAGCATCACGGAGTAGGAGCTTACGGAAGTTCCAGTCCGGAGTTACTAACAGCCATGGTCCTTGCAGAAACAAAAAAGATAAAAGCCGGAACAGGAGGTATTATGCTGCGGAATTATTCTGCATTTAAAATTGCCGAATGGTCCAAAATGCTTGCAACAATATTTCCGGATAGATTTATATTGGGATTAGGGAAAGCTCCAGGAGGTCTGAAAGATGCTGTTCTAGCATTAAATAACAACAAACCACCCGTTCTTAACGATCTGAATAAAAAGCTTGAAGAGATAATAGCTTATATTACAGGACAAAACCCTGTGTATGAAGATTTATTTGCTCAGCCAGAAAAACCTTTAATCTTACCAGAAATACTATGGTTGGGTTCAGGAGTTGGTTCAGCAAAGGAAGCTGCAACTAGAGGAGTAGGATATTCAATAGCTGGTTTTATTTCCGACAATACCGGAGAAGATGCTTATAATGTGTACCATGAAGAATTTAATAATGATGGATATGCAGATAAACCGGTTTTTCAGGTCGCATTATCAGTTTCAGTAGCCGCAGACACAGAGCAAGCACGGAAAAATGCATACGGAATGGTATACCAGTTTGTACAATCCAGAAAATTATTAGCTCCGGACAAGCTTATGCCTTATGCTGAAGTGGAAGCATTGGTTACAGGAAGTGATGATGAAAGCTTGTTTTACACCTTGCTGGATAAAGTTGTTATAGGCACTCCCGATACAATATCATCTCAATTAGAAAAGAAAGCAATTCAGTATAAAACCAATGATCTTATGCTGTTATGTAATATGTTTAATGAAGAAGATCGATTGTTTACTTACAAAAGCATCATAGAAAACGTTTAAACGAAGCATAATATAGAAATAAGCCTTTGACTGTTTTTATTATTTTGTTTACTTTACATTGTTCAAATGTTTATAAAATCCAGCTTAACAGAAAATGAAAACAATAGTTCAAAAATTGAGAGAAGAGCAAAACCTGACTCAAACTGAACTTGCAGAGAAATCCGGAATTTCATTAAGAACTGTTCAGCGGATTGAAGCCGGGAATATTCCGAAAGGTTACACTCTAAAAGCACTCGCTTTGGCCTTGAAAACGACTCCCGAGGATTTAATTATCAAAAATGAAGAAACGATTAATGTTGACAGAGCCAAATTAATTAATCTTTCCGCTTTAGCTGGTCTTGTTATTCCGTATGGAGGAGTTATTTTTCCGCTGATATTGACATATAAAACAAAGGACGTCAAAAACAGAGCGATTGGGAAAAGCATTGTAAGTATTCAGATTATTTTGGCCCTCACTGTATCTGTTTTTATGATTATAAGTCCTTTCATTCAGAAAGCATTATCTGTCCGATTTCCGCTTTTTATTATTCCACTTATTATCTTCATCTGTCTGAAATTATTTGTAGTTATCCACAATGGCATCTGTCTTAATAAAAAAGGTGATGTTTTTATTAAACTGAAAACCAGCTTCTTGTAGTTTGTGGCATAAAACTGACGTAAGATTGTCATATTGTTTTTGTGGAAAAACAGATTCATAAATCCGAATCTTGTACAAAAATCTGAAATGAAAATCTTAAAAAAAATTGTACTAGCCTTTTTAGGTGTTTTAGTTCTAGCCATAATATCAGGCTATATTTATTTTGACCGAAAATTCACCCCGGAAGATAACTATTTAACCATAGAGAAAGAAAGCGGAAAGATTCCTATAACCTGGCTGGGAGAGAATAAAAATGTTCTGCTATTGCCAATTCATTTTTATGGTGATTCCTCGGTATATTATTTACAGTTCGATACCGGAGCGCCTTATACTTTGTTTTATGCAGGAGCTATAAAGAATATAAAAGGGGTTGTTAGTTCAAATAAACGGAGTAAGGCAACATTTTATCTGGGAAATACAAAAGTGACTTCGGATAAATTCATAATCAAAGATACAGGAGAAGATTCTGATAAAAAAGATTCCTTAAAGATCATCGGCACTCTTGGTGCAGATATTCTTGAAGACAGGAAGACACTGATCAATTTCAGAGAAAATATTATTGTTTTTAATCTAACAGACACTCCTGTTGGTTTTGGGAAAGATCTGGCAGATTTTACATTTAAGAAAAGGCATATCATTATTCCGGCAATGCTAAAAGGTAATAAAGAAAAATTTCTGTACGACTCAGGGACCAGTGCTTACGAGTTACTAACATCAAAAGAAATATGGGAAAGCCTAAAGTCAAAAGATTCAAAAGTTAGTAAAGAAAAAGCCAATTCCTGGCAGAATGTTTTAATCACTTATACCGCAAAGACAGATAATCTTATAAAAATAGGAAGCAAAGATATACCGCTAAACAATGTTACTTATGTAGAAGGTTTTTCACAGGCTCAGTATTCTATGATGAAATTTTCTGGAATGACAGGAATGTTAGGGAATAAAGTCTTTCTAAATAACAAAATGTATATTGATTGTATTAATAATAAAATTGGAATCGATTAAGTATACTAAGCTTAGGTAATTTGCTAGAATGATCTAAAAAAAGCAATCAACTGAAATATTGTTGATTGCTTAAGTGTAATAGTTATTTCTTTTTGGGCTGTTTCTTTTTCTTTCCTTTATTCAGATAAATGATAAGTCCGGAAACAGGAAGTGAGAAAGCAATAATGCTGGCAATAAAATAAATGATTCGTCCGCTGGTTCCTATTATAGTTCCTGTGTGAAGATCATAATTTCTTTCTCGTAATGCTGTTCCTGCACCAGTATTTTTGTCCTGATAAAACTGAGATTTTAGAATTTTCCCTGAATACTGATCAAAATTGTAATGATCGTTTTGATACTGTTTATTAGCATATGTAATTTCGGCATAATAGGTGCCTTCTTTAGTTTTGGGGAAATTAATGAGTGCTGAGTTTTTATCGGCAAGATTTTTCTCTACGATGCTCCATACAATATTTGTGATTTTTTTGCTGTCCGTTGGATCATCAATAGGGATGCTGCGTGGTTTCTCCTTGGTATGTTCGTTTCCGTTCAGTAATTTCTGAATCAATTGGTCAACATCTTTAAAGCTCCAGATTATCGCGGAATATGAAATTAAGATTAATGGAACTACCGAATAAAAGCCCAGGACATTATGAAGGTCATAATTAAGCCTCTTCAGGTTGGAGGTTATTTTAATCTTAAACATTCCCTTTATTGTATTTTTATTTACCTTTCGGGGAACCCAGATGACCAGTCCTGTAAGAAGACTTATCAAAAAGAATAAAGTTGCATATCCGGTAATATATTTGCCCACCTTCTCTCCGAGTAATAACCTGCGGTGTAGGTTCAGAACTATTTCAAAAAAATCTTGTTTTACATTTTCTACCTCTATTACCTTTCCATTGTATGGATTAATATACACCCGGTAGTAATATTTGTAAGCTCCCCAAAAGGTTAAGGCATTATCATCAATTTTTAAAGCTCGAAAAATATAAGTTCTTTTAGGATCTGCGGTTATTTCTACTCTGCTGATTGCTTGCTTTTCGGGCATGACTTGTTGCGCCATTATTTTAAGGTCGGAGAGAGGTAGTTTTTCCTTTTCTACAGTATTTACAAAATACCTCTCGGGGTACAGCTCCAGCTTTATTTCTTTTTCAAAGGACAAAATACAGCCGGATAGGGCTAAGATTAAAACTATAAGCCCGGATGATAATCCGAGCCATAGATGTATTTTAAGCGCAACTTTTCTGAATGTCATTCCTAAAACTTAAGGCTTATTTCTGCCACAAAATTTCTTGGCATTTGAGCTACGATTACCCCTTGTCCAGAGAAATATTCTGCATTGCCAATATTGTTCATTTTAAATCCAACTCTGTATCTTTCTTTTTCAAGAGATATTGAAGCATTGATTAATGTATAAGCCGGAAATCTGAACTGCCCTGTTGTTGTTTTATTTTCAGAAATCTGCTCGCCAACACGATTTATTCCAAAGCCAACGCCTAAACCTTCAAGACCCTTGATAGGTAGAATATAGCTGACCCACGAATTAATAACATGAGCAGGACCTGCAGAACCAGGTCTTCGGCCTTCCACTGTAGCATCGGCTTTTACAAATCGGCTGTCGTTGTAAGTATATCCAGCCATAACACTTAATCCCGGAATTGGATTGGAGATCAGTTCAAGCTCCACACCTGTGCTTCGCTGTGTTCCATCCTGGATGGTTATATTGTAAGATTTTCCGTTTTTAGTGACTTCAATTCCTCGGGTCATATTGTCTACTAAGATATTATAATATCCCGCAGTAAAGTTTATACGTTTGCGCCATAGATTTGCTTTGAAACCTACTTCCCACTGATTTGCCTGCTGAGGTTTAAAGTTTCCGCTATATTCAGGAAGTTCCTGACTTACCGGTGCCACATTGCTAAACCCGTTCATATAATTTGCATAAGCAGATAATCGATTTTTTAATAGTTGATATACCATCCCTACTTTTGGAGACCACGCTGTTTGTGTGAATTCTCCGGATCTTACATTGTTGTTTAGATTAAGCTGCCCACGGCTGCTGAAGTGATCTACACGTAAACTTAGCAAAGTGATCCATCTGTCTGTAAGATAGATGGCGTTGGACACGTATGCACCATAGATATTATTTGAAGTATAGTTTCTTATCATTTTGTCCTTAGATTTCTGAATCCTTGCAGTAACAAGATCTCTGGAAATAAAACCATAATCATTCGTTAGATCCTGACCATTGATGGTATCATACTTTACAATAGGAGAGTGGTTGTTACGCAATGTCTGATTAAGGTAATCCAGCCCAATCAATACCTTATTTTTTACATTTCCTATATGAAATTCTCCATTGAAGTTTTGTTGAATGCTTGTAGAGGCAGCTTCTGAATTTTGCTGTTGTACATTACGTTCCAGCAAGGCATCGCTTTTATTTCCACGGATAAATTGATATTGATACAAACCTTCCGTCTTCCTGAAGTTTCTGGAAATTAAAGTTTGAGAGGTCCATTTATCGGATATTTTATAATTAATTTCAGCTTTTACATTAATGGATGGAGCTTTCAGTGTCATATCATTATTAGAATATGTTCTACTCCAGTCAAATCCAAGTTGCTGAGGTGTCCGTGCAAAGAACTGTCTGGTCCGGGATAAAAAGATAACCGGAGTGTTGGTTCCTTCGTAATTGTATATCTGTGCACCCAGATTGAATTGTAATCTGTCATTAACCTGATAGCTAATAGTAGGAGCTACAAAAAATGATTTTCTAAATTCTGAATCTCTAAATCCATTCTGATATTGGTAGGCAGCATTAAGTCGGAATAATGTTTTGCGGGAATCAGTAACCGGGCCATATACATCTGCTGTTACCCTGTTTAGATTATAACTTCCCAGCATATAAGATACCTCACCACCAAAATAATCTTTTGGTTTTTTAGTAACCAGATTAATTAAGCCTCCGAAAGAAGTTACCGCGCCGCCATATAATGTACCGGAAGGTCCTTTAATTACTTCTATTCTTTCTATATCCGAGGGATCTATTTCTCCGTTTGTTGTTGCCGGAACCCCATCCACCATCGAAATTTTAGTAGGAAAACCTCTTAGACTGTAATAAAAGCTTCCATCACCACTTCCTCGCCCGGGACTGCCCTGCATTTTCACCATACCAGGTACATTTTTAATAGCCTCCGAAACGTCAACCGTTAATTGTTCTTTGAGTATCTGGTGATTAATACTGGTATAGGCTTGCGGATTTTCCAGGTTTTTCAGTGGCATTTTTGAAATCGAGGTACTATCCCTGTCCAAAAATTTATTTCTGTTATAGGCATATACGGTAACCCCTTCTAACTCATCATTGTGCACTGTAGCATATATAATTGGGATTTCCGATGTATCTTTTTCAATCACGATTTTTTCCTGAAGAATTTCTATATCATTCAGAACAATCTGCATTGTGTATTCACCTGGTGGTATATGATCCAGATAGAAATCTCCTGAATTATTTGTTTTTGCCTGATATGATGTATTTAGTATTCTTAAAACTGCATTTTTTACAGGTTCCTGTTTAGAAAATAATATTTTTCCATGGATACGTTCCTCCTTTTGTGCTAAGACCATAAAGGGGAGAGTAGTAAGAATAAGATAAAGAACAAATGTTTTAATTGTTTTCATGTTGAGCGTTTAGTTACAATAGATAATTTATTTTGCTGAATTATTTTAATGATAAGGTCAGATATGATGTTTATTCCCTATGCGTAGATATATTTGGCGGCAAAGGTAGTAAATGTTGTGGTTGAATTTTTATTTAGTCTAAATTAATTTAAATTAATTTTTGAAATTGCTTCAAATCGTGCTAGAGGATAAATAAAATATAAGGTTGGTAATTACAATAGATAAATGGACATTTGTTTTCTGAATATCCTTTGATTATCGGGTATTTCGATTCTTTCAAAAATGCTTATCTTTAATAAGTATTAAATAATTAAGCTATGAAAGAGTCTGACAGAAATATACCAAACGGACTTGTGCTTGGTGTTATTGGGATACTTGTTGTGATGATCATTGTTTATCTCGTTATGGCTTTATTTTTTCCGGATGTTTTAACTTCTATGAGTGAAGCAAAATAATAAGGGAAAATAAATAAGTGATCGATACAACAAATACGGCCTTTACAACGTTATTAATGATGAAAATTAATAATGAGGAAATTATTTTTTGTTTTTTTAGGGGTACTGATCTGGACAGGAGGCAAGTCTCAGTCCGCTCGTTGTTATGATCTTAGTACGGTTCTTAAAGTGGAACCAACCCCCATCTATAAACAACATCTCGATGCTTCGGCAAAGTTTAATATAAACATTCTGGAGAACACCAAGAGTATAAATAAGTACACTAAAAAAGGAAAGCTTGTTTCTATAGGAAGTCTTGGGAAAGGTTACCGGATTCAGAAACTGGATTATAGCCGGGCTTATTTGGTTCCAAAAGCCAAAACGACACTTCGGGGCATCGCTAAAAAGTTTAATGCAAATACAAAAGGGAGTACCCTTACAATTACCTCTCTTACCAGAACTCTGGAAGATCAGTGCCGCTTGCGGAGAGTAAATCCTAATGCATCTTTAGGAATCAGCTCTCATAATTATGGTAACTCTTTTGATATTTCTTATGTCCGCTTCAATGACAGACATAAATCTAATCCGAGGCTGGAAGCCGCGCTGGAAAAGGTATTGAATGTTTACAGGGATGAAGGAAAACTCTACTATATTAAAGAAAGACAACAGAGCTGTTATCATATAACAGTACGAAATTATTAAATAAAAAAGCCTTCAGATTATCTGAAGGCTTTTTCATAAAATTTATTTTAAAGGCTTCTTCAGTTTAATGAAATAAATTGTATTTCTGTCAATAGTGTTGGATGAAGGAAGTACCTTCTGTTCATATTTTCCACTGCCGGTTACACCGAAGTCATCATCATTGCTAATGGCTATTGTATTTTTGTCGATTACAAAGATACCTTCAGCTTTGTCGTGTGGATAAATCGTATTCAGATCAGTCATCAGGTCAAGAACAAGGGTTTTCTTTACAGGGACTATATTGTTTTGCTGCAGACCGCTTAGATTAATAAGCTGTTCCAAAGGCTTTCCATTATACAGTTTCCCGTTTTCACCATTGTTAGGATCAGATACATCCGTAGCACCATCTAGTTCAATCTTGTATACCTTTTTGAAAACAGAACTTTTGTTTGCAGAAGTAGCATATTCTCCGTCACGTTCCAGTACAAGGAAGGTATTGTTATCTACAGCTGCTATCTCACTAACTGCCTGTAGATCTTTATTCTCCATAAGATATACAAACTGTTGTGTTTTGCCCGAAGCAATATCAAAAGTAATGATACGAATAATTAAAGAACCTTTCATATCAGGTGAAGATGGATTGTACAGTGGAAACTGCATAATGCCTACCAGTGTTTTACCATCCGGGGTAATACACAGACCTTCCATACCGCGATTAGGACGTCTTTTAGCAAAAACCTTTGGAATTTTTCTCGATGTATTAAATGGATTAATCTTTTCAATAGTGTTTCCGTTTTTATCAAAATGAATAATATGTGGACCATATTCATCACTTACCCAAAATGTTCCATCCGGAGCTATAGCAAGTCCTTCCGAATCCAAGCCGTCGATGTCATTGCTCAGAACATTGCCTTTGGTATCATAAGCGATTTCTCCTGTTCCACCAGAACCTATCGGATTAGGCAGTCCTGTAAGGTTTTTTCCGGCTGCGTTTTTTAAAAGAATAGTACCAATTTGTACTAATTTTCCGTCTTTTAACTGAAATTTCCCGATTTGTGGTGTAAAGTCGGGGTTAGAGAATACTTTCGAATCTTTAACAGGACCATCAATATTAGGGCCTCTGTCTGTCAGCATATAGAAAACGGATTTGTCCTGTGGATCTTGTACAAGAGAAGATCCGTAGCCACCATTATAAACCTTAACAGCATTGATGTCGTTGATAATTTTTGGATCGGAAGCCTCTGCCATATCAGGATAGCTAACAGATTTAAAAGGATTGTCGTCGTTGTTACAAGCGCACAAAGCTGCTAATACGACCATGGATAAAAGTTTTTTTCTCATTATAATAGTTGATTAAGTTGCGGCAAAAATATTTTTTTAGTGTTTACAGTATTTTAATAGAATATTATCTTTTAATGAACAAAAAGAAAATCAGGGCTTTGGATAAAAAATAGATTTCCTATTTTTGCAGATTCTTAGAGAGAATCGTTTAATACAGAAAATTATTATGCTTTCAGTACAAAGTTTAGGACTGCATCATGCCGGAAATTATCTTTTCCAGAATGTGAATTTTACCATTAAGAAGAATGATAAAATTGGTTTGGTAGGTAAAAATGGTGCAGGGAAATCGACATTACTAAAAATGCTTTCCGGCGAAATTAACTTCTATGAGGGGGATGTTGTTCCGGATGGTAGTATTACTATTGGTTTCCTGAAACAAGATCTGGACTTTGTAAAAGGAAGAACAGTATGGAATGAAACCATGCAGGCTTTTGAAAGCATCAATGCAATGAAGACCGAGTTGGAAGAAGTAAATGTTGGATTGGCAACGCGTACAGATTACGAAAGTGAAGAGTATGCGAAGCTTATTGACAGAATGACGGAACTAAACGATCTTCTTGTTCATCATGATGCATACAATCTGGATGCTGAAATGGAGAAGGTATTATTGGGTCTTGGTTTCAGAGCAAGTGACTTCGAAAAGATTACAGATGAGTTTTCCGGAGGATGGAGAATGCGTATTGAGCTAGCAAAACTTCTTCTGCAGAAAAATGATATTATGCTTCTCGATGAGCCTACCAACCACTTGGATATGGAATCTATTATCTGGTTGGAAAACTTCCTGAAAGATTATCCGGGTGCTATTGTATTGGTTTCCCACGACAAGCAGTTCATGACATCAGTTTGTAACCGTACTTTTGACATCAATAACAAAAAAGTTGACGACTATAAAGCTAATTATACCAAGTACCTTGAACTAAGAAAAGACAGAAAGGAAAAGCTAATTCAGGCAAAGAAAAATCAGGATGCAGAGATTAAGCATACTGAAGATCTGATTAATAAATTCCGTGCGAGTGCTTCTAAAGCTGCTTTTGCACAATCCCTTATTAAAAAGCTGGATAAGCTGGAAAGAATTGAAGTAGAAAATGATGACGTTTCCAAATTCAATATTCGTTTCGTACAGTCTGTTGTTCCGGGGAAAGTAATTTTTGAAGCTAAAAAACTAGGAAAAGCTTATGGTGAAAAACAGGTTTTCAATAATGTAGACTTTTTCATAGAAAGAGGTGCGAAGATCGCTTTATTAGGACAGAACGGGCAGGGAAAAACGACATTGGCGAAAATTTTAGCTGGTGAAATCCGTGATTATTCCGGAGAATGGAACCTTGGTCATAATGTGAATATCGGATACTTTGCTCAGAATCAGGAAGAAGTTTTATCACCAAATAAAACTGTTTTGGAAGAAGCTGAAGATGCCGCTACAGAAGAAACACGTCCAAGAGTTAGAGACTTGTTAGGATCTTTCCTTTTCCAGGGAGAAGATGTACAGAAGAAAACAAAAGTCCTTTCCGGAGGAGAGAGAAACCGTTTGGCTCTTTGTAAACTATTGTTACGTCCGTTCAATACATTGATAATGGATGAACCTACCAACCACTTGGATATTCAGTCCAAGGAAATTATTAAGATTGCATTACAGAAGTTTGAAGGAACTTTGATTCTGATCTCTCACGACCGTGAATTCTTACAGGGATTATCCGATACGATTTTCGAGTTCAGAGACGGAAATATGAAAGAGTATCTTGGAAATATTGACGAATATCTGGAGTACAGACAAAAAGAAAGTATTCGTGAAGTTTCAATTGAGAAATCTAAATTAGCAGAAGCGAAACAAGAGGCTCCGGCTCCAAAGGTGAAAGAGGAACCAAAACCTGTTGAATCTAAAAAGGACTTCGTAAGCAAAGAGAAAAAAAATATTCAGAATAAGATTTCTAAAACCGAGCAGAAAATCAATGAACTGGAAAGTCAGATAGAAGCTATGGAACAGGGGTTCTCTAAAGAAAACCCTACAGAGGAACAATTAGAAAAATACCAAAAACTGAAAGAAGATCTTGATCTTGCATTACAGGAATGGGAGTTTTTAGCCGCTCAGTTGGAAACGGAATAAATGTGTATATCACTACAATTCATGATAAAAAGCAGATGCATCGCATCTGCTTTCTTTGTTTTTAATGTTGTATCTTTGGGAGGATATTTTATAAGATAAAATAATGAAACATCAGCCTATAGAAGGCTTTTCAAAGCTTAGCAAACAAAAGAAAATCGATTGGTTAGTTAGTACTTATCTGGAAGGCAACCAACAATACACAGATATATTACAGCAATACTGGAATGACGATGCAGACCTTCAGAAACTTCATGAAGAGTTCTCAGAGAATACCATTTCCAATTTTTATATGCCTTATGGTATCGCACCTAATTTTCTAATTGATGGAGAATTAAAAGCAATTCCAATGGCTGTAGAAGAAAGTTCTGTAGTGGCTGCAGCCTCCAAGTCCGCAAAATTCTGGATAGATAAAGGTGGTTTCAAGACTACTGTAATCAACGAGAAGAAACTGGGACATACCCACTTTACATTTAACGGAGAAAGTGTAAAACTTCAGTCATTTTTTAATCATATCTTAAAGCAGAGATTATTTGACGATACCGAGGATATTACAAAGAATATGCGTTCACGTGGTGGCGGAATTCTGGATATTGAATTGGTAGACAAGACTGCACAAATGCAGGATTATTACCAAATAAAAGCTTCTTTCAATACCAAGGATAGTATGGGTGCTAATTTTATCAATTCGTGCCTGGAGCAGTTTGGTAAAACCCTGAAAAAAGAAGTTGAAATATCTGATAAATTTACACAGGAAGAGAAAGATTCCCTTCGTGTTATTATGAATATCCTGTCCAATTTTACACCAGACTGTGTTGTCAGAGCTGAGGTTTCTTGTAAAATTGAAGATCTTATCGATGATAGTGGAATTGCTCCGGAAGAATTTGCCTGGAAATTTAAGCAGGCTGTAAATATTGCAGAGATTGAACCTTATCGTGCTACAACCCATAATAAAGGAATTATGAATGGGGTAGATGCGGTTGTTATTGCTACCGGAAATGATTTCCGTGCAACAGAAGCTTGTGCACATACTTATGCTTCCAAAGACGGAAGATATACAAGTTTAACACATTGTTCAACCGATAATGGTGTTTTCAGATTTTGGTTAGATCTTCCTATCTCTGTTGGAGTTGTTGGTGGATTAACAAATCTGCACCCATTAGTGAAATTCTCATTAGCTCTTTTAGGAAAACCTTCTGCAACAGAACTTATGAGTATTATTGCGGTTTCTGGTTTAGCTCAGAATTTTGCAGCACTTCGTTCATTGGTAACTACAGGTATACAAAAAGGGCATATGAAAATGCATTTGTTCAATATCCTGAATCAGTTCGGTGCAACAGAAGCAGAGAAACAACATTTTGTAAATTACTTCAAAGATAAAACAGTGAGCCACCATGAGGTGATTGCTGAACTGGAGAAATTGAGAAAGAAATAAATTCAATAAGAATGAAAACAATAACTTTATTTTTCGGTGCTTTTTATGGAATGCTTTCAGTAATACTGGGCGCTTTTGGGGCACATGCATTTAAAAAGATTCTTTCAGTAGAAAGACTTGAAAGTTTCGAGGTGGGAGTAAAGTACCAAATGTACGCAGCGTTATATCTCTTGATTATAGGGTTTTTCCTGAAATTCGATACCGGAATCGAAAGAAGTGCAGGTTGGTTAATGATCGCCGGAACATTCTTGTTCTCAGTAAGTATTTATTTTCTTTCTTTTCAGGAAGTATGGAATACCAATCTGAAGTTTTTAGGGCCAATTACACCTCTTGGTGGGTTATTAATGATCTTAAGCTGGTTGATGCTGATGATTATTATCTTTAAATCAAAATTTAACTAAACATAAAAAATGAAAAAATTACTTTTTACAGCGGCTTTAGTATTATCTGTCGGAGTATTTGCTCAGAAAAATATTACTAAGACTGTTGGAGTTCCTTTTGAAATAAGCTATCCTGAAAACTTTAAACAAGTAGAAGGAGAGCAGGAAAATGTTGTTTTCCAGATCTTTGATCAGCCAAATGATTTCACATTATATATTATTCAGGATCCGATAGAAGACTGGAGAGAGACTCCTTTATTTGGGTCGGCTGAAGATGTAATCAAGCATTACAACTCTACAGCAATTGAATCTTTAGAAAGAAATTCTGCTTTAAAGATTGGTGACATTAAAACCGAAGCTAAAAACGGAATGCAGTATGCTTACCAGAATTTTGAAGGAGATTATAAGTATTCCGATTACGATGATAATGGTAAAGAACAGACTAAGTTTTCTAAGTATGCTTATGTTACTGTAGGTATTAAAACAGCTAAGTCTACCTATTCCGTATATTCCTTCTGCCCGGTAAAAGATAAGGCGAAATTTGAAAAAATATTCAAAACTGTAGTAGCCTCAATTAAAGAAAAATAAACATTTCACCCTTCTTTAGTTTCGGGTCTATTTTGTACATTTGTAAATCTAAAAAAATAAAAATATAATCAAAACAATATGAATCTTCACGAATATCAATCAAAAGAGATTTTAGCGAAGTACGGTGTAGCTATACAACGTGGTTTTGTAGCTAATAATGTGGATGAAGCAGTTGCTGCTGCTGAAAAACTTACTGCTGAAACCGGAGCACAAGGCTGGGTTGTAAAAGCACAAATTCACGCCGGTGGTCGTGGTAAAGGTGGTGGTGTTAAGTTCTCTCCAAACATGGATAAACTTAAAGAAAATGCAGGTAATATTATCGGTATGCAACTTATTACGCCACAGACATCTGCTGAGGGTAAAAAAGTTAATTCTGTATTGGTAGCTGAAGATGTTTATTATCCGGGAGAAACAGAAACTAAAGAATTTTATGTTTCTATTCTTTTAGACAGAGCATTAGGTAAAAATACTGTAGTATATTCTACAGAAGGTGGTATGGACATCGAGCATGTAGCTGAAGTTACGCCTCATCTTATCCACAAAGAAGTTATTGATGCTGCTTACGGACTACAAGGTTTCCAGGCTAGAAAAATTGCTTTCAACCTAGGATTAGAAGGAAACGCTTTCAAAGAATTCGTTAAATTCATCGGTAGCCTTTACAATGCTTATGTAGGTATTGATGCTTCTCTTTTTGAGATCAACCCTGTATTAAAAACTTCTGATAACAAAATTATCGCAGTAGATGCTAAAGTAACTTTAGATGACAACGCATTATACCGTCACAAAGACTTAGCAGAACTAAGAGATACAAGAGAAGAAGATCCTATGGATGTTGAGGCTGGTGAAGCTGGTCTTAACTTCGTGAAGTTAGATGGTAACGTTGCTTGTATGGTAAACGGAGCTGGTCTTGCAATGGCGACTATGGATATCATTAAGCTTTCAGGAGGTAATCCTGCTAACTTCCTTGACGTTGGTGGTACTGCTGATGCTCAGAGAGTACAAACAGCTTTTGGAATTATCCTTAGAGATCCAAACGTAAAAGCTATCTTAATCAACATCTTCGGTGGTATCGTAAGATGTGACAGAGTAGCACAAGGTGTTGTAGACGCTTACAAAGCTATGGGTAGCCTACCTGTTCCATTGATCGTAAGATTACAAGGAACTAATGCTGTAGAAGCTAAGCAATTAATCGATGATTCAGGTCTTCCTGTACATTCTGCTATTACATTAGAAGAAGCAGCAAATAAAGTAAAAGAAGTTTTAGCTTCTTAATTATATTTGCAATCGCATAAAAAAAAGCCACTTCATTTGAAGTGGCTTTTTTATTTATGATTCTTTTTCTATACTTATACTCATCGGAGTACTTAGCAAGATGTTTTCCTGATCCAATTTTTCTTTTATTCTTACAAGAGCATCGCTCTTGGTATCGGCAACATTAGATCCGATAGCAATCCAAAATTTTACCTGAATATTGAATGTCCCTTGCTTTAGGGAAGTGAATATAACATCTGCACTTTCCAGACGATCCGCTTTATCCATATTTTTAATAACCTCCAAAATACATTCTTTTGCCTTCTGTATATCCTGACTAGCCGGAATGTCAAAGTCGAAAATGATTTTCCGTTGCGGAGAAGCTGTAATATTATAAAATGGAGCATTGAAAATTGTCTGATTGGGAATATAAACCTTTTTCCCTTCGTCATTAATCAGTTTTGTGGTAAGGAAACCTATCTCGGTTACAGTACCGGAATGTGCCCCTAATGTAATGTAATCACCAACCTTAAAGGATTTATCTATACCAACTAACATTCCGGAGAAAATACTGGATACAAGATCTTTTAATGCGACCCCAGCAATAACCCCGGCAACTCCTAAGCTTCCAACAAACTTCCATAAGAAGCCACTAAAGTTCATTATTTCCAGAGAAATAAAAGTTCCCATCATAATAATGAGAAATCGAAAGACACCTACCAGAGCAACAGCTGTTCCCTGTTTACTGCTATCCGGGAAAAAGTTATTAACAACTTTTACAGTTACCCTGCTTAAATACCTGCTGCCTTTTAAGAATAATATAAAAACAAGTATCCCTATAATCAGTCTTGGAGATAATTCAGCAAATTTTACATACCAGCTCTTCAATACAGCTAATACAATATCAATGTATTTCAATCCTTCGTTCATAATTGTAAATTTATGCAAAAATAAAAATGCCAGCCGGATTAGGGCTGGCATTTTATATTAAAATGTAAATTTTATTGAGCTCCTCTTGTAACTTGTTTTACTTTAGATGTTGGAAGGTAAATTTGGAAACCTACATTGAAGCCAATGTTAGAAGTTGTACCATTATTTCCGAATCCGAAATCACCGTTGTATTTTACAAGACCTTCTACAGCCACGTTAGGTGTGATGAAGTAAGCATAACCTGGACCAACTCCTAAGTTAAGACCTGTTGTAGAATTACCACCTTTGGTTACACTTGTACCACCGATACCTGCATTTCCTTCTAGGAAGAATCTACCGTGCTTCAATAAGCTGTCTACCTGGTCGTTATTGAAGTAGTATCTAGCCATTGGACCTACACTGTATTTGTAAGTTGTAGGACCATCTTTTGTTCCTGCAAATCCAAAAGTAACCTGACCTCCAAGTGCAAAGTTATCATCAATAAAATATGCAGCTTTTGGTTGTAGTGTGAAGTTGTAACCACCACCAGTGTTTAATCCAAAGCTGGAAGTGATAATGTTACCACCTACCATCCAGTTTCCTTTCTGTAGCTGAGCTTTTGTTACTGAAAATAGACCTGTTGCTAAAATAGCTGTACTTAAAATTAACTTTTTCATTTTTGTATGATTTTTTGTTATAGAAATAAATTTTTGAATTTTTTTGATTTGGTCATATACCGACTTTACAGGTTAAATATCTGCAGCAAGTATATTTATAACTTTTTAACGAAAATTATAAATACAATTATTGTTCCATTACGTTATATTTTCAATAAAATGGGTTTGGCATTATAAACAGAAAAGCAGCAAATTCTAAATTTGCTGCTTATTATAACTGAATAGAATCAGGATGTTTTTTTCTAGAGTCTGTATGTTAAAGTAAAGTAATAATTTCTCGGTGCAATAGGGTTTACAGAGTAGTTTTCGTGTACATTGTAATTGACTGTATCAAATAAATTGTTAACCTTCGCCTGAATAGAAAACTTCTTCCAGTCGTATCCTAAAGAAAGTGCAAAAGTTGTATAATCTTTTAGCGTAAAAATTCTGGATACTCCGTTTCTGGTGTTGTTGGTTGCTTTCGTGTCATTCCATCCGGCAAGTCTGTCTCCTATATAATATAAGCTTGCTCCTACTTTAAGCCCTTTGATATATTTTGGTAATGTATAGAAAGCTGAAAAGTTAGCTGTTGTAGCCGGAGTTCTTACAATTCTCTGATTTTCTACATAACCAAAAGTATCCGGAGTATCTAAATAAACAGAATTGTTATAAGAAATCCCTCCTATTAATGAAAGGTTTTTTGACGGGTTTCCTGTAATATCTAGTTCTACACCACGGCTGCGCATTTTCCCAGCAAATTCTTTCATGTTCGGGTCACTGTTTGGTTGTCCCCCAGCAGTAAGCTCTGCCGTTTGATAATAATTTTTATATAGAATTTGATAAGCGGAAAGATTAACGGCTATTGCATTGTTCCACAAATTCTTTTTTACACCCACTTCATACTGATCGATGGTAGTAGGCTTCAGTGTGGATCTGTTAATATCATAACCGGTATTGGCTGAGAAAGAATTGGTATATGTTGCAAATAATGACAGGTTATCATTTGGCATATATACTAATCCTACTTTTGGAGATAATGCCTGATCTGAAGTTGAGGAATTATCTACTAATTTTTTTGTATTGGTTCTGAAATTCGTATTTATGGTTGGCATATTTTGGATGTAAGACCAACGTAAGCCTGCCAAAACTTTAAATTCTTTGGTCAGACTGATAAAGTCCTGTACATATACTCCAACTCTTCTTGTTCTTATACGGTTTCTGTCCTGTGTTGCAGAAGCTGGAATGCTTCCACTGCTCCAGGTTGAAGCATCATCTAAATATAGTGCTCCATTACCTCCGTCTGTTCCATAAATATAACCAGTACCATAGGTTTTATTATTGGTAGGGTTAAAGTAAGTATAGGAGTCTGCAGAGCCGTAATCACTGTCTGCACCGATTAGAACTTTATGATTAATTTTCCCGGTGTTAAATTCCCCATTTATATTTGCCTGAAAAGAAGTATAATTCTGTTCGTTGTATGTTTTGTTCAGAGGTCTTTTCCAGTTAAGTCTGTTATTTTTATCATATTCCCACTGTACTCTTTCAGTAGAGAAGTAATCTTTTGTGTAATTCTGATAAGAAGTAATAACATTTAGAGACCAGTTGTTACTAATCTGGTGATTGAATGTTATATTAGTTGAAGTCTGCCTTACGTCTTGATATTGCCAGTTTGCTCCAAGAAAAGCATTTCTTGAAAGCAGATTGTTCATAGAGTAGCTACCATCTTTGTTGGTAATAGCTCCAATACCGAAATCGGGAGTGAAATTATTGATCAAGTAATCACCCTCTACAATCAACTGAGATTTTTTCCCAATGTTGAAAAGTAAAGACGGATTGAAATAGATTTTTTCTGAAGAAACTCCGTCTCTGAAGCTGTCAGCAGTTTCATAAGCTGCATTTAATCTAAAAGCCGCACTTTTGGAGATAGGACCATAAACATCAAAAGTTGGTTTGTAAGTATTCCAGCTTCCGCCATTCAGGCTAAAGCTCCCACCAGTTTGAAATCTTGGTTTTTTTGTAACCATGTTAATAATTCCGCCGGCAGCAGTATTTCCGTATAGCATCGCATTGGCTCCCTTCAAAACTTCTACGCGTTCCAAGCCACTTACTTCAGGAAATACACCACTATTTACTCTTGCACCATTTTTGAAAATATTGTCATTTCCAAGGCTGAAACCTCTTCCTCCAAAACTATCCTGAGAATTACCCCTGGAAGATGTTACATAGATTCCGTTTACATTTTGCAGCACATCACTTAATTGCTTTGCCTGCTGTTGTTCTATGATTTCATGAGTGACAATGGCAATAGGTTGCGGCGTTTCCATTATCGTAAGGTTAGATTTGGTAGATAATGGTTTCGCCTTATTAGGATTTCCCGTTTTATGGAGATTAATATCTTCTATCTGCTGAACTTTAATAGTGTCAGTCTTGATGAATTTTCCTTTCTGTGCATGAGCAAAAGTAGCGCACAATAGGAGTCCCAGAGCAATAGTGCTTTTATTCATAAGTTGTTGAATTAAATCTATTTAGACTTATTTAAAATAATTTTGCAAAAGTAGAATTTTTTAGCATTAAAGCAATATTTTATTTAGAATTATTAAAAAAAAGAGCGTTTTGTTTGTATTTATCTGATTTACAATGCTATATTTTTCTTTATCGATAATTTTGCATCATTCAGTAATATCAGACAGTCGAATATGTAATATATTTGATAAAAAAATTGAAATGCAATTAGTAAAAGTTGGCCTTTGTGCATTCGGAATGAGTGGGAAAGTATTTCATGCACCATTTCTGAAAGAACATCCCGGATATTTTATGTCTGCGGTAGTAGAGAGATCTAAAAACGATTCAAAAGAGAAATATCCTGATGCTATTATTTACCGTTCGGTAGAAGAAATGCTGGAGAATGCAGATATTGACATGGTGGTCGTAAATACACCTGTACAGACGCATTTTGAATATGCAAAAATGGCTTTAGAAGCGGGTAAGAATGTAGTTGTAGAAAAACCTTTTACAGTAAATACTTCCGAAGCTGAAGAGTTGGTAAAACTGGCAGAAGAAAAAGGATTGTTTTTGAGTGTTTATCAGAACAGAAGATTCGATCGGGATTTTCTGCAAGTGAAAAATATTATATCTGAAGGAAAGCTTGGAAATATAAAAGAGGCTGAGATACGCTTTGACAGATTTCGTACTACCGCAAGCGGGAAAGTACATAAAGAAAATCCGGACCTGCCTGCATCCGGAGCATTACATGATTTAGGAGCGCATCTTACAGATCAGGCTATTCAGCTTTTTGGAGAGCCAGAAAAATTATTTGCAGATGTTTTTTCAATGAAAGGAACAGAGTATGCAAATGATTATTTTGAGATTCTTTTGTACTATCCGAATAGTCTTAGAGTTCGTGTAAAAGCTTCTGTATTTACTAAAGAAGATCATTATGCTTACAAAATTCATGGAGACAAGGGAAGCTTTCTTCAGGAGAGAACAGATGACCAGGAAGCAGAATTGGTAGCTGGGGCTATTCCTGAATATAACAAGGACTGGCAGAAACCTCTTAACGGAGATGACAGTATCCTAAATTATCTGGATGAAAATGGTAATACAATTCGTATAACACAAAGCAGTAAAGCTGGTGACTATATGGATTATTATCAGGAAATATATGAACACGTCGTATTTGGTAATCCATTGCCATCTCCTGGTAAAGAGGTTATACAGAATATGAAACTTATTGATAAAGCTCTGGAAAGTGCAAAATCCGGACAGATAATTAATTTCTGATAAAAAAATATTATTTCTTATAGAAGTGAATTAAAAATGTTTCTATTTTTATGTCAATAAATTATTGTAGTAAAAATGAAACATTTTTTTTCTGTCTCATTACTTTTTGTAATGGTTCTATGCTTTTCCCAACAGAAATTAACCATTGTTAAGGCAAACTCCAACAAAGCCAAAATCTATGAAGAAGATAATATGGCATCTGGTTGGGGTATTAATCCAAAGGTAAAGCCCGATATTCATACGACAGGTAGAATTACAAAGAGTAAAAAGGTTGTATTCAAAACCGATATGGATTCTATAGTAGTAAACCTAAAATCCGGAGAGAAAAAAGACTTTATCGTACTTTTAAATGGTAAAGATTCATGTTATACCAGAATTCAGGCACCGGAAGTAAAAAACTTTAGCAAAACAAAACCGGAAATTCATGATACAATTCCTTTTATCGTGAACAAGTATAATACTAACCTTGTCAAGACATTCTTTAACCATAAAGATTCTCTTACGTTCAATTTTGATACCGGAGCTACAGAAATGTCTGTTACAAGAGATGCGCTGAAAAACAGAATAAAATCTAATCCCAAGCTTTATAATACACAGTACGATATACAAATCGGTAAAAGAACTTATAGAAGCGAAATCTACGATCATGAAATGGTAGGCCAGGAAGCAGATGGTTTATTGGGATGGAATATTTTCGACGGAATGCTGGTAGAATTGGATTATGATAAAGAGAAAATGATAGTGCATTCTAAGATGCCTAAGAACATATTGAAGGATAAAGGTTATTCAAAGTTTAAAATCTGGTATTTTAACAACAAACCTTTTATTGAATGTGATATGTGGGAGAATGGTGTTTGGTATAAAGAATGGTTTCTTTTTGATTTGGGGTATCAGCGATCTGTAATGTTGGATAATGATTTACTGAAACAGAAAAATTTTCCTGTGGAGAATATGAAGATTATAAAGAAAACAAGTCTTCGTGGGGTTAGCGGAAAAGAGATTCCGGTAATAACAGCTAATTTGCAAAAGATAAAGATTGGGAAAGCTGAACTAAAAAATATTCCGGCCCAGCTTCTGACAGCAAACAAGCCTATGGGATCTGCTAAAATCCATATCCTGGGAAATGATATGCTAAAGCGATTCAATACAGTACTTGATTTTCAAAACAATATAATCTATCTTAAACCAAACACCTTATTCAATAAAGAGTTAATAAACTAAGATAGAATTTGATATAAAAAAAGCTGCATAACTCAGTTATACAGCTTTTTTATTGTTAGTAACTATTGATTATAGTTTGATAGCTGTTTCTAAAGCTAACTCAATCATTGGCTTTAAAGCTCTTTCTCTTTCATTCGCAGAAATCTCTTCTCTTGTAGGGATAATGTCTGAAACTGTTAATAACGTTGCAGCATTTTTTCCTAAATGTTGAGCATTTGCAAATAAAGCAAATGCTTCCATTTCTACAGCAGAACAGTTATATTTCTCTGCAACAGCAGGAGTCCCTGGAGCTTTGCGGTAGAAAATATCACTTGTATGGATATTTGTATTTTTAGTAATGATAGACTGAGCGGCAGCAGTTTCGTTGATCATATCAAAAACTTTCCCCTGGTGCGAAAGAATATCTCCTTCAATTTCCCATGCATATTTAGCATAAGTACTTTCACTTGCTGCATTTTCAACATTAAGGATATCGAAAAGTTTCAGATCCGTGTTGTAAGCGCCACAAGTTCCGATTCGGATAATAGTATCTACATCGTATTCAGTAAATAGCTCGTAAGAGTAGATTCCGATGCTGGCACAACCCATTCCGCTGGCACCAACTGAGATTGTTTTTCCTTTATATTCTCCGGTAAAGTAGAATATGTTTCGGGTTTTACTTACCAGTCTTACGTTTTCTAAAAAATTCTCTGCAATATATTGCGCACGTAACGGATCTCCCGGTTGTAATACAACTTTTGCAATATCTCCTTTATTAGCACTAATGTGAACGCTCATAATTTTATTTTTTGAAAAGACAAATATAGTGACTTTGATCGTATTGGGCTAAACAGAACTAGTTGCCGGAAGCTTCCTGTAGCTCCAGCCAACGAAGTTCATAATTCTCCAATTTTTCCGAAACTTTCTCTAAATCAGCAGATAAAACAGATATCTTTTCATAATCTGCTTCATTATTTAATTTATCTAATATGATATTTCTCTGCTTTTCCAGTTCAGGCATTTCTTTTTCTATCGTTTCCAGTTCACGCTGCTCTTTAAAAGAAAGTTTCTTTTTAGCAGAAGTCTGGTTGTTGATAACAGGCTTTGGTTCCTGAGGCTGTACTTCCGGAGTTTTATCCGTTGTATCCTGTTTTTTATCCTGATTCTTTTTCCATTCTCTGTATTCAGAGAAATTACCGATAAAGTCTTTAATTTTTCCTTCACCCTCAAAAGCCAAAACATGATCCACAATTCTGTCCATAAAGTAACGGTCGTGGGATACGATAATTAAACTCCCTTGGAAGTTTAATAAAAAGTTTTCAAGAACAGTAAGTGTTGGTAAATCCAGATCGTTGGTAGGCTCATCGAAAATTAAGAAATTAGGATTCTGATAAAGCACATACATCAGGTGTAGTCTTCTTTTCTCTCCACCCGATAATTTAGATATTGGCGAATACTGGGTTTGATCATCGAATAAAAACAAACGTAAAAACTGAGATGCAGAAATTGTCCGGCCATTGGCAAGTGGGAAATTTTCGGATATTTCTTTAATGAAATCTATAACCCTTTCATCTTCCTTGTATTTTAACCCTTTCTGGGAGAAGTAACCGAATTTTATAGTTTCGCCGGTTTCTATTTCACCAGAATCTTTAGGCTCTAATTCCTGAATAATATTGAGTAACGTAGATTTTCCGGCACCATTCTTCCCAATAATACCGACCTTTTCACCACGTTGGAACTGGTAACTAAAATCTTTAAGTAAAACTTTGTCTCCGTAGCTCTTATTGATATCTCTTAGTTCAAGAATCTTTTTCCCCAAACGTTTCATATCAAAATCAAGCTCCAAAGCTTGTTTTCTGGTGTCTGTTTTGGCTACTTTTTCAGTTTCGTAAAAAGAATCGATTCTGCTTTTGGACTTTGTCGTACGAGCCTTAGGCTGACGGCGCATCCATTCCAGCTCTTTTCTGTATAGGTTGTTGGCTTTATCAATTGTTGCATCCAGATTCTCTTCCCGGATCATTTTATTTTCCAGATAGGTAGCATATGAACCATTGTGAAGATATAGTGCCTGATCTTCCATTTCCCAAATGGTATCGCATACACTATCCAGGAAGTAACGGTCGTGAGTTACCAAAAGTAAAGTAATCTTGGCTTTACTCAGATAATTTTCTAACCATTCTACCATATCCACATCCAGGTGGTTGGTCGGTTCATCCATGATAAGAAGAGTGTGGCGGTGCTCTGCGCGGGTTTCCGTAAGCAACTTGGCAAGTGCAACTCTTTTAATCTGTCCTCCGGATAATGTTCCCATTTTAGCATCCAGATCTGTAATCTTTAGCTGAGAAAGAATTTGTTTCATTTCATTCTCCAAATCCCATGCTTTATGAGCTTCCATTTCAGCAAGTGCTTTTTCTATAAAATCATGATCTGTGGAATGAAGTGAAGCGTGGTAGTTTTTAAGAGCCATAATAGGTGCTGAATCCAGTGTCATCATAAACTCTTCTATAGTCAGGTTAGACTCAAAATCTATTTCCTGATCAAATAAAACTACCTGAATGTCTTTGTTGATAACTACATTTCCGCTGTCAGCAATTTCTTTTCCCATCAGGATTTTTAGCAATGTAGATTTTCCGCTTCCGTTTTTAGCAACAATAGCAATTTTATCTCCTTCATTGACGTTGAAAGAAATGTTTTTGAATAAAACTTTAATCCCGTAAGATTTGGTAAGATTTTCTGCGGTAACGTAATTCATTCCTGATTCTAAATTTGAACTGCGAAAATACAAAAAATAGAAAGGTTCCCACGAACAGAATATTTTAACAGATATTTCTTGTATAATCTATATTTTCTTTGCGAAAATTTTTCAATATTTGTTGAAATATTTAAATAAATGAAGTGTCTCAATTTGTTCTTTCTTGTGATCTTGGGAATTTATGCTCAGGCACAAACATTTGATCTCAATACAACTTTTTATCAGAAAGATGGTAAGAAGATTAGCCTGGCCAGTGGAGTTGCCAGTGAAAAATACTTTGATGGTAACTTTACAATAATTAATGGCAAAGTAAAAGATCAGAAAATTCTTTTCAAAGTAAAGAGCGCAAAAGATAAAATGGTTTATCCTTTTAATTTTCTTGTTACCAGAAAGGATGGGTTTTCTTTTTCTGAAGATTTTTATCTGGATTCCCGTACTCAGTCTTTAACCATGGGTAGTACAAAAGACTCAACTAACTATGATGTTAAATATGCTAATGAAAACAGTTTTGTTGCTAAAGAAGTGGAGAAGTATAAAATGTTTTATAAAGATTTACGTACCAGAAACGATTCATTGAGAGCAGAACAAAAGCTAATATTTGAGAAGTATGACAGCTATGATAAAATACCTGCAGATTTTATCCGCAGATCTGAAAAGATTAGCAATGAGATAGAAGAACAGGAGAAACTACGTTTGTTGGAGTTTATTAAAAGGAACCCTAAATCATTTATAGGTTTCTGGCAATTGGTTAAGAATTTTCAACGAAAAGGCTATAAACCTATTTTCGAAGAAATGTATAATCATCTTTCTCCAGGTTTAAAAGAAACTTATTCGGGGAAGGCTTTAGGTAAAGGCATTTACTCAGCAAAGACCCTTGCGGTAGGTCAGGTTTTTCCGGTTCCCAAAGTGACTTCAATCGATCAGAAGCCGGTCGTTTTTAAAATACCAGAAGCTAAGATTATCCTGGTAGATTTTTGGTTTAGCCATTGTAAGCCTTGTAGAGAAGAAATGCCTAAATTAGTGGAGCTTTATGGAAAATATGAGAGTAAAGGATTCGAGATTATAAGTATTGCTACGGACATTACAAAGGCTCTTCCACATTTGCAGAAAACTGTAAAAGAAGATTTTAATATGACTTGGGCCAATTATCTGGATGAGAACAGAAAACAGTCTGACGAATGGGTTGTAACTTACTTCCCAAGCAAATTTTTATTAGACAGTAATGGGGTTATCGTTCAAAAAGATATTTCAGTAGAGGATCTTGAAAAATTATTAGCAGAAAAATTAAAATAATGAAGAAACGAGTTTTAGTAGATATGGATGGAGTACTGGCGGATGTATATCACCAGTTTATAAAATACGAAGAAAGAGATTCCGGTATCAGGAAAGAGATAGAAGATTCAAAAGGACTTGATGAAACAATTGCTTTTCCCAACGTTGATAAACATTTGCATGAGCCTGGATTTTTTAGAAATCTGCAGGTAATGGAAGATAGTATAGAAGTAATGGAATATCTTAATTCTAAATACGAAGTTTTTATTTTATCTGCGGCGATGGAGTTTCCCAACAGCTTGCGGGAGAAATATGACTGGCTCGCAGAGCACTTTCCGTTTATTACATGGGAGCAAATTATATTCTGTGGGAGTAAGAAAGCGGTAACTGGAGATTATATGATTGATGATTATCCAAAGAATTTAGATACTTTTCAGGGAGAGAAATTACTTTTCACACAACCACATAATCAGTCAGTGGATAATTCTGATTATAGAAGAATAGGTTCCTGGAAAGAAATACGGACTATTTTGTAACAATTTGTTATTTTGAATAATATGGAAAATAAAAGTGGAGCTGACTGGCTTCACTTTTTTTGTTTTATAAATCGATTATTTTAATCCAATGTAAGGCCTTTTAGTTGCCACATATTTCCATTGAATACATTAACATCCACTTTGGTATTGATACCATTCACGATACCTTTTTCTGTAAACTGCCAAAACCTCCATTCTGCTTTATCAGATGGAACATCTACATCATTGTAATTGGCCAGCCAAAGAGGATAGTCTTTAAAATCGTCCTGAAGATAATCTCTGTAAAAATAATAGTAGGTGTATATAATAGGTTTTTCACCATATGCCTCTTCTACAATTTTCAGCCAAACTTTTAGATCACTTCTGAATTCGTCGAGGCTCTTATTTCGGGGAATTTTTTCAATATCCAGAACAGGACGCATATCTCCGGATTCTAATTTTACTGTTTCAAGGAAATTATTGGCCTGTTGCACAGGATCTTCTTTTGGGCGGTAAAAATGGTAGGCACCGCGGATGAGTTCATTCTTTTGAGACGTTTTCCAGTATTCATCAAAATGCTGGTCTTTGCCATCTTTGCCCATGGTTGCACGAAGGAGTATAAACCTTATGTCTATTGATCCATTGGCAATAGTCAGTTTTTTCCAGTTAATATCTTCTTTACGCTGGTAATGGGATATATCGATTCCGAAAACTTTATCCGAGTAAAGCGAAACAATTTTGTTGATCCGCTCTTCTTCTGTTTTAGGGTTCCTTAGGGAATGTTTTTCTTTGCCTTTAAAATGCATGGCATAGTAAAAAATAACCTGATCTTTCATGTAGAAACCAATCCCGATAAGAGACAGAAAAAGAATGACAAATAATACCCAAAGTTTCTTTCGGGCATCTATACGCTTTTTCGCAATAGTTTTTCTTCGCTTTTGTGTTGCTTTTTTTGGCATAAATTCTGCTGCAAAACTATTAAAAGCTTTTTGTTTTTGGAAGTCTAAATAGTGATTTATTCCTAAAAACATCCTTTTTATTTTTGTAAATTTGATGCATATAAACAGTTTTTCCCCATACTATGAGTGAAAAAATCCTTATTATAGGTGGTGGCTTCGCAGGGCTCCGTCTTGCCAGAACGCTAAACCAGAAAAGAGAAAAACGTATTACGGTGATTGATAAGGTAAATCATCATATGTTCCAGCCTTTATTTTATCAGGTTGCAAGTGGACGTATAGAACCTTCTAATATTTCGTTTCCTTTCCGAAAAATATTTCAAAAATCGAAAAATATTCAGTTTAGGATGACTGATATTATAAAGATTATTCCTGAGGAAAATAAGGTGATTAGTGAAGATGCGGAATTTAAATATGATAAACTGGTTATAGCAACCGGATGCAAGACTAACTTTTACGGAAATGAAGTTCTGGAAGGAAATGCATACGGAATGAAAAACACTCAGGAAGCAATTAGTATCCGGAATCATGTGCTCATGACTTTTGAACGTCTGATTATTGAAAGACAAAGGAGTGATGATGGTGACTGGAACTTGGTTATTGTAGGTGGAGGGCCTACAGGAGCTGAGCTTGCAGGTGCTTTTGCGGAAATGAAACGCGATGTTCTGCCGCGGGATTATCCTAAAATGAGCTTTAAAAACCTGAATATTATTCTTATTAATGCTACGGACAAACCTTTGGCATCGATGAGTACAGAAGCACAGAATAAATCTGAAGAATATTTAAAGCAGCTGGGGGTAACACTAATGAACAATACCCGGGTGGATGCCTATGATGGTGAAAATGTTACATTACACGACGGAACTGTTATCCCATCCAACAACGTTATCTGGGCGGCAGGAGTTACCGGAAATATTATAGACGGTATTTCGCAGGAGCATATTATGCGGAACCGTTACATTGTGGATGAATACAACAAAGTAAAAGGATACGATAATATATATGCTATCGGAGATATTGCCTATATGGAGACAGCAGAATATCCTCAGGGACATGCACAGCTGGCTAGCGTGGCAATCGATCAGGGAGAGCAACTTGGAAAAAATCTGTTAAAAACATCAACATCAGCATGGGAACCTTTCAAATATAAAGATAAAGGCTCTATGGCAACGATAGGAAAACACAGAGCTGTAGTAGATCTTCGGGATTTTAAATTCCAGGGAAGGCTAGCCTGGTATTTTTGGATGTTTTTGCACCTTATGCTTATCCTGAGTGTAAGAAATAAAATTGCCATTTTTTATAACTGGGCGTGGGCTTATATAAATAAAGATTCGTCTTTAAGACTTATTATCGTTCCGCACAAAAAGAATAATACTGAACAATGAGAATTGATATAATATCTGTTTTACCAGAGTTAATGGAGAGTCCTTTTAAGGCATCAATCCTTAAAAGAGCAATGCAGAAGGAAATAGCGGAAGTACATTTCCATCATTTAAGAGAATGGGGATTTGGTAAACACCGCCAAATAGATGATGAACCATATGGGGGAGGAGCCGGAATGGTAATGATGGTAGAACCTATAGATAACTGTATTTCATCATTAAAAGCAGAAAGAAACTATGATGAGGTTATTTATCTGACACCTGATGGTGAAACACTAAATCAGAAAATAGCTAATACACTTTCCATTCAGGAAAATCTTATTTTTCTGTGTGGACATTATAAAGGAATAGATCAGAGAGTAAGAGAGCTGCATGTAACCAAAGAAATTTCTATTGGTGATTATGTTCTTACAGGCGGAGAACTTGCAGCATGTGTACTTGCAGATTCTGTGATTCGTCTTATTCCGGGAGTACTGAATGACGAACAGTCTGCATTGACTGACAGTTTTCAGGATGACTTACTCTCCCCACCAATTTATACAAGACCAGAAGAGTATAAAGGACTAAAAGTTCCGGATATTTTGCTTAGTGGTCATACACAGAATATAGAAGATTGGCGATATGATGAGGCGGTAAGAATTACACAGGAAAAAAGACCTGATTTATTAAACAAATAAAAAGCATAATTTGGAATTATCCCCTGCAGTTTCGGAACTGGTAATGTTTTATAATACTGAAAATTTTTTTTCTCCACAGGAAGAACGGTATCATCGGAATTATATTCCCAAATCTGGTTTAAAAAACTGGAATGAAGAACGTTATCAGAATAAAATATTTAAATTTTCCAGAACTTTTGAATATATTCGTGAAGAAATTGGACAATTTCCAATGCTTATAGGTCTTGCAGAAGTAGAAAATGATAAAGTACTTCAGCATATAACAGAGCAGGAGATCTTTGAAGGGAACTACGATTTTGTACATTATGATTCACTGGACGAGCGAGGTGTAGATACTGCATTACTATACGATAAAAGTAAACTGGTCCTGTTGCATTCCGAAGTCTATTCCGAAATATTTGATATTGAAGACGGACTGCCCAACACATTTGATACAACAAGGGATGTTCTGTATTGTCAGTTCCGGTATAGTACAACAGAACTTAATGTTTATGTATTGCATTTACCTTCCAAACGGGAAAAAGATGTAAATGCTCCGAAACGTAAAATCATTCTGGACAAACTGAAGAAAAAGATACAGAATAAACTCTCTCAGAATCCTCAGGAAAATATTCTGGTGATGGGAGATTTTAATGAAAATCCTGGTGATGCTAATGTTCAGAGCTTTATACATTCCAGTGAAGGAAATGAAAAAATATTAGTAAATTCTTTTGAAGAATTATATAATAAAAAAAAATATTCTACGTTTCATAGAAGCGAAGGCCTATTATTTGATCAAATAATTTTATCGCCTTCATTTTTTAACTTAGAAAGTGATGTTAAGTTTATAAACGCTCAAGTTTTTAATTCGGAACATCTTAAAGAAAGAAGCTATCGATATCGGGGTCGCCCATTTAGGACATATGTAGGAACCCGTTATCTGGGAGGATATAGTGACCATTTTCCGGTGTTGGTAGCGCTAAAGTTGACAAAACAAATAGGAAATATATGAAAAATTTAGCAAGCGCAGGATATCATCTTGATGCTATTGACAAGGAAATTATCTACTTATTGATGGATAATGCCAAGACTTCTTTGGCACACATTTCATCTCACGTAGGTATTTCTACAACAGCAGTACATCAGAGGATAAAAAAATTAGAACAGGCAGGTGTAATCGAAAATTCGATTTCTTTCCTGAATCCAAGAAAAGTAGGATACAAAGTAACTTCTTATATGGGAGTTTATCTTGATCAACCTAGCCACTACAATGAAATTATCAAATCATTAGAACAAATTAATGAGGTTGTTGAAGCCCATTATACAACAGGAAACTATACTGTTTTCCTTAAAGTTCTTGCAAAAGACAATGACCATTTAATGGAGATCTTAAGCAAAATTCAAAAGCTTAAAGGTGTGATGAGAACTGAGACTTTCATATCTTTGGAGCAAAGTATTTCAAGACAGCTTAAAGTATAATAACGTAATGAAGAGCATAAAAGATTATTTAGATTCCACTTATCTTAAAACACCTCAACAATCTGGTCTTACAGAAGAGCAAACCCGTGAAACCGTACACAACCTTACACAAGAAGCTATAGATCACCAGCTTTTTGCTGTTATGATTCGCCCTGAATATGTGAAAGAAACAAAAGCGTTTCTTCAGCAGCAGGGAGCATCTGTTGTAGTAGGAACTGTTATTGGTTTTCATGAAGGTACAGCTTCGGTTGAGGAAAAAGTAGCGGAAGCCCAAAAGGCAATTGAAGACGGAGTAGATGAGCTGGATTTTGTAATCAATTATGAAGCTTACAAAAACGGTAATATTGATTTGGTGCAGGAGGAAGTAATTACTTGCACCAGATTAGCATTAGAAAATGGTAAAATTGCAAAATGGATTATAGAAATTGCTGCATTAAGCAATGATCAGATTGCAGATATTACTAAAAAAATTGCTACATGGACAGAGGAAAACTTCTCTGAAAATGCGGATAAGGTTTTTGTAAAATCCTCTACAGGTTTCTATAAAACCGAAGGCGGAAAGCCTAATGGTGCAACTGTAGAAGGTATCCAAATTATGTTGGAAAATGCAGGGAGGTTACCAGTGAAAGCTGCCGGTGGAGTGAGAACTCCGGAGGAAGCTGAAAAAATGGTAGAGATGGGGGTTCAGCGTATCGGAACATCTTCAGCTTTAGCATTAATCGGAGAAAATACTTCGAAAGGAGATTATTAATATCCGTAAAGTGACTAGTCCTGAAAAAGGTTGACTAGTTTAATAAATCAAATATATTAAATCAGAGTAGAATCTTTCTATTCTGATTTTGTTTTTTATAAGTTTTCAATTTCACATTATTATTGATGTGTACCTGAC
>Ga0308161_1000262_pt1 | contig 103905 bp, 91 predicted proteins | sample PhyFR2_FD_201034 | JGI IMG/M metagenome (GOLD analysis project Ga0308161, IMG submission 201034) | Phyllosphere microbial communities from UC Gill Tract Community Farm, Albany, California, United States - DLSLF.R2 | ecosystem: Host-associated > Plants > Phyllosphere > Unclassified | place: USA...
ACCGCACACACAATTAATGGAGTATAAACATGGCGTGGAATCAGCCCGGGAATAACGGACAGGACCGCGACCCGTGGGGAAGCAGCAATAATCAAGGCGGCAACTCTGGGGGAAATAAGGGAGGGCGCGATAAGGGGCCTCCTGATCTTGATGATATCTTCCGTAAACTGAGCAAGAAGCTTGGTGGACTGGGCGGTGGCAAAAATAACAACAACGATAACAGTGGCGGCCAACGCTCGTCAGGGCGCGGTGGGCGTCGACTGGTCGGTATCGTTGCGGTTGCTGCCGTCGTTGTCTGGGCAGCAAGTGGTTTCTATACCATCAAAGAAGCTGAGCGCGGTGCGGTTACCCGTTTCGGCAAATTTGATCACCTGGTTGAACCGGGTCTGAACTGGAAACCGACCTTTATCGATCAGGTGCGTGCGGTTAACGTCGAAGCGGTGCGTGAGCTGGCGGCATCCGGTGTGATGCTGACGTCTGACGAAAACGTGGTGCGCGTTGAGATGAACGTCCAGTATCGCGTGACCAACCCGGAACGTTACCTGTTTGCCGTCGTCAATGCTGATGACAGCCTGCGTCAGGCGACTGACAGCGCCCTGCGTGGCGTTATCGGGCGTTCCACCATGGACCGTATCCTGACTGAAGGCCGTACCGTGGTGCGTAGTGAGACGCAGCGAGAGCTGGAAGAGACCATTCGTCCGTACGATATGGGTATCACTCTGCTGGATGTTAACTTCCAGGCGGCGCGTCCACCTGAAGAAGTGAAAGCCGCATTTGATGATGCTATCGCGGCGCGCGAAAACCGTGAACAGTATGTTCGTGAAGCAGAAGCCTACGCCAACGAAGTTCAGCCACGTGCTAACGGTCAGGCGCAGCGTATTCTGGAAGAGGCGCGTGCTTATAAAGCCCGTACCGTACTGGAAGCTCAGGGTGAAGTGGCGCGCTTTGCCAAGCTGCTGCCGGAATATAAAGCGGCACCTGAGATTACCCGTGAACGTCTGTATATCGAAACCATGGAACGTGTGCTGAGTCAGACGCGCAAAGTGTTGGTTAACGATAAAGGTAATAACCTGATGGTGTTGCCTCTCGACCAGCTGATGCGTGGTGGCAACGCGGGTACGCCGGGAACCAATACTCAGGACAGCAGTAGTAACAGCCTGTTGCGCCTGCCGCCGGCCTCGAACAACAGTAACGATCGCGCCAGTAGCAGTTCGTCGTTCAGTCCAGAAAACATCATGGATCAGCGCCGGGCGAATGCTCAGCGCAACGATACCCAGCGCGAAGGGAGAGAGTAAGCGATGCGTAAGCCATTAATCGTACTATTGATTGTTGTGCTGGTGGTGCTGTACGCGTCACTGTATATCGTGCAGGAAGGCCAGCGTGGCATTGTGATGCGCTTTGGTAAAGTTCTGCGCGATGATGAAAACAAACCGCTGGTGGTGTCACCAGGTCTGCACTTTAAGATTCCATTTATCGAATCGGTGAAGACGCTGGATGCCCGTACCCAGACCATGGATAACCAGGCCGATCGCTTTGTTACCAAAGAGAAGAAAGACCTGATCGTTGATTCTTATATCAAATGGCGGATCAGTGATTTCAGCCGCTACTACCTGGCAACCGGTGGTGGTGACGTTTCTCAGGCGGAAGTGCTGTTAAAACGTAAGTTCAGTGACCGTCTGCGTTCTGAGATGGGTCGTCTGGATGTGAAAGATATCGTCACCGACTCGCGTGGCCGTCTGACCACCGACGTACGTGATGCGCTGAACACCGGTAGTGCGGGTAACGATGATGAAGTCGCCACCCCGGCAGCGGATGATGCGATTGCATCGGCAGCGGCACGCGTTGAGATTGAAACCAACAGCAAAGAGCCTGAGATCAATCCGAACAGTATGGCGGCGCTGGGTATTCAGGTGGTGGATGTGCGCATTAAGCAGATCAACCTGCCAACTGAAGTCTCTGACGCGATCTACAACCGTATGCGTGCTGAACGTGAAGCGGTAGCGCGTAGCCAGCGTTCACAAGGTCAGGAAGAGGCAGAGAAACTGCGTGCTACCTCGGATTATGAAGTGACCCGTACGCTGGCAGAAGCGCAGCGTCAGGCACTGATTACCCGCGGTGAAGGCGATGCCGAAGCGGCTAAACTGTTTGCCAATGCATTCAGTCAGGATCCGGATTTCTACGCCTTTATTCGTAGCCTGCGTGCTTACGACAGCAGCTTCAACGGCAACCGTGACGTGATGGTGCTGAGCCCGGACAGTGATTTCTTCCGCTTTATGAAGTCACCGTCTAACGCGACGCGTTAATCGTTACTGCAACAACTTTGTGGGCCGGAAAATATTCCGGCCCTTTTTTTATTGGAATCACTATGAATTCGACAATATGGCTGGCGCTGGCTTTAGTGCTGGTACTGGAAGGGCTGGGCCCGATGTTATTTCCGCGCGGCTGGCGCAGCATGATCCACGCATTGACCCGGTTGCCGGATCATCTGCTGCGTCGTTTTGGCGGTGGGCTGGTGGTCGCAGGTATAGTGGTCTATTACATGATCAGTACCCATATCCAGGGGGTTTCTTAATCACCGCTCTCTGGTGAAAAAAAACTCCGCAATCGTATGCTAAAAGTGCTGAAAGACGAAAACTACGATGGTAGAATCCATTTTTAAGCAATCGGTGATTTTGAGAAAATGGGTAAGAACGTAGTCGTACTGGGCACCCAATGGGGTGACGAAGGTAAAGGTAAGATTGTTGACCTTCTGACTGAGCGCGCGAAATACGTTGTGCGTTATCAAGGTGGTCATAACGCTGGCCATACGCTAGTCATCAACGGTGAAAAAACCGTCCTCCATTTAATTCCATCTGGCATCCTGCGTGATAACGTGACCAGCATCATCGGCAACGGTGTGGTGCTGTCTCCTGCTGCGCTGATGAAAGAGATGAAAGGCCTGGAAGATCGTGGTATCCCGGTACGTGAACGTCTGCTGCTCTCAGAAGCTTGTCCGCTGATTCTGCAATACCACGTGGCGCTGGATGTGGCGCGTGAAAAAGCGCGCGGTGCGAAAGCTATCGGCACCACCGGTCGCGGTATTGGCCCGGCGTACGAAGACAAAGTTGCCCGTCGCGGTCTGCGCGTTGGCGACCTGTTTAACAAAGAAACCTTTGCCGCTAAGCTGAAAGAAGTGATGGAATATCACAACTTTACGCTGGTGAACTACTACAAAGAAGAAGCGGTTGATTACGATACCGTGCTGAACGATGTGATGGCAATTGCCGACATCCTGACCGGCATGGTGGTTGACGTTTCTGATCTGCTGGATGGCGCGCGTCAGCGTGGCGACCTGGTGATGTTCGAAGGCGCGCAAGGCACGCTGCTGGATATCGACCACGGTACTTATCCGTATGTCACCTCGTCCAACACCACCGCAGGTGGCGTGGCGACCGGTTCTGGCCTTGGCCCGCGTTATGTTGATTACGTGCTGGGTATCGTCAAAGCTTACTCCACGCGTGTCGGTGCAGGTCCATTCCCGACTGAACTGTTTGACGAAACCGGTGAATTCCTGTGTAAGCAGGGCAACGAGTTTGGTGCAACCACTGGCCGTCGTCGTCGTACCGGTTGGCTGGATGCAGTGGCAGTACGCCGTGCAGTGCAGATCAACTCCCTGTCAGGTTTCTGCCTGACTAAGCTGGACGTGCTGGATGGTCTGAAAGAAGTGAAAATCTGTGTGGCTTACCGTATGCCAGATGGCCGCGAAGTGACCACCACTCCGCTGGCAGCTGAAGGCTGGGAAGGCATTGAGCCGATTTACGAAACCATGCCAGGCTGGAGCGAAAGCACCTTTGGCGTGAAAACCGTAGACGGTCTGCCACAAGCTGCGCTTGACTACATCAAACGCATTGAAGAAGTTACCGGTGTGCCGATTGATATTATTTCTACTGGCCCGGACCGTAGCGAAACCATGATTCTGCGCGACCCGTTTGACGCATAATCTCAGCACCGGCCGGACATTGTCCGGCCTTTGTCTATTCGGCTTGTTGCTCCCTTCTGCCTGCAGTTCCTGCCATTTTCATTTCAACCGACATACCCAAAAACCTTCATCTTGCTGCCAACGTATTGTTAGCCGGAAGTATGATGGGGATACTTGCTTAAAAAAATGCCCTGAATTTGATGGGCTGGTTTATCATCATTTAGAGAAAATGCATCAGAGCGGATGATGCCACGCCGGTGATTCACTGAGGTAAATGTGCAGCTAACGAGTTTTACAGATTACGGCCTACGCGCACTGATCTTTCTTGCATCACTGCCTGCTGACCAAATGACCAGCATTACTGAGGTGAGCGAAACGTACAAAGTGTCACGTAATCACATGGTCAAAATCATCAATCAACTGAGCCGTTCTGGTTATGTTGCCGCAGTACGCGGTAAAAACGGCGGCATCCGACTGGGAAGACCGGCCGGAGAGATTATTATTGGTGAGGTAGTCCGTGAGATGGAACCCTTGCAGCTGGTTAATTGCAGCAGTGAGTTCTGTCATATCACATCGGCCTGCAGGCTGAAAAAGGCGCTGCACGATGCGGTGCAGTGCTTCCTGCAGGAGCTGGACAAATATACCCTTGCCGACCTCGTGGAAGATAATCACCCGCTCTACAAATTACTGCTGGTTGAACGATCTTCAATCAGTAGCTGATGACAACGGAGGAACCGATATGTCACAAGATCCTTTTCAGGAAAGAGAAGCTGAAAAATACGAAAACCCAATTCCCAGCCGCGAATTTATTCTTTCTCACTTAGATAAACGTGAGAAACCGGCCAGCCGCGAAGAGCTGGCAAATGAACTGGGAATGGAGGGAGAAGAACAACTTGAAGCACTGCGCCGTCGCCTGCGCGCCATGGAGCGTGACGGACAACTGGTGTTTACCCGTCGCCAGTGCTATGCGCTGCCGGAGCGTCTGGATTTACTGCGCGGGAAAGTGATTGGCCATCGTGATGGCTATGGTTTCCTGCGTATTGAAGGCCAGAAAGATGACCTGTATCTCTCTGCTGAGCAGATGAAGGTCTGTATGCACGGTGATGTGATCCTCGCGCAGGCGATGGGTGCAGACCGTAAAGGCCGCCGTGAAGCGCGGATGGTGCGGGTGCTTGAGCCGCGCAATAACCAGATTGTTGGCCGCTACTTTACCGATGCCGGTGCCGGATTTGTCGTGCCGGATGACAGCCGTCTGAGCTTTGATATTTTGATCCCGCCTGAGTCGATTATGGGCGCACGCATGGGCTCCGTCGTGGTCGTGGAACTGGCACAACGCCCAACGCGTCGGACCAAAGCCATTGGTCAGATCGTCGAAGTCCTCGGCGACAATATGGGCACCAGCCTGGCCGTTGATATGGCGCTGCGCACCCATGAGATTCCGAGCGGCTGGCCGGAGCAGGTTGAGGCGGAAATCGCCAGACTGAGCGAAGAAGTGCCGGAAGAGGCGAAAAAAGGCCGCGTGGATCTGCGTGATCTGCCGCTGGTGACCATTGATGGTGAAGATGCCCGTGACTTCGATGACGCCGTATATTGCGAGAAGAAACGCGGTGGCGGCTGGCGCTTATGGGTGGCGATTGCCGACGTCAGTTATTACGTTCGTCCTGGCACGGCGCTGGATACCGAAGCGGTTAACCGTGGCACGTCAGTTTACTTCCCGTCGCAGGTTGTCCCGATGCTGCCGGAAGTGCTGTCCAACGGTCTGTGCTCACTGAACCCGCAGGTTGATCGCCTGTGTATGGTGTGTGAGATGACGATTTCCGCCCAGGGTAAACTGACCGGCTATAAGCACTACGAAGCGGTAATGCGTTCGCATGCGCGTCTGACCTACACCAAGGTGTGGCATATTCTTGATGGCGAACAAGCGCTGCGTGAACAGTATCATTCGCAGGTTAAACATCTGGAAGAGCTGTACAGCATGTACAAAGTGCTGGAAGTGGCGCGTACCCAGCGCGGCGGTATCTCTTTCGATTCCGAAGAAGCGAAATTTATTTTTAACGCTGAACGCCGCATTGAACGCATTGAACACACGGTGCGTAACGATGCGCATAAACTGATCGAAGAGTGCATGATCCTGGCCAACATTGCTTCGGCGCGTTTTGTTGAAAAGCATAACGAACCGGCACTGTTCCGCGATCACGATCGTCCAAGTGACGACAACATCAAAAGTTTCCGTACCGTGCTGAGCGAGCTCGGCCTGTCGTTAAGCGGCGGCGCAAAACCGCAGCCTGTCGACTACGCGGAGCTGCTGACGCAGATTGCCGATCGTCCCGATCACGAAATGCTGCAAACCATGCTGCTGCGCTCGATGAAGCAGGCGGTATACGATCCGGAAAACCGTGGTCACTTCGGCCTGGCGCTCGCCTCTTATGCGCACTTTACCTCGCCGATCCGCCGCTATCCCGATCTGCTGCTGCACCGTGCGATCAAGTATCTGCTGGCGCGTGAGCAGGGCACGCTGACCGGTAACACCACGCCAACCGGCGGTTACCACTACGATCTGCAGCAGATGTTGCAGCTGGGTCAGCACTGTTCGATGACCGAACGTCGTGCCGATGAGGCCACGCGTGATGTTGCCGACTGGCTGAAATGTGATTTTATGCAGGATCAGGTCGGACAGACCTTTACCGGCGTGATTGCCAGCGTCACCGGATTTGGCTTCTTCGTGCGCCTGATCGATCTGTTTATTGACGGTCTGGTACATGTCTCGACGCTCGACAACGACTACTATCGCTTTGACGCGGTAGGCCAGCGCCTGATTGGTGAGTCTGGCGGTCAGACTTATCGTCTGGGCGATACCGTTGAAGTGCGGGTTGAAGCGGTGCATATGGATGAGCGCAAAATTGATTTTGCGTTGATCTCAAGCCAGCGTAAACCACGCGGCGAAGGCAAAACCGAACGCGATCGTGCTAAAAAGGCCGCGCCGAAGAACGGTGGCCAACGTCGTCGTGAAGTGCGTAAAGGGGCGAATTTCGAAGCTGACAGCGCGTTCCGTCCGGCTAAAGAGGGCGAGGCTAAAGCGAAAAGCGGCAGTAAGGCGAAAAAAGATAAAAAAGCCAAAACTCCGTCAGATAAAACCCGTAAAATCGCCGCCGCGACAAAAGCCAAACGCGCAGCGAAAAAGAACAGCGACACCAGCGCATAACACGCGGTCCGGATAACCCGGAACCCTGTAAGGGCGGCGAATAAGCCGCCCGCAAATTGATTATCGAGTTAAACACATGAGTGAAATTGTTTTTGGTATCCACGCCGTGCAGGCGCTGCTTGATAGCGATCCACAGCGCTTTCAGGAAGTTTTTATTCTGAAAGGGCGCGATGATCGTCGCCTGCAACCTTTGATCAAGGCGCTGGAAGCTCAGGGTATCGTGATCCAGGTAGCCAACCGTCAGTGGCTGGATAGCAAAGTCGAAGGTGCGGTTCATCAGGGGATCGTCGCACGCGTTAAGCCGGGCCGTCAGTATCAGGAAGGCGACCTGCCTGACCTGATTGCCGGTCTTGATCAGCCGTTTCTGCTGATCCTCGACGGCGTGACTGACCCGCATAACCTCGGTGCCTGCTTGCGCAGCGCCGATGCTGCGGGTGTTCATGCGGTAATCGTCCCGAAAGATCGCTCTGCTCAGCTTAATGCGACGGCGAAAAAAGTGGCCAGCGGCGCGGCAGAAAACGTGCCGTTGATTCGCGTCACCAACCTTGCACGTACCATGCGCGTGCTACAGGAAGCGAATGTCTGGATCGTCGGCACCGCCGGTGAAGCGGATCACACCGTGTTCCAGAGCAAAATGACCGGCCCGATGGCGCTGGTGATGGGCGCGGAAGGCGAAGGTATGCGTCGTCTGACGCGTGAACATTGTGATGAACTGATCAGCATCCCAATGGCGGGCAGCGTCTCTTCGCTTAACGTTTCCGTTGCCACCGGTATCTGTCTGTTTGAAGCCGTGCGTCAACGCACCAGTAAGTAATCTCTCCGGGGCGTGACCCACGCCCCGAATCTCTCTCCCGTTTCGGGCATATTTTTCTTCAGGCTTCATACTTCTCTTCAGGGGCGCATTTTGTCGTCCGCACCCGCCAGGGATAATGAGGGAGAAAAAATGACGTGGAACACCCACACCGTTTTTAATCAACCACGCCCGCTCAGCAACAGTAATCTGTTTCTGTCCGATACGCCGCTGCGCGAAGCCCTGATCCGTGAAGGCGCGGAGTGGGACAGCGAGTTACAGGCATCGGTCGGACAGCAGCTGGGCAGCGCCGAGTCGCTTGAACTGGGGCGTCTGGCGAATGCCTGGCCGCCCGAGCTGCTCCGTTACAACGCCTGTGGCGAGCGGCTTGATGAGGTGCGCTTTCATCCCGCCTGGCATTTACTGATGCAGGGATTATGTGCCAATCGCGTCCACAACCTGTGCTGGCAGGCAGATGCGCGTGTAGGGGCGTTTGTTGCCCGTGCCGCGCGCTTTATTCAGCATGCCCAGGTTGAAGCCGGTACTCTGTGCCCGATTACCATGACCTTTGGCGCGATTCCGTTATTACAGCAGAGCCTGCCGGCGGCGTTTCACCACTGGTTGCCGGGACTGTTGTCAGATCGTTACGATGCGCATTTGCAACCGGGCGATCAAAAACGCGGTCTGTTAATTGGCATGGGAATGACTGAGAAGCAAGGCGGAACCGACGTCCTGAGCAATACCACCTCGGCGCAACCGCTGGCTTCCCGCGGTAATGGCGAAGCCTATCGTCTGACCGGCCACAAATGGTTTTTCTCGGTGCCGCAAAGCGATGCACACCTGGTGCTGGCGCAGAGTCCGGGCGGGCTGAGCTGCTTTTTTCTGCCGCGTCTGCTGCCGGACGGCAGCCGTAACGCGATTCGCATCGAGCGCTTAAAAGAGAAGCTGGGCAATCGTTCCAATGCCAGTAGCGAAGTGGAGTTCTGTAATGCCACCGGCTGGCTGCTGGGTGAAGAGGGCGATGGTGTGCGGCAGATCCTGAAAATGGGTGGCTATACCCGTTTTGACTGCGCGCTGGGAAGTCACGGGCTGATGCGGCGCGCATTGTCGGTTGCGCTGTATCATGCGCATCAGCGCCAGGTGATGGGGAAAAATCTGGTCGATCAGCCGCTGATGCGCCAGGTATTGAGCGCACAGGCGTTACAACTTGAAGGGCAGACAGCCTTGCTGTTGCGGCTGGCACGCGCCTGGTCATCGCCAGCGGATGAGAGCGAGCGTGCTTTCAGCCGCCTGTTCACCCCGGCGGCCAAATATGTCATCTGCAAAAACGGCATTAATTTTGTTGGCGAAGCGATGGAAGTGCTGGGCGGCATTGGCTACTGCGAAGAGAACGAACTGCCACGCCTGTATCGTGAAATGCCGGTCAACAGTATCTGGGAAGGCTCGGGTAATGTGATGTGTCTCGATGTGCTGCGCGTGCTGGCGAAACAGCCCGGAGTGATGGAGATGCTGAACCGCGAGTTTGACGCGGTAAAAGGCGTCAATCGCCACTTCGACAGCGGCTGGCGACAGCTGAAACTGCGGCTGCGCAAACCGCAGGAAGCACAGGCGCGGGAGATCACCAGCCTGCTGCTGCGGCTGGCAGAGGGTGCGCAGCTGCTGAAAAGCCTCGACCCCCCGCTGGCCGATGCCTGGTGCCGCCAGATGCTGGACAGACGCGGCACCAGCACCCTGAGCGAGGATAACTGCGCACGTCTATTGCTGCGTGCTACCGGCGGCTGACGGGCCATACAGTGTCGCGGTGGCGTACCACATCGCCGGAATTACCGTTTCACTGACCATAATGATGTAGTAATAACTGGCACCCAGCGCATTGGCTTTTGCCGCGATGGCGCGTTCGGCATCATCCGGTGAGCCGCGCACGGTGGCGGTAATATTGCCAAGTCGGGTCAGGCTGAGACTCTGGGCGCGGGTAATTGACTGCGCCTGAGATGTCGCGACGGGCGGTGGCTGCGGAGTGGTATTTAAGGCGCTGCAACCACTTAGCAACAGCGCCAGCAACAGGTGGATCGTAATACGCATACAGGGTTCTCCCGGCGGGAATGGCATTAAGTTTATGCCATTCCCGCGCAAGATTTACCCTTTAAGTGTAAATACGCTGACTAAATGATTGAGGTGATGCCCTTTCTGACTCAGCTCGCTGGCGGTCTGCTCCGACTGCGCCACCATTTCGGTATTATGATGCGTCGCCTGACCAATCTGCGACATGGCGATATTCACCTGGCCGATACCGGCCGATTGCTCATGGGATGCCACATCGATTTCACCCATCAGCGCTTTGACCTGCTCAATGCGGGTGACGATATTCTCCATCGCTTCACGCGTCTGTTCCGACAGCTTATGACCTTCCGTTACCTTGCTGATCGAATCCTCAATCAGGCCATCGATCTCTTTCGCGGCCTGCGCACTACGCTGCGCCAGCGCCCGCACTTCGGCTGCCACCACCGCAAAACCCTTCCCGTGCTCACCGGCACGCGCCGCTTCAACCGCCGCGTTCAGCGCCAGAATATTGGTCTGGAAGGCAATGGATTCAATTACATGAGTGATGTCGGCAATGCTCTGTGACGAGACCTTAATCGCTGACATGGTATTGACTGAACGGGTCACCGTATCACCACCGTGGTGTACCGCATTGGCCGCTTCAGCGACCAGCGTCAGCGCTTGCGACACGTTATCGGCGTTCTGTTCCACCGTCGCACCCAGCTGCTCCATGCTGGCGGAAGTCTCTTCCACGCTGCTGGCCTGACGTGAAATCTGCTCGCTGATATTTCCGCTGCTGGCGGCGATAGCATCCGTCCCGAGGCTGATCTCTTCGGCGGCGTGGCGTACCTGCGAGACAATGCGCTCCAGGCCGTCACCAATGCCGTTAATCGCGCTAATCAGCTGGCCGACTTCATCCTGGCGTTGCGTGGCCAGCGTCGCCTGCAAGTTGCCTGCGGCGTAATGCTGCGCCAGGGCAATCACCTGTTGCAGCGGCTGGCTTAACCAGCGACGGGTAATCCAGACGAAGCTCAACGCGAACACCATCACCAGCGCCAGACCAATCAGCAGGAAGGTATTGCGTGTGGCGTTAATTGGCGCCAGCAGACTGGCTTGACTGACTTCGCCGACGATAATCCAGTCCCAGCCGGGCCGTTGTTGCCAGGCAATAATCTGACTTTCGCCGTGCTGGTCGTGGATTTCCAGCGTGCCTTGCGGTTGCTGTAATAGCTGCTGCTGGTCAGCGGCAGACCAGGCTGGCTTACTGCCTTCGAGACTGCGGTGGAACAGGAACTGTCCCTGTGCTTTGCCGGCGGCACCGTTAATCACGCTGAAATAACCGCTGTCGCCCAGCGTTTTATTCAGCACTTTTTCACGCATCAGATTGAATTGCGGAGTGATATCCACGCCGACAAACAGGATGCCAATCACTTCACCTTTGTCATCCTGCACCGGCTGATACTGGGTGATATAGCGTTTACCAAACAGTGGGGCAAGGCCGCGGAAGGTTTTTCCCTGATTAATCAGCGCCCACGCCGGGCTGCTGCGATCCAGCCGGGTACCCATGGCGCGTGAGCCATCTTCTTTGCGCAATGAGGTGGCGATGCGGATGTAGTCGTCACCGCGCCGGACAAAAATCGTCGAAATCGCGCCGGTGCGCTGTAGAAAATCATCCACCGCACTTTCATCAAGGTTCAGGGTTTTCAGTCCGGCACGCAGGGTCGGCGTGTTTTCGTCGCCGATGGCAATCATCTGTGAGCTGTCACGGCTAAATTTTTCCGGCAGAAAACTCTGGAACAGGCGGGTGTAATTGGCCACTTCTTCGCTCAGGGTGGCGTTAAACATTCCGGCCATATCGCCGATACCTGCGACCTGGTTTTGCATATTATCCAGGGTTAAGGTTTCCAGCTGTTTTGCGGCGTTGTGGGTGAGTGACAGCGTGAGAATGAAAAACAGAACTGCCACGCTAAATGACGTCAGTACAGACAGCTTTACGCCCAAACTCCATTTGCTGAGTGAAAGACGTTTCATAGTATTGCCTTATAGATGGTTTATTGGAGCAAGTTACAACGGCATAAAAAGGCTAAGTTTTACCCTACAAAGCATGTGGAAAAGGTGTTTTATTGAATTGGCAATCATCACCTGCTGCAACAGCTTATAAATTAACGGCATTTGGCGCGCATAATCCGCTGTGAGAACTTACACTGCGTAACAGGTCAAACCTAAAGTGCGGTCACTGAGACCACGGAGGCAGAATGATTGAGATTGGAACCGAGTCGCTGGCGGGTATTGAGTGTCTGCATGCCACTCCCGCCGGTAAACGACAGCAGGCGCTGCCGACCATCATTTTTTATCACGGCTTTACCTCGTCGAAAGAGGTCTATTCATACTTTGCCGTTGCGCTGGCACAGGCCGGTTTTCGCGTGATACTGCCTGATGCCGATCTGCATGGCGCGCGCTATGACGGTGATACCGACTATCGGCTGACGCATTTCTGGGAAATTCTGCGCAGCAATATTGACGAGCTGCCACAGCTTGAGGCGGCGCTGCGTCAGCAGGATTTGATTGCCGAAGGTCAGTTTGGCGTTGCCGGAGCATCGATGGGCGGCATGACGGCGCTGGGCGCAATGGCGCGTTATCCGCAGATTAACAGCGTCGCCTGCATGATGGGTTCGGGCTATTTCAGCTCGCTAAGCCATTCGCTGTTCACGCCGCTGGAGGCGCGTTCGCCGGAGCAAAAGCAGGCGCTGGCGCAGCGGTTAGCGCCGCTGGCCGAGTATGATGTCAGTCATCAGCTGGAGAAACTGGCGAATCGTCCATTACTGTTGTGGCACGGCGAGGCGGATGAGGTGGTCCCGGCAGCGGAAACCGTGCGGCTGGAAAAGGCGCTACGCGAAGCCTCGCTCGATCAGCATCTGACCTTTCTGACTGAAAAGGGTATTGGCCATCGTATTACACCGCCGGCGTTAACCGCGATTGTCGCTTTCTTTAAGCATCATCTGTAACGGCAAGCAGAAAAAAGGCCGGAAACGGCTCCGGCCCTGTTACCCGTGGATCACAGCTGTTGCGATAACTGGCGTGGCGCGGAGATATTGGCGCGCTCATGGTTACCGGTCGGCGTGGCGATACGGTTGATATACTCATAATTTGCTGCCGCTTTGCTACCGTGACTTCTAATCTGCTGCGCACAGTCGTTGGTGCTGGCAAGGGCGGTGGTAGACAGGAAGAGACCGAGTAAAGTGGCAATGGCGATGTTGTTTATCATCGACTCCACCATATCCGTTGCTGCGTACTAAACCTGACGCGAAGGTCAGGGCCGTTTATTCCTCCATTATTGAGTTTAGTTGCTGTGCAGAAAATGAACAGTCATTATCCCCGAATCCCCCGTAATATTTAATTCATCAGGTGCCTTGAGTTTCCAGGGCTACGCCAGTATGATTACGCGTCAATTTTTCAGCCGCACTTAAACAACGTTCCTTGCTTCCATGGGCCGCGGTTGACCCTGACAGGAGGCTGAATAATCCGTAAGGAGCAAATTCGATGCGTCATTACGAAATCGTTTTTATGGTTCACCCTGACCAAAGCGAACAGGTTCCGGGCATGATCGAGCGTTACACTGGTGCTATCACTGGTGCAGAAGGCACGATTCACCGTCTGGAAGACTGGGGCCGTCGTCAGCTGGCTTACCCGATCAACAAACTGCACAAAGCACACTACGTTCTGCTGAACGTTGAAGCTCCTCAGTCTGTGATCGATGAGCTGGAAACTAACTTCCGCTTCAACGACGCCGTTATCCGTAGCATGGTTATGCGCGTTAAAAACGCGGTTACCGAAGCATCTCCGATGGTTAAAGCGAAAGACGAGCGCCGTGAGCGTCGTGAAGATTTTGCTAACGAAACCTCTGATGATGCAGATGCTGGGGATTCTGAAGAGTAATTAACCGTGACGGCCAATCGACTGCGCCTGTCTGGCACTGTGTGCAAGACACCGGTTCGAAAAATTAGCCCGTCAGGTATTCCACACTGCCAGTTTGTGCTTGAGCACCGCTCGCAGCAGGAAGAAGCCGGATTCGTTCGGCAAGCCTGGTGTCGTATGCCCATCATTTTAAGTGGCACGACGCATCAGGTCATTACTCAAAGTATAACGGTCGGCACGCAACTCACTGTGGAAGGTTTCATTAGTTGCCATCAAGGGCGCAATGGCCTCAGCAAGATTGTGTTACATGCCGAGCAGATTAGATTGATAGATTCTGGAGACTAGCCAAATGGCACGTTATTTCCGTCGTCGCAAGTTCTGCCGTTTCACCGCGGAAGGCGTTCAAGAGATCGATTATAAAGATATCGCAACGCTGAAAAACTACATCACTGAAAGCGGCAAGATTGTACCAAGCCGTATCACTGGTACTCGCGCAAAATACCAGCGTCAGCTGGCTCGTGCTATCAAGCGCGCGCGTTACCTGTCTCTGCTGCCGTACACTGATCGTCATCAGTAATCGGCAACTGTCCATTAACGACTTTAAGAGGATAAGGTAATGCAAGTTATTCTGCTTGATAAAGTAGCAAACCTGGGCAGCCTGGGTGATCAGGTTAACGTTAAAGCGGGCTACGCTCGTAACTTCCTGGTACCACAGGGCAAAGCTGTTCCTGCTACCAAGAAAAACGTTGAGTTCTTCGAAGCACGTCGTGCAGAACTGGAAGCCAAACTGGCTGACGTTCTGTCTGCAGCTAATGCACGCGCTGAGAAAATCAATGCACTGGGCACCGTTAACCTCGCGTCTAAAGCAGGCGACGAAGGTAAACTGTTCGGTTCCATCGGTACCCGCGACATCGCTGACGCTGTAACTGCAGCTGGCGTTGAAGTGGCTAAGAGCGAAGTTCGTCTGCCGAACGGCGTTCTGCGCACCACCGGTGAGCACGAAGTGGACTTCCAGGTTCACAGCGAAGTATTCGCGAAACTGATCGTGAATGTAGTTGCTGAAGCTTAATTGATTCAGTAATGCGAGAACGCCGGCCTTGTGCCGGCGTTTTTGTTTGTGCGCTGCTCCGCCAGAACAGGCATGCTACCGGGCGCGAATAAACGAACCGTCTGGCTGACGAGTAAACAGAATCGGGCCATTGTCGGTTTCCACCGTTAAGCCTGTTACCACGCCCTGATCATCTTCCCGAATTTTCACATTCTGCCCGGTACGCAACGTGCTGAGCGGCTTGTCGTCGCCTTCCACCTGCGCCATAGCGAACACGTCATTAACCGGCAAATTATTATCGCGGAACAGCTGAGCCAGCGTCTGGCCGGACGCTATCTGAAAGCTGCGCCATTCACCCTGCGAATCGGCTGCGGGTGGTGAGGATGAAGGATCACTCTGATTGCTGTCATTATTGTAGATATCCGCCTGTAACGGCACTTCATTGCCGCTGCCTTGTTGCGCAGGGCGCGATGCCGGGCCTACGGAGGGTGAAGATGGCCAGAGAAATGCCAGCAACATCACGATCAGCGCCAGGATAATGCCACGGCGATGGGCGGGCGGTAACGGATCCATAAAGCGCAGGTTATCGGTGACATGCCAGATTTTGCTCAGCACCGACTGGCTGCGTGATGAAGAACCCTCAGGTATCATTTCATCCTCCTGTTGCGCAGCACGCGCAAATGGTTTGCGGTTTGCCATCCACATCTTCAACAACGGATGGTAAAACGGCAGGCGTTTCCTTTGCCGCGGGGCAATTCTCCCCATGTAAATAACCTCGTTAACCCCAGACTGACGCATCAGTAAACGGCAGACTTTAATTATAGCCTGCTAACTGTTTGATGTGAAAAGCACAAGCCAGATACGTGACACTGTGGGCGTTATTAATTATATGAGAGGCTATTGTTTCTGTTTCTGCGGCAAAAGTCATCCACTGACACGTGGGATTTTACCCTCAGAGCTTGCGCTGTTATGCTCTGCCTTCAGTTATATCCATGATAAAAGGAAAATCCATGACAACCCCTTCTTTTGACAGCGTCGAAGCGCAAGCAAGTTACGGTATCGGTTTACAGGTTGGCCAGCAGTTGCTGGAATCTGGACTGCAGGGTCTGCAGCCAGAAGCATTGCTGGCAGGTCTGCGCGATGCGCTGGAAGGGAATGCGCCAGCAGTTCCGGTTGATGTTGTACATCGTGCACTGCGCGAAGTTCACGAGCGTGCGGATGAAGTCCGTCGCGAACGTCAGCAGGAAATGGCGGTTGAAGGTCAGAAATTCCTCGCAGAGAACCTGAAACGTGAAGGCGTCAGCAGCACCGAGTCAGGTCTGCAATTCAGCGTGCTTAAGCAGGGCGACGGTGCGATTCCATCGCGTCAGGATCGCGTACGCGTGCATTACACCGGTAAACTGATCGATGGCAGCGTGTTCGACAGCTCCGTACAGCGTGGCGAGCCAGCAGAATTCCCGGTTAGCGGCGTGATCGCGGGCTGGATTGAAGCACTGACTCTGATGCCTGTCGGTTCCAAATGGGAACTGGTGATCCCGCACAACCTGGCTTACGGCGAGCGCGGTGCCGGTGCATCGATCCCACCTCTGAGCACCCTGGTGTTCGAAGTTGAGCTGTTAGAGATTCTGTAAGTATTTCTGGCACCAGATGTTGTGGGGGAGCCGAAAACGGCTCCCCCACAATGCTGACCGCCCGGTCAGCGCTGGCTAAGGTCCAGACTCCAGATGGCAAAACCGATGTCATCATTCCCTTTCTGCGTCATCGGGTACTGCGCGTGCTGCTGAATAAATCCCGTCGCCTTTTCACTCGGTGAAGTTTCGAAACGAATATCCAGCGGCTGCTGGCTGTTAATCGGGGCCAGTCGCCAGTTGTTATCCGCCTGCGGTTTCACCTCTCCCTGCGCTTTAGTCTGAGCGCTAATATAGGCTGCCACCACCGAGCGGTTCTCATCCGGTGAAGCAAACGCCACATATTGATCGCCGGTACCGGCAAACTTGCCGCCATACGCGCGGTAGTTGTTGGTTGCCACGAGGAAAGTTGCCTGCGGATCGACCGGCTTGCCCTGCCAGGTCAATTGTTTGATGCGTGACGCACGGGCATTAATCAGCTGACACTCATCGTCATAGCGCGCCGGTTGGGTGATATCAACCTGATAATTCACGCCATCAATCACATCGAAATTATAGGTGCGGAAATTCCAGTTAATCAGCGATTGCGGTTTGCTGCTGCTGGCATCGACCTGATTAAACTGCCCGGCTGAACACTCCAGCCACTCTTTCACCTGCTTGCCGCTGACTTTCATCACCACCAGCGTATTCGGGTAAAGATAGAGATCGGCCGCGTTGCGGAAGGTCAGCTGACCCTTTTCCACTTCCACATAGCTGGCCGGGTCGTTTTTGCGTCCGCCAGCTTTAAACGGCGCGGCGGCAGACAATACCGGCAGGTTCGCCAGGTCGGGGTCGCCCTGAATATAGTGCTTCACGTAATCAATTTGCGCGTTATTAACGATCTGTACCGTAGGATCGTCCTGCACCAGCGACAGATAGCTGTACATCACATCAGCCGATTTACCGATCGGTTTACTGACAAATTCGCGGGTGGCGCGATGGTCGTCAGCCAGCACTTTCACCAGCGCCGGATCTTCGGCCGCCAGCGACTTTTTCGCGGTTTTATCATAGATCGGACGCGCCTCAGCTTTGGCGCTGCTGACCTGCCATTTGCCGTCGTGGTTATCGAGCACCATATCCACCACACCGAGATGGTCGCCCCACATACCCGGCATCACTGCCGGAATCCCATTCAGCGTGCCTTGCTTGATATCTGCACCCTTAATGTTGGCGAAATCTTCGCCGGGGAAGACCGCATGGGCGTGACCAAACATAATGGCATCAATGCCCGGCACCTGGCTGAGGTAGTAAACCGAGTTTTCCGCTAACGCTTTGTAGGGCTCGCTGGAAAGACCGGAGTGCGGAATCGCCACCACAATATCCGCACCCTGTTTACGCATCTCCGGCACCCACTTACGCGCAGTTTCAGTAATATCGTTCACCGTCACTCTGCCTTGCAGGTTGGCTTTATCCCACACCATGATTTGCGGTGGTACAAAACCGATATAGCCAATTTTAAGCTGATGGGTTTTCCCTTCGCGGTCAGTGACGTCAACCGGCTCAATCAGATACGGTGTAAACAGCGGTTTGCCGCTCTTAACATCAATCACGTTGGCGTTGATATAGGGGAAACGTGCACCGCTAATCGCTTTGTGCAGATAGTCGAGGCCATAGTTGAATTCGTGATTGCCCAGGTTACCGACGCTGTAATCGAGAGTATTCATCGCTTTGTACACCGGATGAATGTCGCCCTGCTTCAGTCCTTTCGCCGCCATATAGTCGCCGAGCGGGCTGCCCTGAATAATGTCGCCATTATCGACCAGCACGCTGTTTTTACTCTCTTTACGTGCTGCTTCGATCAGGGTGGCGGTGCGCACCAGACCGAACTTCTCGCTGGGGGTATCTTTGTAGTAATCGAAGTCCATCATATTGCTGTGCAGATCGGTGGTTTCCAGAATACGCAGATCGACCGTCGCAGCATTGACCGTGGTGGCTACCATCACCGCCAGTAGCGTCATGCAAGGCTTAAACATTCCATTCTCCTGTTAAATACATCCGACATCATTCAGTAAGGATCTCAAAATACGCTGAAAACATTACGTTTAATCTCACAATATTGTGATCTGCCACAAAAAAATATGTCATGGTATCCGTCACGGAATACACTGAGTTTATCCAGTTAACAGTGACTAACTGCTACTCTTTGCAGAATGTTCGCGACAACGAATGAAATCATGAGGTGAAAAATGTTAGAGCAAATCTGCCAGCTGGCGCGTGAAGCGGGCGAGGCTATTATGCAGGTATACGATGGCCAGGCACCGCTTGATGTTTCTCACAAGTCTGATGATTCACCGGTTACTGCGGCGGATATCGCAGCACATAAAGTTATTATGCAGGGACTGAATTCACTGACGCCGGATGTTCCGGTGTTGTCGGAGGAAGATCCGGCAGGCTGGGAGGCGCGCCAGCACTGGCAGCGTTACTGGCTGGTCGATCCGCTCGACGGCACCAAAGAGTTTATTAAACGTAACGGCGAGTTTACGGTGAATATTGCCCTGATTGATAAGGGAGTCCCGGTGCTGGGCGTGGTCTATGCGCCAGCCATTGGCGTGATGTATTCCGCTGCGGAAGGCAAGGCGTGGAAGGAAGAGGGCGGCCATCAGGAGCAGATTCAGGTGCGCGATGCGCGCCCGCCACTGGTGGTGATTAGTCGTTCGCATGCCAGTTCTGATGAAGAACTGAAAGAGTATCTGAACCAGATGGGCGAGCACCAGACCACTGCCATCGGTTCTTCGCTGAAGTTCTGCCTGGTGGCGGAAGGCAAAGCGCAGCTTTATCCCCGGTTTGGGCCGACCAATATCTGGGATACCGGCGCAGGTCATGCGGTGGCTATTGCCGCTGGAGCGCATGTGCATGACTGGAAAGGACAGACGCTGGACTATACGCCGCGCGAGTCATTCCTGAATCCGGGTTTCCGGGTGTCGATTTTCTGACAACTGATATTATTGCAATACTCCAGGGGAGCCGTTTTCGGCTCCCGCGTTGATGGCGTTCTTGTCGCTGGTTAACCCACTTTATTTCAGCAAGTTATGCAGTAACGCGATCACCTGCTTCACTTCATCCTGCGTTAGCGCACCATCTTTTGCGAAGCGCACGGCTCCTTGTTTATCCAGTACCACAACGGCCGAGCCGCCGTTTGCCAGCTGCCAGGCCTGCTTTGCCGCCCCCTTGCTGTCGACAATAAACTGCGACCACGGATACTGTTTTTTATTACTCTCAATGCTACTACGGACAAACATGCCGGTGCCGGGAATCGCATCATCGGTATTGACCACCGTGGTGGTCTGATAGCGATCATGTGGCAACTGAGCCGCTTTGATCGCTTCAATCAGCGCCGCATTTTTCTCTTTGGCTGACGATCGACCCGCAATATGTTGGATCACTCGCACTTTGCCGCTGAGCTGGGCGCTGTTCCAGTTTTTATAGCTAAACTGATCTTGTTGCCAGACAAGCTCGCCTTTATCGGCGATACCGACCGGGGCCACGCGCTGCCCCTCAACAAAATTATGCGCCGCAGCGCTAAGCGGCAGTAACAGTGACAGCGTAAGGGTTAAACAGCGGACAGTTATCATGGCGACTCCGTTTTTCAGGTGATCCGACCACTTGGTCATGATTCTGCAATAATAAGCATGGATGATGCGTCTGTCGCATCGAACTGTCAGCTTTGCGGCATGCAGCACAAATCCCTGCTGACTGAAGGTTTATACTGAATACCATGACGTAATTAACAGACTATTCTGTAATGTTATGTCAGTTCAGTAAAAAAATTCGGTTTTCGGAAACACGGCAAGCAATCTTGTTCTATAGTTTATCAGCAATTTGCGCTTCAGGAGTTCGTACCGAATTTGGCCGCGACGAGGCGTAGTGAAGGATTTAACTCTCAGGAGCTAGTACAGAATGAAAATATTCCAGCGTTACAACCCATTGCAGGTCGCAAAGTATGTAAAAACGCTGTTCAGAGGACGGTTGTATATCAAGGATGTGGGTGCGTTTGAATTTGATAAGGGCAAAATTCTTATCCCGCGCATCAAGGATAAGCAGCATTATAGTGTTATGTCAGAAGTTAACCGCCAGGTACTGAGATTACAGACTGAGTTTAACTAAGACCGGCGGCAATGATGCCGCCACTGCAAACGGGTTTTTGAACTACCCCAGGGGAGCCATTATCGGCTCCCTTAGTGTTTTATCCCCGCCCGATTTACTCTTCTGTTTCAAGTGCTTTTGGCAGCGTGATGGTAGAAACAGGGCGTTCCACGATACGTGTCACCAGCAGCTGATCGATGCGATAGCTGTCGATATCGACCACTTCAAATTTATAGCCGGCAAACTTCACGAAATCGGTACGTTTCGGGATTTTGCGCAGCATATACATCATAAACCCACCAATGGTTTCGTAATTACCGGACTGCGGGAAGTCATCGATATCCAGCACGCGCATCACGTCATCAATCGGCGTGCCGCCTTCTACCAGCCAGGAGTTCTCGTCACGGGCAACAATTTGCTCTTCCATGCCCTGACCGACCAGATCGCCCATCAGCGTGGTCATCACGTCATTCAGCGTGATAATCCCTACCACCAGCGCATATTCGTTCATGATCACCGCGAAGTCTTCACCGGCGGTTTTAAAACTCTCCAGCGCTTCAGACAACGTCAGGGTATCCGGCACGATTAATGCCGAGCGGATCTGCACGCCGCTGCTCAGCGTCATGCTTTGATTGCCCAGCACGCGCAGCAGCAGCTCTTTCGAGTCCACATAACCCACGATATGGTCAATATCCTGATTACAGACCAGAAACTTCGAGTGCGGATGGCGGGCAATTTTCTCTTTCAGACTGTTTTCGTCTTCATGCAGATCAAACCAGACAATATTTTCGCGTGAGGTCATGGAAGAGGGAACGGTACGCGATTCCAGCTCAAACACGTTCTCAATCAGTTCATGCTCCTGCTTACGCAGCACCCCGGCCAGCGCGCCGGCTTCCACGACCGCATAGATATCATCAGAAGTAATGTCATCCTTACGTACCATCGGGATCTTAAACAGGCGGAAAATCATATTTGCCATGCCGTTAAAGAACCACACCAGCGGACGAAGAACCATCAGGCAAAAGCGCATCGGATTGATAATGCGCAGCGCAATAGCTTCCGGCGCAATCATGCCGATACGTTTTGGGGTTAAATCTGCAAACAGGATAAAGAAGCTGGTTACAAGGGTAAACGAGCAGATAAAGCTGAGCTGTTCCGCCAGTTCCGGCGCGACCACCCGCTCAAACAGCGTGCGGAAAGCGGGGGAGAAAGCCGCATCACCGACAATACCGCCGAGAATCGCTACCGCATTCAGGCCAATCTGCACCACGGTAAAGAACATGCCAGGGGTTTCCTGCATTTTCATCACGTGTTGCGCGTTGATGTTGCCCTCATCGGCCAACAGTTTAAGTTTAATTTTTCGGGCTGCAGCCAACGAAATCTCCGACAGGGAGAAAAAGGCGCTGATCGCGATTAACAGTAATATGACAAGCAGGCTATCTAGCATAGATTTTCCGTAGGTTTGTTTCTCTTGTCATTTTTGGCGTGGTGTAGCGCGGGATTCCACGTACGTCCTGTACATGTCATTAAGTAAAGGGCTATCCATGCCAAAAATGTCTGCGCCAGTACGACCATAACAGACGTGGTACGGTCGGGGCAGAATTTATATCAGACACTGGTCTGATCTTCGGTGTGCATTATAGCAGCAGGCGATATCGGGCGGCTAGTGGTTACGCGTGTGGTGAGAAATTAGACAATAATGTTATTGCCTCATCAACGTATCGCTTTACGCTCTACTTTCAGCCTTGTCTAATGACATTCGCACGTTACACTCCTGTGGGTTGCGGTTTGCGATCCGCTGTTGTGTACTGTCATGAGTTTTCAGACAATAAAGCGTAAAATTTGAGTTTATGCTGCATTTTAGCGAATAGTTAGCTGCACGGGATCGGAAAGAAATGATACGTCTTTCTCAATTTATCCCGGCAGTACAAGGGTTTGCTATTCATAAAAAACGATTCGCCCATCTGGAACAAGGGCTGGCAAGAGAAACAGGAGTAAGCGTGCCACGAATTCATGTGTACTGCATGTACTGTCTGCTGATTGTCGCGCCTGTAACACAGGCCGCGAATATCCGCTTGCAGGTTGAAGGTTTAACCGGGGATTTACAAAAAAACGTCAGAGCGCGTCTTTCGACTATCAGCACCGATGAAGTGACGGCTGACGGGCGCTTTCGTGCACGCGTCTCGAATGCGATTCAGGAGGGGCTGCGCGCGTTGGGTTACTACGAACCCGATATCGATTTTGAAATGCGTCCCGCGCCTGCGGGGGGCGGCCGTCCGGTTTTGATCGCCCGGGTTAAAGCGGGGGAACCGGTGAAAATCGCCGGGACGACGGTAATTGTGCGCGGTGACGCGCGTAATGATGAGGATTACCAGAAAATGGTGCACGAGGGTAAACCCGCCAACGGCACTATTTTAAATCACGGTAAATACGACAGCTTCAAAAGTAACTTCACCAATCTCGCGCTGCGTAATGGCTATTTTGATGGCGACTTCCGCAAAAGCCAGCTGGGCGTCTCGCCAGAGCGCCACGAAGCATTCTGGGATATAGATTATGACAGCGGTCAGCGTTACCGCTTCGGCGATGTTAGTTTTGAAGGCTCGCAGATCCGCGAAGAGTATTTGCAAAATCTGGTGCCGTTTAAAAAAGGCGATTACTACAGCTCGCGCGATCTGGCCGAACTGAATCGCCGCTTATCCGCGACCGGCTGGTTTAACTCCGTCGTGGTCGCGCCTGAGTTTGCAAAGGCGCGTGAAAGCAAAGTGTTGCCACTAAATGGCGTGGTCTCGCCACGTACCGAAAACACCATTGAAACCGGTGTCGGCTACTCCACTGACGTCGGCCCGCGCGTTAAAGCCACCTGGAAAAAGCCGTGGGTCAACTCGCGCGGCCATAGCTTCGCCACCAGCGCCAATATCTCGGCACCGGAACAGCAACTCGATTTCAGCTACAAGGTGCCGCTGCTGAAAAGTCCGCTGGAGCAATATTATCTGCTGCAGGGCGGGGTGAAACGTACCGATCTGAATGATACCAAGGCGGATTCCACCACACTGGCCGTCTCCCGTTTCTGGGAATTGAGCAGCGGCTGGCAGAAAGCGATTAATTTGCGCTGGAGTCTCGATCACTTTACCCAGGGTAGCGTGACTAACACCACCATGCTGCTCTATCCGGGCGTCAGCATTAACCGCACGCGTTCGCGCGGCGGCCTGATGCCGACCTGGGGCGATTCGCAGCGCTACTCGATAGATGTTTCTGACACCACCTGGGGTTCCGATGTCGACTTTGCGGTGTTGCAGGCGCAAAACGCCTGGATCCGCACTCTGGCCGATAAGCACCGCTTTGTGGCGCGTGGCAATCTCGGCTGGATCGAAACCAATGACTTTGAACGTGTTCCGCCGGATCTGCGCTTCTTCGCCGGTGGCGACCGCAGTATTCGCGGTTATAAATACAAAGGCATTTCCCCACGCGACAGTGAAGGCAAGCTGACCGGTGCGTCGAAGCTGGTGACCGGCTCGCTGGAGTACCAGTACAACGTGACCGGCAAGTGGTGGGGCGCAGTGTTCGTCGATTCCGGCGAAGCGGTGAATGATATCAAAAAGGATGATTTCAAAACTGGCGCGGGCTTCGGCGTGCGCTGGCAGTCACCGGTAGGGCCGATCAAACTGGATATCGCCCGACCGATTGGTGATAAAGAGGAGCATGGATTGCAGTTTTACATTGGACTGGGGCCTGAATTATGAGTCGCTGGAAGAAGGTCCTGATCGGCATTCTGATTTTTATCCTGCTGTTGCTTGGCGGCGTGGCGTTTTTACTGGGCACCACCACCGGGCTGCATCTGTTGCTTAACGGTGCCTCACGTTGGGTGCCGGGCCTTGAGATTAAGCAGGTCGACGGTGGCTGGCGTAACCTGACGTTAAGCGGTATCCAGTATGAAATGCCGGGCGTGACGGTCAGTGCCGGAGAGTTTCACCTGGCCGTGCAGCTCGGTTGCCTGAAGCGCTCGGCGTTTTGCGTCAACGATCTGTCGCTGAAAGACGTTAATGTGGTGGTCGACAGTAAGAAAATGGCCCCGGCGGCCGAGCCTGCGCCACAGGAAGAGAGCGCAATGGGCGATCTCTCCACGCCTTATCCGTTGACCTTGCGTCGTCTGGCGCTGCATAACGTTAACGTGAAAATTGACGACACCACGGTTTCGTTGCTCGATTTCTCTACCGGGATGAACTGGGAAGGTCGCGCCATGACCTTAACCCCGACCCGGATTCAGAGCCTGCTGGTGGCACTGCCCAAAGCCGCCAAAGTGGCCGATGAGCAAGTGGTGCAGCCGAAAGTCCAGCAGCCGCAGGCTGACGAAAAGCCATTAGGTGAAACCTTGCAGGAGATGTTTGCCAAACCGCTGCTGCCGGAACTGCCTGATTTCCGTCTGCCACTGGATATCAATGTGCAGGAAGTGGTGGGCGAGCAGCTGCGAATGACCGGTGACACCGATATTGCGGTTAACCGCCTGTTGCTGAAGGCGAAAACCACCGATCGTCTGCTGCATCTCGACACGCTGGATGTGGATTCGCCGCAAGGACTGCTGAATGCCAGCGGTCAGGCGCAGCTGTCTGATAACTGGCCGGTCGATTTTACCGTGAACAGCACGCTGAATATCGATCCGCTGAAAGGTGAGAAAATTAAACTGACCCTCGGCGGCGGCATGCGTGAACAGCTGAAACTGGCGCTGAATCTCTCTGGTCCGGTTCAGGCGCAGCTTAATGCGCAAACTGAGCTGGCGCAGGTGGGACTACCGCTGGAAATGAGGCTCACCAGTCCGCAATTCCGCTGGCCACTGACTGGCCCGGTGCAGTATCAGGCTGATAATTTCAACTTCACAGTCAGCGGTAAAGCCACTGATTACGTGATGTCGCTGCGCACCGCGGTGAAGGGCGAAGCGATTCCACCTGCCGGGGTAACGCTGGACGGTAAAGGCACCATTGAGCAGTTTACCCTTGATAAACTGCGTCTGGCGGCGCTACAGGGCAATACCGATCTTACGGCGGTGGTTGACTGGAGCAAAGCGATTAGCTGGCGCAGCGAGTTAACGCTGTCCGGAATTAATACGGCGAAACAGTATCCCGACTGGCCAGCAAAACTGGACGGTAAAATTACCACTCGCGGCAGTCTGTATGGAGGTAGCTGGCAGATGCGGGTGCCGGAACTGGCGTTGCGCGGTAATGTGAAACAGAACGCGGTTACTGCCAATGGTTCACTGTATGGCAACAGCTATAATCAGTGGGATATTCCCGGCATCAAGCTGGTACTCGGCCGTAACAACGTCAATGTGAAAGGCTCACTGGGTGAAACGCTGAATCTGGATGCGGATATCGACGCGCAGCATCTTGATAACGCGCTGCCGGGACTGGGCGGCGTGGTGAAGGGCAATATCAAAGCGCGTGGCAACCTCGAAGCGCCACAGTTGCTGGCCGATCTGACCGCAACCGGCTTACGCTGGCAGCAGATGCGGATTGGTCGGGTGAAAGTTGACGGCGATGTGCGCTCCAGCGATCAGATTCAGGGCAAGCTGGCGGTACGGGTTGAACAACTGAAGCAGGATGCGCTGGCAATCAATCTGCTGACGCTGAACGCCGACGGTAATGAAAAACAGCATCAGCTGAAACTGAATGTGCAGGGCGAGCCGGTTTCCGGTCAGCTGGCGCTGAGTGGCAGTTTCGACCGCAAAGAGCAGCGCTGGAAAGGTTCGCTGAATAATACCCGCTTTGATACGCCGGTGGGCGAGTGGCGTCTGTCGCGCGCAATGACCATCGACTATCTTAACAGCCGTCAGACCGCCAGTATTGGTGCGCACTGCTGGCAGAATCCGAATGCGCAACTCTGTGTGCCGGAAACCATCGAGGCCGGTCCCAGTGGCCATGCGCGCGTGGTGCTGAACCGTTTTGATCTGGCGATGATCAAGCCGTTTATGCCAGCAGAAACGGCGCTGAGCGGGGTGTTTAATGGCGATGCTGAAGTCAGCTGGACCGCTGACGGTGCTTTGCCGCAAGGGCGTGTCGCACTGAAAGGTAATGGCGTGAAGCTTGAGCAGGATGTTCAGGGCAATACGCTGCCGATTGCCTTTAATACGCTTAACCTGAATGCCGCGCTGCGCAATGGTCGTGCCCAGCTTGACTGGCTAATCCGCATCGCCAATAACGGCCAGCTGGATGGCAATGTACAAATTGCCGATCCGGAAGGGCGTCGAACCTTATCCGGTAACGTCAATATTACCGATCTGTCACTGGCGATGCTGAATCCGGCGCTGATGCAGGGTGAGAAAGTGGCGGGTGTGCTGAATGCCGGTCTGCGCCTTGGCGGCAATCTGCAACGTCCACAGGTGTTTGGTCAGCTGGCGCTGCGCAATGTCGATGTTGACGGTAACTTTATGCCGGTCGATCTCACCAGCGCGAATCTGACAATGCTGTTTAACGGTATGAGCTCGACGCTGGAGGGGTTAGTCCAGACCTCGCAAGGACAGATTAACCTGAATGGTGATGCTGACTGGAGCCAGCTGGATAACTGGCGCGCCCGCGTTGCGGCGAAAGGCAATCGGGTTCGCGTCACTGTGCCGCCAATGGTACGGTTGGATGTATCACCGGATCTGGTGTTCGAGGCGACGCCATCCATGTTTAATCTGGATGGTCGGGTCGATATCCCGTGGGCGCGCATTACCGTGCAGGAAGTGCCGGAAAGTGCAGTTGGCGTCTCGTCTGATGAAGTGATGCTGGATCAAAATCTGCAGCCGGTTGCGCCAAAATCGACCGCGATTCCGATCAACAGCAACCTGATTATTCATATTGGCGATGACGTGCGTCTCGATGCCTTTGGCCTGAAAGCCAGACTGAATGGCGATCTGAAGCTGGTACAGGACAAACGCGGGCTGGGGCTGAATGGCCAGATCAATATTCCGTCCGGTCGCTTCCATGCCTACGGTCAGGATCTGATTGTGCGTAAAGGCGAGTTGCAGTTTGCCGGGCCGCCGGATCAGCCGTATGTTAACCTTGAAGCCATTCGTAACCCGGAAGCCACGGAAGATGACGTGACCGCCGGACTACGCGTCACCGGCCTTGCCGATGAGCCAAAAGCAGAGGTATTCTCCGACCCGGCGATGTCGCAACAGGAAGCGTTATCCTACTTGTTACGTGGTCAGGGACTGAATACGGACGGCGATGGTAATGCACTAACTTCAGCCCTGGTGGGTTTAGGGGTTGCACAAAGTGGGCAGGTTGTGGGTAAAATCGGCGAGACCTTCGGTGTCAGCAATCTGGCACTGGATACTGCAGGTGTTGGCGACAGCCAGCAGGTGCAGGTCAGTGGCTATGTGCTGCCGGGTCTACAGGTAAAATACGGTGTTGGCATATTTGATTCACTGGCGACCTTAACCTTGCGTTATCGCCTTATGCCCAAACTCTATTTGGAAGCGGTGTCTGGTATTGATCAGGCATTAGATGTGCTCTATCAGTTTGAGTTTTAGCAATGCGAATAATTGTCTACGGCACTTTACGGCGCAAGCAGGGTAACAGTCACTGGATGACTAACGGGCAATGGCTGGGCGATCATCTGATCGACGGCTATGAGCTATTCAGTCTTGGCCATTATCCTGGCGTGGTGGAAGGAACCGGCCAGGTTTATTGCGAAGTTTACCGGATCGACGCCAGTACGCTGGGCGAGCTGGACGCCCTGCGTTCAAAAGGCGGAGAATATAAGCGTCAGTTGTTGCAGACGCCATATGGTAGTGCCTGGCTGTACGTCTATCAGCGTTCCGTTGCGGGTCGGCAGCGCATCGAAAGTGGTGACTGGCTGAAACGGGACGCCGTTAGCGAATAGTCATCCTGCACAAAAAAAACACCGCCGTATGGCGGTGTTTTTTTTTGTGTAATGCGCGATCGAGTCACAGGTGCGGCGTTCTCGCCGCCCTTGTCAAAATCTGGCATTTTGCATGCCATCAGCAGCGAAGCCTAAAACGGCTCTCCTGACTTAATCCAACAATCCGCGCCAGCATGCGAAACCCTTCTCCCGCTCGGCTGTAGCACGGCAAAAATGATATTTTCCCGATAAAAGCAGAAGAAAAAAGCTCCATTCCGGGTAACTCTTTGACGAAGTGTTGCAGCTAATAAGCAACAGTAATCACAGGAAGTGCTCAATCAATACCGGGAAAAGTCATATGTCTGAACCTATCGTGAATGTACCTGTAAAGCCTGATACCTCTGCCATAACGGAACCGCTTAGTGCTGACCTTGTGGCACTACTGGCAGGCAAAACCTCACTTGCCGCGTTGTGCGGTATCTCACCACAGCAGCTGGACGAGCTCTATGCGCGAGGCTATCAGGCGTGGGAAGAGGGTAATCTGGATACTGCGACCCACTTTTTTGCCTTTGTCGCTCAGTTTGACCCTGCTGCCCGTCGCAATATTTTTGCCTATGCCTGCGCCCTGAAACAGCAGGGTGAATATGTGCATGCGCTCAGGCTTTTCAGCCATGCAGTACAGATGCAGCCCAGCGATCCGTTTGCGCCTTTTCATCTCGCCAACTGTCTGGAAGCGATAGGTGAGGTTGAGGGCGCGCGGGAAGTCCTCAATGCAACTATCTCTCTGTGTTTTGACGCGGCCAATAGCGATGTGCGTTATGAAGATTTGCGCAGGCAGGCGGAAGATCGACTGACTGAATTAAATGGATAATTAAAAAATTAAGGAGAGTGTTATGTTCAATGTCACATCGGGATCGGGAAACAGGCTTCCGATCGATTACCCGTCAGATAAAATTATCACTAATAAGCTCACGCAAGATTCCCAGGAGCTCCCCCCAGCCAGCCAAATGGGCATGGCACCCAGCACTTCTGTTACGTTAACGATAGATAATTCAATTCCACTAAAAGGTCTTGAACCGGATTTTTTAGAACATCAGGGTATCCGAATTGACGCGGATACTGAAGATTGCGAAGAGGCAGCGAATAAAGCGACCTTTAAGGCCAAGGCATTCACTGCAGTCACGTCCGGAGTGACACTGGCAACATCGGTTGCGACAACGTGGGCAACAGGGACCGGCGCTGTGGTGCTCGCGGCAAACGCGGCGGCGGCGGCACTTTCATTCGCGGACCTGACCTGCATCACCCACGACGTGCTGGACGGAAAGAAACCTGCAGCGGAGCGAAGTGGTGCCTTAGCTTCTGGGTCTGACGCCCTCATTAGTGGTATTCATTTTTTAGCAGGGAAATGTGGTTATTCTCCCGAAAAATCCATGGAGATTGCCGCTTACTCCGGCATGGCAGTTCGTACGTCCATAACAAGCGCGCCAGCTGTGCTCGCTAACTTTATCCCCGCAACGGCCCCCGGCTTCATGACAACGGTTAACCGTATCATGTCGACAATCAAGCCAGCCATAGATTTAAACGTTAACAAGTGGGGTACCGATAACGCTATGACATCAACCAGGAAACAGGTGTTGATTGCACAGAAGAGACAAAATGAATTTGTGAAACTGCATGGCAAAGCGTTGCACAGGCCGGTGACGGAATCCATGGCCACTCAGACAACTGCGCCCGTCAGGGAAGCCATTGGAACGCAGACCGAAACCCAACTGCGTAAGCGAAGTGTGCATACGCCGGATAATAAGCAATAAATCTGGCGGCAATGGTGAACGCGCCATTGCCGCTGGCATCAGTATTCTTCTTCTTCCTCGTTAACCAGCTTTTCCTGATACTCAGTAAACGCCTGCAACACGGTTTCACGCTGTTCGATATCCTCGAAACAATCGTCGGGAAGCATTTTAACCAAATCGACCATGCGACGCGCATAACCATGCTGACTGTATCCCTCAGGCAGCATCTGCGTGGCGCGATCTTTTAGCCAGTCGGGATAGACCCACGACTGCTGTATAATTTCCAGTAACTCCGTAGTGATACGATCGCCATCTACCCCTGGGGAATTCAGCGCCCTGGCCATCCTATCGCAGTGATCCTCAATGGTGAGAAACTGTAAAATGCGCTTCAGATCGGTAATTACCGCCCCGAGTCGAATATCACTGATGCCAAACTCGGCGGACAGCTCAAATGACAGGGCGCGGATAAGGGTTTTTAGCTTACGGCGGCGATCCAGCAACTGGCGAAACTGAGCAAACCAATATGCCAGGCCCGACTGGCGGCTGGCGGCTTGCTGATACAGGCGGCGAAGTTCAGCCAGCCCCGCAGGGCCAAGGCCACCGAACTCCAGAAGCCCGAACAGTTGCAGCTTCCAGTCATCATCTTTCATCACCCGTTCCAGCGCCATCTCAAGGCGGCGGCGTCGCGTTGGGCTGAGATCGGAGTCATTTAGCATGGTAGCCAGCAACAGCGCCATCTCGCCGGCATCCAGTTCATGTTTCCGCATCGAGTTAAGCAGGTCGTCGACTTCCTCCACCTGTTCAATTGCCGGAATGCGCTGGCGTAACTCTTCCGACTGATTTGGCGCAACCACCGCCACTTGTCGCGCCAGTCGCTGGAGCATGGCGCGTGGACGGGCACGCTCGCTGCTGGATGAGCTACTGCCAGAGGTGCTGCTGGAGCGTCCGGCAAGGGCAAAGCCGATATTTTCCTGCGTTTCCAGCATCGCATCAAGATCGGTCGGCATCCCTTGCAGGGTGAGAATATCGCTGCCCAGTGCACTGTGGGCGATGCTCATCACCGACTGGGCGGGAATCACTTGCGCGACTTTGTCAGGGCGCAGATGCGGCGATTGCTGTACGTTGGTGACCGGATTATGCGGGCGATGGTGGGGGGCTTCAATTTTGTTGATCATCTGATGCTTCCTGACTCAGTTGCTCCAGACGAGAAAGTATCGATTGTAATTGCTCGTCGAGATTCAGATATAAAGAGACCAGCGGCGTATTCAGCAATGCTTCACCCGGCTCCAGCTGGGTATCAAGCTTAATGCGCAACTGCGGATGGGTGACAAATGCCTGACGTAATTCATCAAATTGCGTCTCATTGACATGCAGTGTTCCCGCTTCTTCACCCAGCAGCGTTTCAATATGCTCTTGCAGACGGGACATCAGCAATCTGGCTCCGCTCTGCTGACCGTAGAACTCTTCAAATACCTGTGCAAGGATACCGCGCAGGCGTGTTTCCAGCCGCTCGACAATACTGTGTTCTAAATTATGATTTTCAATTAACCACTGAATGCAATTGGCGACCGCTTGTTGACGCAAGGCGGGGGCTTCTTCTTCCGCCTGTTCTAACCCTTGCTGTCTGGCCCTTTCGCGTACTTCATCGCAATACTGTTCCAGATTCTCGGCTGCCTCCTGAGCGCGACGCTGAATCTGCTCTGCCTCAGCATGAGCGGCGCTAATAATATCGTTTGCCGCCTGAAACTCCGCCAGCTCACTGGCGCGGATCACCAGGCCAGCCGGTGCGGTTACGCTCATTTGCGTAACAGGAATGGATAACAAAGTCATAAAAAACGTCCTATGCGTAGCAACCAGGGAATGGGCGATCCCAGCGTGGTTTCTGTCGTGGCTTCGGTGGGTGGTAATACCATTCGTAACGCTTCAATCACCGGACATTGCTGAGCGGCACTACACAACCAGCCAATTCCCCGCGTTTGTGCCAGTGCCGGTAACTGCTCAGCAGTCAACATGGCCAGCGGGGGAGCGGTGAATGAACCCAGTACCATTAACTGATCGCAGCCGCGCTCCCCGAGACTCAACGCCAACTGGCGGCGATACTCACCCAGCAGTAAATAATCCGGGCAGCCGATGGCCAATAGCCCCAACGCGGTGCACAGTTGGGGTAGACGTGGCTCCAGTGACAGCAACTGCTCCTGTTGCGCGCTCAGGCTGGCGGGCAGCGGGCTGAGGGTTTCCCGGCAGCGACGGGCGATTAAATGATTTAACCGACCACGCGAACCGGGATAACGCTGATAGCACTGTTGCCACGGAACCAGCGACAATTTCTGCCACCAGCCCTCATCCATCCATGTTCCTGCTTGCCAGCTAAGCTGATGCAAACGTTGCAGCGGGGCCGAAATCACCGCATTCATGATGCCTTTTTCCTGCGACGCAGCAGTAAGGCAGCCGCCACGGCTGATATCACCAGCCCCAGCGTGGCCGCCAGCCACAGTTTGCGGTCAAGCCACCAGGCGGGTGGTTTAGCAGCAACCGGCAGCGCACGCTGATAGCGATAATCCGTGGCCTGCAACACCACTGAAATATTTTCAGCGCGCAGATTTGGAATACCGTTCTGAATCAAGCTTCTGATCTCATGCTCACGACTTTGCATATTGATGCCAGGCGTATGCTTAACAAACACGGATGCTGATGGCACCGGCGTTTCACGTCGGTTATGGCTGACGCTTTCCGCAATTGAAACCTGGGCATTCACCACGCCATCCATGCCGCGCAGCATTTTTTCCAGCAGTTGTTCCTTCAGATAGTTAATTTTCGCCTGTTCCTGTACGGGCGACATCACCAACTGGCCGGAAGGGAACAGATCGTTCATGCTTTCGGTGCGACGGGCGGGTAAACCGTGCTGACGCAGTGCTTCTACCGCATCGACAAACTGGCTCTTCTCGACCTTAATCGCCACATTGCCTTCTTTGATCACCTGCTTTTCACTATCGATATCACGCAGCATTAACAATGCCAGCATCTGATTGGCTTCGGCTTCAGAGAGACCGCTGTAGAGTTCCACTTTACAGCCGGTTAGACATAGCGTTAGCAGCACCAGCAAGCCATACCGCTTCACGGACGCTATCATTGCATGCTCACCAGTTTGTTAATGCCTTGCCCCAGTGAACCTGCGACCTTGGCGGTCAGTTCCACTTCCAGCAGGGCTTTGGACATTGCTGATTTCACTGCCATCATTTCAGCGGGGCTGGTGATAATTTCTGTGGTGGGCTTCGCGCCATCTATTGCCTGTTTCACGGCAAGAGATTTCGTCTGCATTTGCGCAGTCGCCATTTCGTCCGGGGTGATCAGCATGTTGCCAAACATCGCGCGGGTAAATGCGTCGACGTCTGCCGCATCCGGTGGTGTCACCAGCTTGTCCTGAGTGGCTTGCAACGTGTTAAGTTTGATTGCGTCTATTTCCATGATGTATCGCTCCTGATAAAGGTTATTTTGGGTGACACCAAACGGGCAAAGCGGTATCGATGCTGCTGTCAGTCAGGCGCCGCAGCATGTTAGCTTCGGCAGAATCATTATCTTTCAGCAGCGCAAGGGCATTTTTGTTATCGCCAAGCCCAATCAGCAGAGTGGCTTCAACGATGTCCCGTGCCTGTAGGTTGTCGGTTAGCCAGGGTAAAGCGTCGCGGACCGCCTGTGCCTGAGGGAAGAATCCGTGATTCACCGCCATCAGGCTGGTTTCCACCAGCAACTGGCGCAATTCGCGATCGAGCGTCATCATATTTTCTGAATAATCCCCGCTAACATGTCTTTAACTGCACGCATAATCGCACTCTCATAACTGACAAAAGTCGAATATTGCTGAATGGCAAACTGAGCCTGCAACATTTTTGCCGGGTCGTTAAAATCAGCCGCGGTGACTTTTGACTGCACTTCATTACCGGCTTTATCGACCAGCTGTGAAAGCTGGTTGGTAATAGCTTCAATATCCATAACGGTTATTCCTGATCTTAGATTTCGCCATTGCCAGCGTCAGACTGCGACTGATGGCGAAATTGTTTTGGGCTGCACAAAAAACTGCGGCGGAAACTGTCGGTGAAGTGCGCATGATTGGAAAAGCCACACTCCAGAGCGATATCCAGCACCCGCATTGGCGTGGTGGCCAGCAACCTTTTCGCATGATCCAGCCGCCGCTCCAGTAACCAGCGTTTCGCCGGTTTACCGTAGACATCCTGAAACTGCTGATTAAATTTTCGCAGCGGCAAACCTATTTCTTCGGCTAATTGCGCCACCGGCCACGGCTGCATAAAGTTTGTTTCAATAAAATGACAAAAAGCTTTATTGCCGGAAATGCTATTTTTCAGCAATGCCGAAAAATAGTTCCTGTCCAGGCTCAGGCAATAGATATACGAAAAATATAAAAAGCTGTCTGGTGATAAACGGGAAAGCGAAGAAAATACATCTATAACATCATTCTCCGCCTTAATAACTTTTATGTTATCGCGATTAAAAACATTATTTTTATCAGTTTCAAGTAGCTCCAGTACATCCGGATAAAGCTGCTGCAACGCGGCGGCAGAAAAATCCAGAATAGTAGGCTTGGTTTGTAGCATGTCACTGACAATCTGCATGTTTACGCTGGTTACTGCAAGGCTGTTTGCCGGTACAACATAGCGCTCTCCATGCAGTGATAACGTCAAGCTGCTTCTGCTAATAATAAATCTGAGTGCCGACATCTTTCCCCCATTAATACTGCAATTACCGGGAGATCTTCCTTTATAAGCAAAAAAAAAGACATCAGGTGTTTACCTGACATTTAACTATCAATAACGATTTGAACGTAGGTGTTTAAAAACAGAATGTTTTGCAGAGATCTGGAATTCTATTTTTCCCGGATGCTTATCATAGCCACATCAACACAGAACATTGCCGGGCAGAGTCTGGCAAACATTTAAAACACCTAAAGGGAAAGTAAAATCATGACCACTATTAATACCAACAACATCAACCTGAATGCCGCGTCTGAAGTGAAATCAGGTGATACCGAATACCTGAGCGCAGGTAAGAACACCTCGCTGATGGGCACCGCAATGGTCACCATGGAAAACATCATGCTGCTGTTCACCGAACTGGCGAATGCCAAGTTTGATCAGATGAGCAAGAAGACCGAAGTCTCCCGTGATGCGCAGGATATGGCTAACCGTGTTGACGCGCTGCTGGCGAGCCTGGCTGATGCCAAAGGCAAGGCCGAGCTGCCGGAAGATGTTATTGCTTATATGCGTGAAAATAACATCGAAGTTAACGGCATGAGCATCGACAAGTTTATTGCTGAGAACGGCACCAACCTGGATAAAGCTGACCTGACGGCGGTGAAATCTGCGCTGGAATCCCACTCAGGCCGCGCGTCTGACTTCGTCCAGCAGAACCAGCTGAAGCTGCAGCAGCTGATGCAGAACTTCAACACCGCGGTCACCATGGCCAACAGCGTGCAGAGCATGAATGCAGAATCGGCCAAATCGATCGCCCAGTCCATCCGCTAATCACTGAATCATTGATACCGGCAGCGCCATGAGAGCCTGCCGTTAACCAAACACATTGAAAATTAAGGGAATAAAATCATGACTACTATCAACACCAATGCCAACATCAACGTTAATGCACAGTCTGGCGTGAAATCCGGCGATACCGAGTACCTGAGCGCGGGCAAAAACACCTCGCTGATGGGCGCCGCGATGGTCACCATGGACAGCATCATGCTGCTGTTTACCGAACTGGCGAACAGCAAGTTTGAGCAGATGAGCAAGAAGACTGAAGTCTCTCGCGATGCGCAGGATATGGCTAACCGCGTTGACGCGCTGCTGGCGGGTCTGGCCGATGGCAGGGACAAGGCAACGCTGCCACCTGATGTTATCGAATACATGCGCGCCAATAATATTGAAGTCAATGGCAAGAGTATTGATGATTTTCTGAGCGACAAGCTGGCTGATATATTGGGATCCGGCGGTCTTGATGGCTATATCAATGAACTTGAGCGCGAGTATTACCAAAAATCAGGTGAGTATTACAACAGCAATGGCGGCGAGCGCTCCGATGATAAAAAAGCAGCACTGGACGACGTTTCACAGCGCCTGCTCAGAGCACGATCAGGGGATATCGACATTAAGCTGGATAAAGCTGACCTGACGGCAGTGAAGTCTGCGCTGGAGTCCCATTCAGGCCGTGCTTCTGACTTCGTTCAGCAGAACCAGCTGAAGCTGCAACAGCTGATGCAGAACTTCAACACCGCGGTCACCATGGCCAACAGCGTACAGAGCATGAACGCAGAATCGGCCAAATCGATCGCCCAGTCCATCCGCTAATCACTGATTCATTTATAACGGCAGCGCCATTTAGGCCTGCCGTTAACTAAACACATTCAAAATTAAGGGAAAAAATTCATGACTACTATCAACACCAACAACATCAACCTGAATGCCGCGTCTGAAGTGAAATCAGGTGATACCGAATACCTGAGCGCAGGTAAGAACACCTCGCTGATGGGCACCGCAATGGTCACCATGGAAAACATCATGCTGCTGTTCACCGAACTGGCGAATGCCAAGTTTGATCAGATGAGCAAGAAGACCGAAGTCTCCCGTGATGCGCAGGATATGGCTAACCGTGTTGACGCGCTGCTGGCGAGCCTGGCTGATGCCAAAGGCAAGGCCGAGCTGCCGGAAGATGTTATTGCTTATATGCGTGAAAATAACATCGAAGTTAACGGCATGAGCATCGACAAGTTTATTGCTGAGAACGGCACCAACCTGGATAAAGCTGACCTGACGGCGGTGAAATCTGCGCTGGAATCCCACTCAGGCCGCGCGTCTGACTTCGTCCAGCAGAACCAGCTGAAGCTGCAGCAGCTGATGCAGAACTTCAACACCGCGGTCACCATGGCCAACAGCGTGCAGAGCATGAACGCAGAATCGGCCAAATCGATCGCCCAGTCCATCCGCTAATCACTGATTCATTTATACCGGCAGAACGTAGTCAGTCTGCCGGTAATTAAAGTATGGAATTTAGAAGGACTTATCATGACTACTATCAACACCAACAACATCAACCTCAATACAGCGTCTGGCGTGAAATCCGGCGATACCGAGTACCTGAGCGCGGGCAAAAACACCTCGCTGATGGGCGCCGCGATGGTCACCATGGACAGCATTATGCTGCTGTTTACCGAACTGGCGAACAGCAAGTTTGAGCAGATGAGCAAGAAGACCGAAGTCTCCCGTGATGCGCAGGATATGGCCAACCGGGTTGATGCGCTGCTGGCGAGCCTGAAAGATGCTAAAGATACTGCCGCACTGCCACCGGAAATTATTGAGTATATGCGTGCCAATAATATTCAGGTTAATGGCATGAGTATTGATGAATTTCTGGGACTTAAACCTGCTGATGGCACACCTGTTGCACCTTGCCCACCAGCAGCGCCGGGTACACCAGAGATCCCATCAACGCCTGGTACACCTGGAGCCTCTGATGCGGCGAAATTTGTGCAGATGCTAAATGCGCTGTTGGCCAGCGCACCGGCAGAAGGCGTGCAGGGAAGCCAGCTGTTTGAACTGCTTGATTTTATGCAAGCGCAGGGTATTCCACTCGGCGGCGATATGCTGCATCTGCCAGCTGGCGGTAATGCTTCACTGTGGCAAATCGAGCAACTGAGAAATCAGCTGGAAGCGGCTTTCCCTGATAGCGGCACCAGTCCGTCTACTCGCCCGGTTTCCAATCCAGGATCTGATCCTGTGACCAGTCCAGTAACGAGTCCGATCTCAAACCCTGTTATTGGTCCGATTGAGCTGGATAAGGCCGATCTGACGGCGATAAAGTCCGCGCTTGAATCTCACTCTGGTCGCGCTTCTGACTTCGTGCAGCAGAACCAGCTGAAACTGCAACAGTTGATGCAGAACTTCAATACCGCAGTCACGATGGCTAACAGCGTGCAGAGCATGAACGCTGAATCGGCCAAATCGATCGCCCAGTCTATCCGCTAATCGCGCATAGCGGCAGTACCTTAACGTTCTGCCGCCTTTCTGTCTGGCAATAAGCCATCATTTCTATAACGTCAATGGCAAATTCCCCACTGCTTGCCGATAAATAAAATTACTGCTTTACATTCAATATTTCCACCCTCAGAAAAAAAAGTATTTTTTAGCATTGGTATTTTTCGAAGGAAAATCACTGCCTGCCGACATTTCCCTTTATTAAATAATAAATTCAACTCGAATTCTTCCTGGCAAAGAAAAGGGCATCAGGTTTTTGCCTGATATTTAACGAAAAAACAGCGTTATGAATAATGGTGTTTAAAAACAGAATGTTTTGCAGAGATTCAGAAATCTATTTTTTTCAGATGCTTATTATAGGCCCATCAACACCGAACATTGCCGGGTTAGATAATCCGGCGAACATTTAAAACATCTAAAGGGAAAGTAAAATCATGACCACTATTAATACCAACAACATCAACCTGAATGCCGCGTCTGAAGTGAAATCAGGTGATACCGAATATCTGAGCGCAGGTAAGAACACCTCGCTGATGGGCACCGCAATGGTAACGATGGAAAACATCATGCTGCTGTTCACCGAACTGGCGAATGCCAAGTTTGATCAGATGAGCAAGAAGACCGAAGTCTCCCGTGATGCGCAGGATATGGCTAACCGTGTTGACGCGCTGCTGGCGAGCCTGGCTGATGCCAAAGGCAAGGCCGAGCTGCCGGAAGATGTTATTGCTTATATGCGTGAAAATAACATCGAAGTTAACGGCATGAGCATCGACAAGTTTATTGCTGAGAACGGCACCAACCTGGATAAAGCTGACCTGACGGCGGTGAAATCTGCGCTGGAATCCCACTCAGGCCGCGCGTCTGACTTCGTCCAGCAGAACCAGCTGAAGCTGCAGCAGCTGATGCAGAACTTCAACACCGCGGTCACCATGGCCAACAGCGTGCAGAGCATGAATGCAGAATCGGCCAAATCGATCGCCCAGTCCATCCGCTAATCACTGAATCATTGATACCGGCAGCGCCATGAGAGCCTGCCGTTAACCAAACACATTGAAAATTAAGGGAATAAAATCATGACTACTATCAACACCAATGCCAACATCAACGTTAATGCACAGTCTGGCGTGAAATCCGGCGATACCGAGTACCTGAGCGCGGGCAAAAACACCTCGCTGATGGGCGCCGCGATGGTCACCATGGACAGCATCATGCTGCTGTTTACCGAACTGGCGAACAGCAAGTTTGAGCAGATGAGCAAGAAGACTGAAGTCTCTCGCGATGCGCAGGATATGGCTAACCGCGTTGACGCGCTGCTGGCGGGTCTGGCCGATGGCAGGGACAAGGCAGAGTTGCCGGCAGATGTTATCGCTTATATGCGCGCCAATAACATTGAAGTCAACGGCCAGAGTATTGATGATTTCCTGAACAGCAAAATACCTGGTGCCGGTGACGTTCTGGCAGCGCTGTCACAACTGCTGGCGGATCCGAGCCAAAAAGAATTTAAGGAAGAAGACATTGCAGGCCTTCTTAAATTCATGGACGACAATGGTATCAAGGTTGATGGCAAAAGCGTTTACGCACTTCTGACAGATAGCGAAATCTCCAATGGAGAATTACAGTCATTCGATAAAGTTATCACCTCAGATAATATGGCAAAAATTCAGAGCGCCCTGCAAGACGCCATCAAACTGGATAAAGCTGATCTGACGGCTGTCAAATCTGCACTGGAATCCCATTCAGGCCGTGCGTCTGACTTCGTCCAGCAGAACCAGCTGAAGTTGCAGCAACTGATGCAGAACTTCAACACCGCGGTCACCATGGCCAACAGCGTGCAGAGTATGAACGCAGAATCGGCCAAATCTATCGCTCAGTCTATCCGCTAATAACTGATTTACTTCTGACGGCAGTACGTTAGCGTACTGCCGTTTTTCTATTTATCGATAAGTCATTATTTAATGAAAAATACTGAAAAAAATATCCGCAGCTTGCCGATAAATAACACTATTAATAACGGTTATCTTTATTTATAAGCCATTTTTTGTGTTTTTTATAAATTGAGTGGTGGGTATTAAAATTTATATCGGTGAGTTTATTAATAAAAATATGCCTGCGGTAATAAATCTCTTTGCTGGCGATAGCGATGAATAAGGTGAGTTGTCTCTGGTAAATAATAAATCGCTACATTTTCTCTGTGTAAAAAGAAAGGTATCAGGTGTTGACCTGATATTTGTCGCTAATAAATCTCTGAGTATTGATGCTTAAAAACAGAATGTTTTGCAGAGATCCGCAAATCTATTTTTGCCAGATATCTATCATAGCCACAACAAAAACAAAACTACGCCGGATTAGACCATCTGGCAAACCATTTTAAAACACCATAAGGAAAGAGAGTTCATGATCGCTATCAATAACGTTGTCAGCCTTGCCCGAAGCGAATCACCCGTTTTCGGCCAGTCAGTCAGCGATATCGACTACCTCAGAGCGGGTAGCAATACCTCACTGATGGGTACCGCGATGGTTTCGATGGAAAACATCATGCTGCTGTTTACCGAACTGGCGAATGCCAAGTTCGAGCAGATGAGCAAGAAGACCGAAGTGTCACGTGATGCGCAGGATATGGCTAACCGCGTTGATGCGCTGCTGGCGAGCCTGGCTGACGCCAAAGGCACGGCCGAGCTGCCGCCAGATGTCATCGCGTATATGCGTGAAAATAATATCGAAGTCAACGGCATGAGCATTGACAAGTTTATTGCTGAAAATGGCACCACCCTGAACAAAGCTGACCTGACGGCGGTTAAATCCGCGCTGGAATCCCATTCAGGTCGCGCGTCTGACTTTGTACAGCAGAACCAGCTGAAGCTGCAACAACTGATGCAGAACTTCAACACCGCGGTAACCATGGCTAACAGTATCCAGAGCATGAACGCAGAATCGACTAAATCGATCGCCCAGTCTATCCGCTAATGATTTTAGGGGCTGAGGCGTAATGCTTTTGCCCCGTTTTACCTCACCAGGGGGAATAAAAATGCAAGACCTGAACCAGCTGAAAACCATGATCGATACCCTGCAAATGCGTCGGGTGGGATTTAAAAAACAAATTGATGAATTTAAAAAGCTGCAGGAAGAGATTGCCCAACTGCACTCACGTGCCGCCACCGATCCCGATGCTCAGCGCAAGCTGAAAAACCTTGATGGGGTATTGAAGGGCGATCGCGTACCGAAGCAAATGGCTGACAAAGCCGCCATGATGAAAAAAACCTTTGAGCAACTGGGTAAGCAACTGAAACAGCTGGTACCCGATCAAGTGGCTCAACCAGGCCAGACCACTGCTGCTGCTGTGGTGCCCGTTGTCGAAGCACCGGTTAAGCCAGTGATGGCGAAAAAACATCGGCGTGCGTTTATTTGATTTTTCACCCTCTAACATGGCGCGAAGAGCCGAATTTCAACGCGCCTTAACATGGAGTTTTTATGTCAGAGACCATTATCGCCCCACCGGCAGAAGAGAACGATGATGTGCTGCAACGCTTCTTTTCGCGCGGTGGCTCATTACGGATGTTAACCGATATTGCCGATCAGGATTTGTCGCAACTGTACGGCTATGCCGGTCAGTTGTTTGCTGCTGGCGAGTTCGTCGCATCGCGCAACTTTTATCAACTTTTAAGCACGTTTGATCACTGGAATTACGACTATCTGCTGGGATTAGGGCTATCCCATCAGCGCCTTTCTGCCCATGAAGAAGCCATTTCCTGCTTTGCACGAGCCGGAATGATCAATATCGACGACCCGCGGGCGGCGTTTTTTGCCGGTCTCAGCTATCGCCTGTTAGGCAATGAAGCTTACGCCCGCAAAGCGTTTAATGCCGCCATCATGTGGTGCGGCGAACAATCACATTATCAGGAAATTAAGGGAAATGCGGAAAGGATGTTAACCGCTACCACGGAGGAAATATCATGAGTATTGGTGTAGATCGTGCCCTTAGCGGGCGTGTACTGAGCAGTGAATTGCCGGATGAATTAGCGACAGGCAAAGCACCACGCAGCGAAAAAACCGCACAGCCGGTCCTCAGACTGTTTATTAATGATAACGACGGGCAAAAATCACCGCTTTCACAGCTGGCGGTACCGACCCCAGCGCAGACGACGGGCACTCGTCAGGAAGCGCAGGCCGCATTAAGCAATATTCAGCGCTCGCTTCCAACGCCACCGGGAAATGAGCCGGGCTTCAAACTCACTGTGCCGACCGTAGAGCGGGTGTCGATGGAGGCGATGTTCCTCGCGTCGACCATGCTGGCAAACCAGATTCTCGGTGACGTTGCGGAGTTGAAAGGCAAAGCGCTGTCGATTATGACCGACAAGCAAGACTTGCTGCGCAAGCAGGAAGTCGATCAGATTCGCGAGCAGATGAACGCCGCGGTCGAGCAGCAGGACAAAGCGAAAAAAGCGGGCATCCTCAGCGTGGTATTTGACTGGGTGGTTGCGGCAGTCGAAGTGGTGACCGGCGTTGCCAAGATTGTGGGTGGCGTGATGAGCGGCAACGCCATGCAGGCTGCGGGCGGCGCGATGGATCTGATGGCCGGTATGGCCGGTCTGGTGAAAGCGATGGCGAATACTCTCGCGCTCGTCGACCCGGAAAATGCTGAGAAATATAAAAAGGTTGCCGACGCAGCCGGAAAAATCCAGCTGGCGTTTGAAATTGCCGGTGCGGCGATTGATATCACCAGTGCGGTGCGCAATGCCGTTCTGACCAAAGTGGTACCTAAAGTCGTCGGTAAAGTATTGCAGGAAGGTGCTGACCAGGCGATTTCCGCCGCAATTAGACAAGGTAGTAAAACTGCGCTGTCCGCCGCAGCTTCCCAGGTCGGTAAGAAAGTTGCAGCAGAAATCGGCGAACAAATTGTCACCCGTGCGGCGAAAGAGCTGGCGGAAGAAGCCAGTAAAAACGCCATCAAGAGAGCGGCGCATAACTTTGGCGTCAACAAGATGGCCAAGCACTTCGGCACTGAAGCGATTGAGAAAATGGTCGGCAATGCCGTGGAAAAAGTCGGTAAGGACGCCATTAAGCGCGGTGTTGAACTGACGGCGAAAGAAGTCACCGAAAAAGTGATGGCTGAGATTCGCTGGCAGGTAATGGCGGCGCTGGCGAAAGGCGTAACCTGCGGCGCGACCACGGCGATGACCGTGACGCGTACGGCAGTGACCAGTGCGCAAAACATTACCGTTGGCACCATTGAGAAGCAAAAAGCGGAACTGCAGAAGAAAATTGACCAGCTGGTCCTTGATCAGCAATGGACCCAGAACTTCTTCGAGTTCTTTGAAGCGAGCAAAAAGGATGGCATTAAAAAGATCAAAGATCTGCAAGACAGTCAGGCCGACATCATGCAGGGCGCTGTCACGACGATTGGCAAAACCGCCTCTTGCCAGGCGCAAGTAGCCGCTTCAATGGTGTAATCAGGAGTTGTTATGGCGACAGTAAGTTCTTTGAATGTCCTTAACTGGGTGCAGAACATCGAGCAGCAAAGCGGGAAAGTAACAGAGACCCCGCTCGCGCAAACCGATGTAGATAAGGTTCTGGCTGAAGAACTTACTGCTGAAGGGGTTGAGACGATTGCCTTGCAACTTGTCGATCAGCCACGGTTTGCGCAGCTTGAACAGGCTTTAAGTCGTGCTGCTGATGATGCCTCCGGGAAACTCAATAATATTGCTTTTTCAGGTATTTTGCAGGAAGCCCGCGAAGTGGTGGTGGCAGCCAGCAATCAGGGGCAGAACATCACCATGGCTGAGCTGGTTGCGCTGATTATGGAGATCGCTTTGCGCGATCGCGACCGGCAGCGCGACATGGATGAAGTGGTCAAGCATACGCTCGCCGCGACGGCTATTGCCATTCAGGCTCTTGGCACGGAAGCCATTCAACACTCGTATACCGGCAGCATCCTTATGTCGGTGGGAACATTGGTCGATGGTCTGAGAAAAATGGCTGAGCCCGGTCAGTACAAGGATGGGACCAATCAGTTAGCGACAATCAGTAGCATTTTGGTGCTGCATGGCACGAACGCCAACGTTGCCGGCACGCTGCTGGACAGCATCAAAGAGGTTGCCCGTGACGTGTTGTCCAGGATGACAGAGCAAGTCGATGGCGAGAGAAATATGAGTGATGCCAGCCATCAAGAGCTGACGCAGCAGACAGAGGGGCTGGTCAGAAAACTCGCCGAGCTGGCATTAATATTTGGCGCTTTTGATCAAATTATGAGAGGCGCATTTACCAAACGTTAAACCATTAATTAATTTTTGTTTAAACACCAATCAAGGGAGAGAGATAAGATGAGTAACATCAACCAAATTAATAACACCAGCATTACCCAGGCACAGCCAGAAAGCACCAGCGGGCGTTCTGCCGCAGGCAATGGCGCCATTGCAACGATTGATAACTTGATCGCCATGCTGCAAAAAATGAACAGTGAAATCCGCGATATGCAGCGCGATCATTTCACCGCTCAGCAATCGTCAGCTCATCAGAAAGATCTGGTTGCTCTGGGAAATAAAGAGCGTGCCATCGAGCTGAACTATGAATCGGCAGTCAAAACCGGTAAGTCGAAAATCATGTCGGGTGGACTGGGTGTGGCAGGCGCATTTCTCGGCGGTATCGCGCCGACGGGTGTCGGCTCATTTGTGTCCAGCGGTGCGGAAGGCATTGGCAAAATCGGTGAAGGTAATGCCGCGATGGGAAGTGCCGGACTGACTCGTGAAGCACAGGAAGTGCAATTGCTGGCTGACTATCAGTCAAATGCCGCCAGCGAATACTGGAAAGGTCTGTCTGCGACCGTAGAAAAAGCGGCTGAAGCGTCTCGCCGCATGATAGATCTGACACGTGAACTGATGAGCCTGCAAGAACGCATTATGGGTGCAGTACGCATGTAGTTGTTAAAAAAGGGGTTAAGCCTGGGGGCTTAACCCCTGATGGAGAAAACGATGCAGCAAGTGACAGTGAAAGCCGATGCGGTAACCGACTATTTACGCAGCCAGGGTAAAACGCCGGAAGTGGCCTATTTTGGTAACAGCCAGTTTGTGATTGGCTGGCGGGTGACGCTGGCAGAATTTGAGCTGGTGTACCGTCTGGAAGGGGACCAACTGGTGGTCTGTGATTTTAAAGCGCATCACGATACCAGCAGTGATAATCGTGCGGCCGCAGGTTTTATTAAATTGATTCACCAGCTGGAGCGCCACGTACCGCAGATGAAACATGTGCGCGGGATGCTGCTGGACAGTATTCAGTCTGATGTGCTGAGCTTGCGCCAGCGTCTGGCTGAAGTGCTGGTCTATCAGGGCGCTTACTGGCAGGAAATTGATGGCGATCAGTGGCTGGTTTATGACGCAGGCGTCAAAGGTAAAGCCGCAGTGGCGTAATAGCCCGCCACTTAATTATCCTTATTGCCGCGCCCCCAGCAGATGTGAAAATCTGCTGGGGGCGCGGCTTTTTGTTGTGGGTTTAGTGGGGAATGGCACTGATTTGTATTAGATCTGAGTTCGTTTTGGCTCAGGGAGTAATCGGGTCTGACGGTCAGGTTGATCGGTATCACGCCCGTAAACGACAAACGCCGCATTTTCACGTCCCGCCTGGTCTGCAATTTTTTGCGTACTTCGCCTGATGCCTGGCTCATCATCCCTGTCAGTGACAAATATTTGACGCGTCGGCGCCCTCGTCTTAAATCGCATTTTGTATAAACTCAATAAATGCTCTTACCTTTGAATTGAGTGCCGAACGTTCGTTAACACAGGCATAAATATTCATCGGTAACGACTCTACGTAGTTCTCGTCACTGTGGCCTGAGCAAAACAAAGGTGTTAGTTGACCATTATCTATCAGCGGCTGAGCAATAAAACTTGCCAGACGGGCAATACCCCCCCCGTTTACTGCTATTTTTGCAATAATATCAATATCATCGCTAATGAATTTGGGATTGAGTTTCGCGTTAACAGGTTGTCCATCGACGATAAAATTCCACGGTAGAAAACGTCCATCTGTGGGATAGCGGAAAACAAGGCAGGCGTGCCGGCTAAGTTCTTCAGGAATCTGCGGGATGCCCGCGCGGTCCAGATAAGCGGGGGCCGCGCAGAATATAAAGGGTAACGATGCGATTTTTCGGGCAATCAGTTGATCGTTTAGTTGTGCCTCGATGCGGATACTGACGTCGACACCTTCCAACCGATGGTCGACGTTGCGATCGGTACTAATCAGTTCAATATCAATATCGGGAAAAGACGCTTTGAACGCAGGCATAAGTGGCGCTATAACGTACCGACCAAACGCGGCAGTCGTAGCGATGCAAAGTGGACCCTGCGGCCTGGTTTCAAGCGCCGCAGCCTGTGAGGCGAGGTCGATATCATGTGGAATATGACGGACTTTCTCGAAATAACGTTTGCCATTTTCAGTTAATGTCATGCTACGGGTGGTGCGCGATAGCAGACGTACGCCCAAATGTGCCTCAAGCCGAGAAAGGCTCTGGCTAACCGCCGCTGGACTCATCCCTTTAGCTCGCGCCGCCGCTGCGATACTGCCGTTCTCCACCACGCGGATGAAATTGCTAATCAGACCCAACATGTCCATATCATCCCCGATACTTTATTCGTTGCTTTTACTTAACAATGATTAAAGCACAACCTCTCTACCACCGTCTTAATTAGCTTGTTAGGTTAGCTGCTGTTTCGCTAACCTTTGTTAAACAGGACAACTCGATGACCAATACTATCGCTAAAAAAATCCCACGAATCCGCTTTCCTGAGCATGCTTCACCCTACATATTTGCTCTTTATATGGCGACCATCATGGCGTTTCTGATGAGTCTGGTCATCACCCTTTCCGAATTTGGCATGGGGCCGGATTACATGACAAATGTGATGAATGCGTATCAGGTTGCCATGCCATCGGCTTTTGTTTGCATACTCGTTGTACGTCCGATGGTTATCCGGCTGGTAGGATTGACGGTTCACGGTCACTGAGTGATTCAATACGCGCCTTTCGTCCTCACTTATTAAGGCTTGCGAGTCGGCTTATCGCTCAAATTTGCCGTAAAGGAATGCCAGCGACTGATGGGTACCGAGAGCGGGTTTTAGTTCAGGTAGTCAATTTCCGCAGGCGTGTGGTTAGGCACAGCGTCTTTTAACCAGTCATAAAGCAGACCGATATTATTTCTGTGCGGCGTTCCTTTTGTCCAGACAAGCCAATAACTGTCACCGGTTGCTACAGCCTCGTTAAATGGCAGAGCCAACAGGCCGCTTTTAATTGCTTCCTTGCTTAGCAGTAAATCACCGACAGAAATACCATGGCCGCTTATCGCCGCCTGATTCCCTTGCTCCAGCGTGTCGAAAACCTTACCCCGGGCGATATTGAGATCACCAAATTTTCCCGTTCGTTTAAGCCATCTTCGCCAGTCACGGCGATCAGGTGAGGGATGAATAAGCTCACAGCTGAAAATGTCTTTTTGCGCCTCTTCTACCAGCGCCGGTGTACAGACCGGAACAAGCCATTCATTAAACAGCAGGCGACTTTCGGTCCCCGGTCCGAACTGACCATTTCCCAGCAAAATGGCACAGTCATAAGGTTCTCGGCTGAAATCAACCGTATCGGTATCCATCCAGACGCTGGAAATCTCAATTTGAGGCGTTGAGTATTGCTCACGAAATGCATTTAGCACATCGAGTAGCCAGCGCATGGTCAGGGTCGACGGCGCTTTCAAACGAAGCTCGCGGCTATTACCGCGAAAGGCATAACAGGCTCTTTCCAGGAACTGGAAGCCTTCAGTTAGCTGTTCTGCCAGTACGCGACCTGCATCCGTCACATCGACACGGGGTCCGTTACGCCGAAAGAGATCGCATTGAAACCATGCTTCCAGCGTTCGGATATGCCGGCTGACAGCGCCGGGGGTTACATTCAGTAAGGCAGCAGCTTTACTGAAAGAGCCAAGACGGGCAGCAGCTTCAAAAGCACGCAGCGCATAAAGTGGTGGCAGTGTCATGGCAATTATTCATTGTGAGTTTAACTCACATTAAATAGCAGTTTTTTCCATTTTTCAACGCTCCGTTGTGGCTGAATAATACAGCTCATCAAAAGGGTGCTGATAAGGAAATGAGATGATAAATGGACGACTTAATGACGGGGAAGATCTTGCCATATTACTGAGGGACTGCGGAGGCCGGGGAACCCGGCGCGGCTGACTTTGGTCGCTACCCACGTCACATCCATACAGAGAAAAACAAGCCATGAACTTGACTTTACTGGGGGCATATTTCCTGGCGGTTCTGCTGCTGCTGTTGACTCCTGGGCCGGTGATTGCGCTGGTTACAGGAACTGCAGCCCGGTACGGCAGCCGAAAAGCTTTTGCGACGGTAGCAGGCACTAACGTCGCATCTCTGGTTCTCATCGCGTTTGCCGCCCTGATGCTGGCGGGCATTTTGTCACTTTCGCCGCTTGTTCTTTATCTGGTGGGGATAGCCGGTTCGCTATTTATAGGCTGGAGTGCCTTTACCAGCCTTCAGGGAGCGCGCGGATCAGAAGAAGTTGAAGTTAACGATAAAAGGGGAGTGAGCAACCGTAGCGGCTTCATAAGAGGTTTCATCACCGGTATTTCAAATCCGAAAGACATTCTTTTTTTCGTCTCTTTTTTCCCACAGTTTATTACGGTGACCCGAGATTTTACGGTCAGTATCATGACGCTCTCGTTCGTCTGGATGGTTTTCGATTTTACCGTGCTGTCGCTTTATATCCTGATGGTAAAACGCTGGGTTCCGGAGCGGCATGGCAGACGCATAGAAATCGTGTCGGCAGTATTTCTGCTTGCGATATCGCTTTGCAGTATCTTATATAACGTAAGTGAAATTGTTCTGCGGTATATCTGACATAACAAATGAAAAAGGGATGGCTTTATATAGGCATTCAACTGGACGGACGTGTGAAAATTGCCTGGGCTAACGGTTCCAGAATGATTCTGGCTGCTAACTCACTGGCGGGAAGCAAACAGCTTTGGCCAGCTGATAACCATAATTAAAGGAGAAAATGCAGTGTCTCATTAACTTGTCGAACTCTCTACTACCTACGCTACAGGGAAGGCACTGCCTGCCAGACGGCGTCGGGCGTTTCTGGAAGACATAAGCAACGCTATGGGCAAGTTATCCGGCACGGGAGTCGAAATTCTCACGTTTATCGAGACCCAACCTGACATCGACCATCACACTGATCATCGTCTCATGGGGGGGGTGGCGCTTTCGTAATGTCCGGACTCGTGATCCATTGCTTGCTGGTATAAAGCCAGTGGAGGGTACGCGTATTTTGATCATGTGAACGCCACAGAGCCGGATGGTGACTTTGCCCAACATATTGATATACTGTAAAAAATACAATTAGGATATTATAAGGAACACAATGAAAAAGATTCTTGTTGGTTGCATGGTATTACTTTCTGCTTCCTGTGCAGATTTTCAGAAGACAGTTGGGGATCAGATGAAAGCAGTAAATGCTGCGCTGAATACTAAAAGCACCAGCACCCCGCAAACTATGGCTTCTGCAAAACAGAATGGTACAATCACCAACCAGCAGTGTAAGGATAGTGTGGGCAAGACCAAAGCCTATTTCGAGCAGCTCATTGGTTTCAAACTTGATGCATCCAATTCCTCTGGCTACACCTCCTTCTCAGAGACCTACAATCTTAGAATATCAGATCGTAAAGATCGCCTGGGCGGCAACTTCGCAATCTGTATTCTGTCAATCGATCCACAAACCAGTAAAGTGACCATGTTCTCAATGCCTACTTAATGAGGCAGGAGTCATGATTTGCGGGGCCATACTCTGGCTCCGTCCTGGCAATATCGTCAGCATCCAGTGCAACCTGAGTTCACCGGACGCTGACGATATTGCTAAGGAGAAAACAAAATATGTCCGTTTTTTGATAATCGGTATCCCCATAATATACGTGGCTATAACTATGTTTTATCTGGCTCGCGTTAAAAAGAGAAAACTTCCTTATTTCCGGTTTTGTACTTCTGGCAGCAGGTTTCGTTAATCTGCTAATTGGCCTGACGGAAGGCTGAAGCCGGCAATTCTGTAAGCAACTTTTAAAGTTCTGAAGCTTAATATCTCAGGCAGGAAGAATATTGGGCTAATCGACAATATGCGGCCTTTATCGCGTTAATTCTGAACCGTCGTAATCAGGTGTCATGTCGGCTCCTCGCTCCTGGCAGACTGTCAAACTAAGCAACGACTAACCAAACACATTGCGGTTTTCACCGGGCATTTGTACCTCTTAACTCCAATCGATCCGTCGCCGCAGGATAGCCGCTAAAACAATCCTTTCGAGGGGTATTCCCCAGCCACATGGCTATCCATGCTGCCGGGGATCTGCGTAATTTAATTTACCCTGAGATCACTTTGGCTTGCCCAACGGGTAATTCCCCCCAGTTGAGTCCGGCATATTTCCCCATAAAGAAGACCTCCTTCTCTTTTGCCGCATTCAACAGCTGGAATAAGGCTAACCCCAGGATATTTTTATTGATAATGCCATGTTTAAGTGCATAGCCACCATAAGTTTTAATCACATCCGGTGTCGTCATGAATAAGGGCTTTTGATCGCCTTTAACTTTAATTTTTACCAATGTTAACTGGTTTTTTTTGTTACTTCTAAAACTGGAAGATACACTGCGGCTGCCACTCATAGAAAGTGCTCTGCCTTCGGTTCCGGCAGTCGCGGTATGGACGAAAATGGCCTGTAGATATTTATTAAACTCATGATCGGCACCGCCAGGAATATTTTTACTGATTTCAGGGATTTCAAAGTTAGCAAATTTCGGGTTTTCTTTAAGCTTTTCAATGGGGGAGTTATTGCGTAACACGCCAAGTTTAGTGATTTCATCACGTGTACTATGGTGCGCACGGAAAAGCGTTGAACCTACTGTATATTTTTTAAATTTATCAATATCATTGTAGTTAAGGATTTTGACTTCATCCATCATCCATACAATTCTTTGCTGAGGTGACCGGATATACTCTTTAAGTACCTGTACCTGATTATTCAGTTCTTTCTCGTCGGGTGAGCCGGTTATTTTTTGGCTGCTACAGGCTTTGCTGTTACCCCCGCCGCGTTTAATCAGACAGTGAGTTAAGTCCAGTTGTGCATTGCTGTCGATTTCCAGCTCAAGCGGTCTTAATTTCCTCACTCTATTTGCCTCAATGGCGTTATCAATCCCCCGAAGAGAGTCCCCTATCGTTACTCTGAACTGGGTTCTCATCTCCTGAGTCTTAACACCGTCGAGAGGGTCAATTTCAAGATGTGTCTCTCCCTGATGTGTAACAATTTTCCTTGGGTTAATCTCCGCACGATCAAAATTAATGATGTTAAACTGATTAGTCTTTGGGTCGAAGAGAATATTTCCGGCATTAATATCCTGGTGCAGGATACCCTTTGCTTTTAATTTTTTTATCGATTGCTCAACAATTTCTTCGATGCCTTTTGCATTGATGGCCTCTTTTAGCGCAGTGAGATTTTCAGCATCGCCGGTCTTTAACAGGGACTCAATTGATTCACCGGGAATTTTTCTCATTTTCACTTCAACTGTGCGTTCAAGTGCATTGATGCCTTGACGAGTCATTACAGTTGCAGCACCATCACCATAGAGAAGATTAAGCGCCCGGGCATTAGTTTTTGCTTCTTTCAATACGCCATTATCAGAGGCAGCTTTAAAGGAGAACTGATCGTTACCGATATCCGCGAGCGGAGCATCCTTTAACTCTTTTTTATACACTTTTACCAGCGTATTCTCATCAATCTTGTACACGTCAGCCGACTTTCCGCTAACAATGATATTTTCTGGCTTTTTAAAACTACCCTCAAGGAATATATCATCGATGCTCTTTACATTATCTGAGGGTGATTTTCCGGCGAGTTTTGCAACGTTATCCAGTTTATGCAGCTTATACAATGCCGCTGCTTTTACTGCCGCCAAAGGAATTAATTCGCCCACAGTGGAGAAAGCAAAATCGACCAACGCTTCCGTTAATAACTCTTTACGTTCTTCATTTGTTTTTGCCATTGGGTAGCTTATTGCCAGGCTGGCTGCTGTCAATGCACCTTCGACTGCCAGCATCGCCATGACCCCAGCCAGGCTGCCCGGTACCATAAATGACAGGGGGATTGTCAGTATACTGAGCATCCTGATATAGGCCAGCCGGTCCTCGGCGGTGGTTTCTGCTTTGGTTTTAAGCAGTGTATCGACATTTGACCGCATGGTATCGCTAAAACGTTTAACCAGCTCGTCCTGATAATCCGTTGATGAGGTATATTGAACCTGTGCAATATTATAATGCTGCAGACCTGGCTTGATGGGGATGTATTCATCAAATGCAGTCTTTAATTTATCACTGCTCACGGTTCTGGAGGACAGATGTGATAATAAAAACGTCTGTTTCTCTTTATCTTTAATAACTCCGAGGTTGGGAAGGATAACGCAGTTTTGCGGTGTAGTGGAGATTAACAGGTACTGCTTTTTGTCCGGATCGCTGCTTTCCCCTTGCAGGGCAATAATATTGGAAAGTGGCTGCTCTCTTATGGTTAACAGCAGGGGTTTGACGCTACCGTCTCCCTTTAAGAACCCATTAATCGACTTAGTAAAATTCTCTTTTACCGCGACTGGTAGTTTTTTATACTCATCTGTTTTCAGATAGGCTCTGAGATTCATTTTTAGGGTGAGGTCTTGATATTTTTTTAGCGCTTCTTTATTCGCTGATACGGAGTTTATCTGCTCCGCTCTGTTCAAATAGTCGCTTTGCAGGCTATCCGGGAATTTTCTGAGCTCATCAATACCTTGCTTATTTTCAACGGATAACCCCCTTAACTCCGGTCGCTTATCCATGGCTCCACAAGCAATCTCCCTGAGTGGAACGTCGTAATGGTAGATCGTCTGATCCCTTACATCTTTTTTTTCTAACCTGACGGTATCCGTTCCATTTTTATTTTCGAATCCGGGAATACTCTTTATTTTGTCATCTATATCCTTGTTGATATTCCCGATATAATCAAATTCTTTGATAAAGGATTTTAAATTTTCAATATTCTCATCTATAATCAGACCTGCTTTGGCAATGTCTTCTTTTAGTATAAGTTCCGGATTATTAGCGAACTTGTTAATTTCTGCCGAGATATACTCATCCATCCCCTTAGCTAAAACATCAGTGACCACCTGCTGGTGCTTATCGGTAAACCATATATGATAATCCATCGACATAGCACCAAAGTATGCTGTGGGATAAGATTTATCCTTAACACTGGCATAATCACCACTCCTTACTTTTTCGTACTCCTCTTTATAAGAGTCTATCCTGAGTTCCGCAAGATGCTTCATTTTATCTTTAAGCGTTAGCGAGAGTTCCTCGATAAAATTATTATCATGATACTTACTCAGCTGCGTATCTATACTCCTGTTTATGACAGTATTTAATTCATTTTCTATTTTAGTCAACATCGGTGGTGTGTCACTGAGTAACAACTTCACGTTGTCTTCTATTTTTCCCAGTGGTGTTATCTGTTCAACCATCTGCTCACCATTGAGCACTTTCTCTGTCAGCCGTGACAAGAATTTATGGGTAATCCGATTATCCACTTTCTCCGTGTCCTGATCACTCTCGCTGGCTTCCGACTGATTTATTTCCTGTTTTATCTGGTTATAAGTCGGCTGAAACGAGTGATAGTCTTTAACCCGCAACAGATCCTTTAATTCATCGACATACTCATTCAGTAGCATATCTTTAAAGATATATGAAATGAGCTGACCATCACCCAATTTAATCATTGCCTGATAGATAGCTCTTTGAATCAGTGCTTCTACATTTTTTTGCTGTTTAGCACTGAGCGTTTTTAATGAATCAAGTCGATCAATGGCAGCGTTTTCTGGCTCTATTGGCCGGGCATCCGCTGTCGCCAGCACACCCAGTATACCTCCTGCAAGTCCGCCCCCCGGGCCTGCAATGGCCAAACCCGCCGCCGCAGCAGCCACTGTGACGCCTAAATCGCCCATTGAAGTGGCAGGTTGGTTGGGTTGCGGCGGTTGACTGATGTTCAGCAAACTGGCGGGTTGTGGACCGGCTGATACATTGGGCGAGGGTATCGCCTCAGGTGGCTGGGTGCGGGTTCCCCCTCTGACAGCCATGTCTTCGCCTTTTGCCGCGTCCAGTTTGGGAAACTTTGCGACTGAAGCGTCGGTTATTTGCCGTGGTCCGGAATAACTCTGGTCTTTCCTGAGTTTCTCCGGGAGACTGGCCACCTGATCCAGCATCTGGCGCACTCTGCTGGCGGCATCAAGTAGGTTAGTGACAGTATTGGCTACAGGCGGCTGCTGCACCAGGCCGCGCACTGCGTGACTCGCCAGATAAAGGCAACCGGCGGCAGTAATCGCATTACTTATCCAGTCGAGCGTCCCTTTCGATATGCCGGCAGCCCCCACCAGCTCGTTCCACTGATGGGCGAAATCCCGCATTACCTCGGGTAACGCACCGCCGGTATAACTCAGTACACTGCTGAATAATCCGGGAAGGTGGCTGGTCATCCGCAATGCGATGGCGGCGTAGCTCTGCCCGTGTAGTATGCCTGAAATAGCCTCGGTGACCGTACTGCCCAGATGATTGAGAAAATCACCTGGCGAGCCATTTTGTCCCATAAACTGCCACAATTGTGACATCAGTATTGAGCTGCTGAAAGTTTTCAGCAGGGTATTAATTTCGTCACTATCTCGGTTCTGACTGACGGCAAGGGTGCCGGCCCCCTGCATTACGCTAAACTGTATCAGTGACGAAAAGGCCGGCTGTACCGTTGCGGGCATGACATTACTGGTGAGATTGCCGACCAGTCTGGCGGCATTTGATACCGCTCCGGCGGCATTTTGCAGCAGTTGGTCGTGGGCAAAACGCCACATGCCCTCGAGGCCGGGTTCAGAAGGCTCCGGTACACTAAACTGTTCCGGGCAACTCTCAAGCTTAGCCAGAATTTGGCTAAGGAATTGATCAATCTGTAATTCGGTCGCCTGACGGCCAGATTCTGGTGTCAGCATGCCGCGCAGAAATTCATCACGACCATAATATTCAGGGATAATGCTTTCAGCCAGATCCGCGTTTAGTGTCAGGACGCTCTCTTTACCCAGTGCCAGCGCAATATCCTTCACCAGTTTGCACGTTACATCCTGCCACTCCTCGTCGATTTCAATTCGATCGTACTGGACATTAAGTTGTTCAAAATCCACCAGGTTGAGGTTGGATGTGGCCTTGTCGGAAGCATTTTCCGATGGAGAAGGTATTTGTATATTGGGTGAATCAGACGAACCTGAAGGAACACGATTTAATTCTGAACGTATCATGACATTGCCCCTGGCAAATGAACTTAAGATAAATAGTTAATTTGCCAGAGGAAGATTTGAATGTTTTTGGAAATGTACACCTTTCTTTTGAATTCAGAATTAAATAAAAATCCTTTATGAAAAGATAATTTTATGGATGGTTATGTTTAAGTTATTCATGGTTTAATATCCGAAATTAATTGATATTAAAGCGTTTATTTCAGGCCTTAATTATAAGGCCTGAATTGGCTCTTGTGAGCTTTGCTGCCGGGTGGTCGCTGCACTTGGCGTAGAGAGCAATAATCCCAGAAGTTTTGACGCTAACGCATGACCATTGATGGCAACTTTCTCCACTGGCTTTTCCTCGACCGTTTCAGAGCGCATAGCATACTGTTTCCCTGCCGGAAGCGACTGATATTGCGGCTGAATTTGCTTGTAATGGGCCATCACTTTTTCGACATATTGCTGTGTTTCGCGATAAGGCGGAACCGTTCTGCCGTAGCGCTTTACCGCACCTTCACCCGCATTATAGCCCGCCAGTGCCAGCGTCAGATCATTATCGAAGTGCTTGATTAACCACTGCATATAACTGGCTCCTGCGCGCAGGTTATGCTGCGGATCCAGCAAATCGGTATAACCAAAGCGCTCACCGGTCGCGGGCATCACCTGCATCAAGCCGCGCGCGCCTTTCGGCGAAACGGCTTCATGCTGATAATTGGATTCAACACGGATCATCGCGTGCAGCAGATCGGCATCGAGGCCAAATTCTGTCGACACCTGCTCGACCAGTGGATGAAAGCGTTCCCTGTCTTTGTGCTGATCGAAAGTTGTCGCAGGCGCGTCAGGCAATCCGGTTGTTTTTTCAGCCACCGATGGGGCGGACACTTTTTCAGGCACCGTTGCCGGTAGCGGGCTGGCGTTGTTCTCCCCACGTGTCCAGGAGAGTGGCTCAACCGGCTGCTCGACAAAGTTTTCAGGCATATCAAGCGCGGTTATAGAGTGGGAAGCGTCAGCCTTCAGTGGGGGTTCATCCGCCGAAGAGTGTTGTAAAGAACAGCCGCTTAACCCAGCGCATAATAATAATATCAATATATTTTTAGCTTTCATCGTCTTCACTATCATCGTCATCGTAGTCCAGCTTCATCGCGAGGCGCAGAATATGCGCCACAGGTTCAAAAAGTTCGGCCGGAATATAACCGCCAACCGGGGTACCACTGGCAAGGGCACGCGCTACCATAATATTTTCCACGACCGGTATGCCCGCTTTCTCAGCCAGCTGCACAATATGTAATGCGCGTTTATCGCGTCCCATTTCAATCACCTGCGGCAGCGGTGATTTTTCCGGGTGGTAATAAAGGCAAACGGCAATATGCGTCGGGTTACGTACCACGGCGGTAGACTTTTTCACGTTGGCAGCCAGGCTTCCGCTCTGAATTTCGCGATGCACCTCTTTGCGCTTCTGTTTAATTTCCGAATTTCCTTCGAGGTTTTTATGCTCCTGCTTAATATCATCCATCGACATCATCATTTTTTTGGTGTTGTCATGACGCTGGAAAGCAAGGTCGGCGATGCCGATCACCACGTAAAAACCAATCAGTGACAGAAACATCCAGAACAGCAGGCGCATCGCCACTTCCAGCCCGTTGATAACCGGGTAGAGCGGCAGAAACTGAATGGTGGAGCTGTACTGTCGCAGCAAATAAAAGAAAATCAGCGACAGCAGCGTGACTTTCAGCACCGATTTGACGAACTCAAACAAGTTTTTGGCGGAGAATATATTTTTGAGATTGGAGATCACATTGAGTTTTTTGGCTGAGGGTTTCAGTGCCTCAGTGGCTAACAGCGGGCCAATCTGCGCCAGAATGGTAAAGGCCGTGGTAGTGATCATTATTGCCGCAATCCCGGCAACGAAACGGAGTGCCAGTGAGCCCGCTGCACTGATAATCTGGCTTAAACCCTCCGTCAGGTCTTGATTTACCGCATTGATCGACAGCTCCTGCAATTGCACTAACATGCGCCATAATGCCGGCCCTTCGAAGGTAAAATAGCCGAGTATCATCGCCAGCTGCATACCGCTGGTGACCTCAACACTTTTCGCTACCTGACCCTTTTTGCGCGCATCCCGAATTTTTTTCGGTGTGGGCTTTTCCGTTTTTTCACTCATGAAAAAGCCTCCAGCAGCGTTTGGCTCAGATTCTTAAAGAAGGTGCTGTACTCCAGCACGCTACCAAAGGCGAAATTGAAACTGATGATCAGCATCAGCAGGGCAAAAGCACTTTTAATCGGCATCGCGAGGAAGAAGACGTTTAACTGCTGCGCGGAACGGTTAATCAGTCCCATTGACATATCCACCAGCAAAATCACCACAATGGCAGGCATGGCGAAGCGCAGCCCCAGCTCATACATCAGTTGCCACTGCTGTCTGAGAAATGCCAGCGCATCAGGCCCATAGTGCAGTCCACCGCCCGGCGGCAGGGTTTGATAAGAGTGGTAGATGGCCCGCATCAGTTCGTTAAAACAGCCGCTCATCAGAAACAGCACGCCAAAAACCTGGGTAAATAACAGGCCAAACAGTGAGGATTGCTGCCCCAACAAGGGGTTCAGTACGCTGGCCATTGATGAACCGCGCATGGTATCAATCACGAAACCGGCCATATCCAGCGCCCAAAAGGGGATAGCGGCGCAAAAGCCAATCAGCAGACCAATACACAGCTCGCCCGCTGCCAGCATAAAAAAGCCCCAGGCACCGGCGGCAGGCAATGGCCAGTCGGTATAAACCGGCACCAGTGGTAAGGCGATCATTAATAACAGCGAATTGCGGGTTAACATACCGCCGAGGTTGCCGGTGCTGAACAGCGGCATCAGCAGAAAGACTCCCAGCGGACGCAGCATGCACAGACCGAGAATCGGTAACCATTGTGTCCACACGGCGACCATGTTATTCCCTCATCTGGGTGATTTGATCAAATGCCAGCCCGGCATAAGTCAGTATCACATCACCCATCCAGCTATAGGTCACCGCCAGCGTGATCGAAACGGCGATCAGTTTGGCAAGGAACTGAATGGTCTGTTCCTGAATCTGCGTCAGCGCCTGCATCAGACTCACCAGGATACCGACGAACGAGGCCACCACGACCACTGGCAGAGAAAGGATCAGTACCAGCCACATCATCTGCGTCGCCAGCTGGGTGATCATCGCTTCACTCATGTTTGACTCCGCGGTCAGGAAAAGGAGAGGACCAACTGGCGCAGTAACTTCTCCCAGCCGCCCATCAGTACGAATACCAGCAGTTTCAGAGGCATAGAGATTGTCATTGGTGAAACCATCATCATGCCCATCGCCAGCAACACGTTAGAAACCACCAGATCAATGGCAATAAAAGGCAGAAACAGCAGCAGGCCGATCTTAAATGCTTCAATCAACTGGCTGACGGTAAACGCCGGCATCATTACCAGCAGTGAGTTGTCAGGAATGCGTTGTTGATATTTTTCCGGCCAGATTTGGTGACCAATATCGACAAAGAAATGCACCTGTTCCGGCGCGGTATTGCGTTCCAGAAACTCGCGGTAGGGGGCCAGAATGCCGGTTTCCACCTGCTGGATAAACGCCGGGGACTCAAGGCTTACCGGGTTTTCGGCCAGGTTGTCCTGAATCGCCAGTACCACCGGTGCCATGGTGAAAAACGTCAATACCAGCGCCAGGCCATACAGCGCGATATTCGGTGGTATCTGTTGGATGCCCAGCGCGTTTCGCAACAGGGCGAATACGATCGACAGTTTCAGAAAGGAGGTGCCCAATACGATCAGCAACGGCAGGATCGAGAGGGCAAAGAGTACAATAATCAATTGTAACGGGTTGTCTAATAACGCCATGAGATCTACACGAAAATCAAATATGGCGGCTATTATCCCGGACCCCTGACGCTGGGCCTATCAGGTGAATACCCTGGTTTTACCCTGGCGAGTATCTCAGCAAAGATGATCGATTTTCACCGCCAGCTGCGAATCAAACTCCAGCAGAGTGCCACGTGCAATGGCACGGTTGCCCACTTTCAGTGTGACCAGGCTGTCCTGGCTGACGACACCCGACAACATTCCACCGGCCTCCATTCTGCTTAGCTCCTGGAGCGAAACCGTCAGTTGTGCCACTTCCACCGTGACGCTCACCATGGCTTCATTCAGAGCCTGTTCCACACTGGTGTTAACTTCAGATGAAGGGGTAATGTCCATCCAGTCTTCAAAATCGCTCATCATTTCCTCGATATAAAAAGTGTTGCTCTCGCTCCCTTGCTCGATAACGGCAAGTGGGCGTTCAAGAAACAGGGCAACTTGCCCGTGATTCACCTGCAAGCTTTTTTGCAACATTAGCGCATCGCCTGGCTTGAGCGCTTTGAGTTGCGCGGCGTCGATTTTGCTCCAGCCAGCCAGCAGACTGGCCGTGAGGGGCAACTCGGCCGCGCTATCCCAGGTGTTCTCGGGAAACATATTATCCGACAGCTTATCGATCCAGCTTTCAGCACCGCTGAGCAGGCGCAGCGCCAGACACCGATCTTCACGCCGAATATTCAGTTGCCAGCCCAGCCCTGATGGTGCGTCACCCGTTTGCAGTGAATGCGCCTCGGGCCACGGTAAGTCATTACCGTCAAAGCATTCGCTGACGTCTGCCAGCGTCCAGTGCGCTAACAGATCGTGCAATTCGGCAGGAGCCAGCGCCAGCGAAGGAATTGCCAGCATCGGTTCTACCCACTGGCACCACTGTTGCTCATCCAGCCATAGCGTTATCGGCTGATCGTCGCGCCGGGCATGCAGGATCAAACCGCTGGCAGCGCTTTGCTGGCGGAACGATAACTGCATGCTGCCTTGCTCAGTGGTCAGCTGTACGCCATGTCCTGCTTTCTTAATCAGTTCACCCTGCTGTTTACTCAGCCCCGGAATGCGCATGACTCATCTCCACTTTCACATGGCAGTTAAACTGCCTGGACAGCTGCTGTTCCAGTTGGCTGGCAGAGCCAAGCCGTTTTAGCAACTGCGCTAAATCCTCTGCGCGCAGACGGATAGCCATTTCATCACTTTGGCGGCAGGCTTCAATTTCCAGCCCTGCCAGCGGGCCATTGGTCAGCCGCCAGCGCAACCAACTGCTGGTTAAGGCATTTTTTAGCTTCAGGTCAACAGTCATTGGCAAACCATTAGCACCCTCCCAGTGGAAGGTTTTGTTCCGGGTATCCGATCCGCGATTACCGGCGATCGTCGACGAAGAGTCCCGCTTCTTTGGCGACAGTCCCAGTAATGAGGCAAAGCGCTGCTTGTCCTGCTCTTCAGAAGGATGATGCTCCTCAGCGCCCTGTTGGCTTACCCCCCACTGACGATGTGAAATGGGTGGAATATGCATATTTACTCCATAAGAATGTTGAGTTTTTCTTGTTCCATCAGCACTTGCCGCAACAATAAATGCTGATCGTCTTTTTCCATTTGCAAGCGGCTGAACATATTGTCTGTGACTGCTACCTGCGATTGCAGGGCGTGATCCTGCTGATAATAGCCAGCCAGCTGAGCCCGATATAACTTCCACTGTTGTGGCGTGAGCGTCTGTTCCTGGCCGCTGCTTTCACGCCACTGCTGCCATAATTGCTGGTGTGCCTGTAATAATTGCTGCTTACGTTGATTCAGTTCATCACCTTCGCGATCGAGGCGCGTGATTTCGCGGCGAATACGCCGTTCACGACGCTTCTTCAGCGACAGCAGGGTCGATAGCGTCAGTCGACTGTCTGGCATAGCAAGTCCAGCGTTTCGTAAAAATCGTTTTTCTCAGCCACGGACTGACACAGAAAGTCACTGATGGCGTCTTTGCGTTCCATCGCCTCATCGGCGTGCGGATCCTGACCTTGCTGGTATTCACCGACACGCACCAACAGTTCGATCTCTTTCCATGCCGCCATCAACCGCCTGAGTTTACCGGCGCGTTGACGATGTTCGTCATCGGTGACCATCGACATAATTCGGCTGACACTGGCGGCGATATCGATGGCCGGATAGTGGTTGGCTTGTGCCAGTTTGCGCGACAGCACAATATGGCCGTCGAGAATCGAACGCACTTCATCGGCCACCGGTTCGTTGAGGTTATCGCCCTCAACCAGCACGGTATAAATTCCGGTAATACTGCCGGTTTCGGCTGGCCCGGCGCGCTCCAGCAGACGCGGCAGACGGGCAAAGAAACTGGGTGGATAACCGCCTGCCAGCGCAGGCTCGCCCGCTGCCAGGCCGATTTCGCGCGATGCGCGGGCAAACCGTGTCAGTGAGTCCATCATCAACAACACGTTTTTCCCCTGGTCACGGAAATACTCAGCAATCGCCGTGGCGGTATAAGCGGCTTTCAGACGCTCCAGTGCCGGGCGGTCCGAGGTGGCGATCACCATCACACAGCGGGCGCGCGCCTCTTCACTCAGGGTATGCTCAAGGAATTCGCGTACCTCACGGCCCCTTTCACCGATCAGCGCCAGTACGATGACATCCGCCAGACTACCGTCACAGATCATCCCCAGCAGGGTGCTTTTGCCGCCGCCAGCAGCGGCGAAAATACCGATACGCTGCCCCATGCCGCAGGTCAGCAAGCCATCAATGGCTCGCACACCTAACGGTAGCGGGGTATCAATCAGCGTGCGGGTGAGGGGGTTGGGCGCATCACCTTCTAACGAACGCAATTCACCGCCCTCAGGCAGGGGAAAATCGTCGATGGGGCGGCCCAGCCCGTCCAGTACCCGGCCTAACAGAAAATCGCCAAGTTGCAGCTGATGTACGCTGCCACTCGGTATCACGTCGCTGCCGGTGGTGACGCCCAGTGGTTCGCTAAATGGAGAAAGCATCGCGTAGTTGCCTTCAATGGCGACCACTTCTGCTTCAATACCGGTGGGTTCCAGTCGGCATAACTCCGCCATGCTGACGTTAGGCAGTGAGGCGCGCAGTAGCGTCGGGCCAATTTCCACCACTTTACCTGCCAGCTTCACACCCACTCCCTCGATGGCTGGCCGTAAACTAAGCCGCTGCTCCAGCATGGAAAGGATCAATTCCGGTTGAGGAAAACGCATTTTATTGATCTCCGATCAGATCGATGTTGCCAATCACGCGCAGCTCAATTTCTTCGCCAATCTCCTGGAACGACAACACTTGCAGCGCATAGAAATCACGTTCAATGACCCGTCGCAAGAAGCGGCGTACATCGATGGCGGTAATCAGCACGTTGTTCTGTTTTTCGTTCTCTTGCACCGCGACGCGGATCTGGTCGATAATCTGCTGTGAAAGATGAGGATCCAGCGCGGAGTAGGAACCGGCAGAGGTTTGACGGATTGCTTCGCGGATCATGCCTTCGATCACATCACCGATCATCCAGCAACTGACCCAGGGTTGATCGCCACGGAAGCGGCTTAACAGATGGCGACGCAGTGAGATACGAACATATTCCACCAGCATGATCGGATCCTTTTCACGCGGCGCCCATTCGATCAGTGCCTCAAAGATGCTACGCAGATCGCGAATCGAAATTTGTTCTGACACCAGGCGTTGCAGCACGTCGGCAATGCGGCCAATCGGCAACTGGCGCTGTACCTCTTTGATCAAATCGGAATACTGGCTTTCCATGCCATCCATCAGGAAACGGGTCTCCTGCACGCCGATAAATTCACCGGCATAGCGATCGATCAGCATTGATAAGCAATGGATCAGGCGATCCTCACCCTGATAAAGCGTCACGCCAACGGCGGTCAGCGCATCCTGATCTGCCGGTGCGATCCACTGTAGACTAAGACCACCAAACGGCAGACTGACACTCTGCTGTGCCTGCGGCAGTGGCGGGGACATCATGTCGGCCAGCAGCAAACCTTGCGGAATCTGCACGTTCAGTACCGGTTCCTGATACAGCATAATTTTCAGCGTACCCGGCTCCAGCGAGGCGTCTTGTTGCATGACAATTTCTGGCAACGGGATGCCCAGTTTTTCAAATTTGCGGAAGCGGAACGCGTTAAGCTTGCCGGAAAGCTGGTTGGAGCGGGCCAGATCGGTTGAGAGGCGCAGCATCAGCGGGGTTGCGCCCGGGGTCATATTGCCGGTAGCAGAGCTGCCGTCGCTACCACTCTCGCCTGTTGACACACCGGGTACGGCATCCGCGCTGGCGAGTCGTTTTCTTTTCGCCCACCAGGTCACGACGAACAGCAGTGCCGCCAGCATAATAAAGTAGATAGCCGGAAAACCGGGGATCAACGCAAACACCAGCAATACCACACACGCCAGCATCAGCGCCTGTGGCTGTTTACCAATCTGCTGCGCGAGGTCACTGGCAAGGTTCTGCTGTTCTTCGCCACTGACGCGGGTAACGATAATACCGGCGGTGATTGAGATCAGCAGCGCCGGGATCTGGCTGACTAAGCCGTCACCGATGGACAGAATGGCGTAGACCGACAGCGCTTCGCTGGCACTCAGGCCATGCATCATCACGCCAATCGCTGTACCGCCCAAAATGTTGACCAGAATGATAACAATACCGGCGATGGCGTCACCTTTGACGAACTTCATCGCACCATCCATTGCACCGTACAACTGACTCTCTTTCTGTACCTGATTACGCAGGCGCTTGGCCTGATCGCCATCAATGGCACCGGCACGCAGATCGCCGTCGATACTCATTTGCTTACCCGGCATCGCATCGAGCGAGAAGCGGGCGCTTACTTCAGCGACACGCTCCGAACCTTTGGTAATAACGATAAACTGTACAATGGTAATGATCAGAAAGACGATTAAGCCGACGCCAAGGTTACCGCCCACCGCAAATTCACCAAAGGTGTAGACGATCTCACCGGCATCCGCTTGCAGCAGAATCAGGCGCGTGGTGCTGATGGTCAGTGCCAGACGGTAAAGCGTGGTAATCAGCAAAACTGCCGGAAAGGCAGCAAATTCCAGCGGGTTTTTGATGTACAGTGCCATCATCAACAGGATGACTGAAATGGTCAGATTGATGGCGATCATAAAGTCCACCAGCCCGGTCGGCAGTGGAACAATCATCATAAATATTGCCACCAGCAGCATGGCTGCCAGCACAATATCCTGGCGGCCCGAAAGCATGATCAGGACGCGTTTCATCTGATTCACCGGTTACCTCCTGCGGTGGTTTCAAGTAGGCGACGCATGGTTTGCATGCACGCCAGCCAGTGAGCGATTTCACTCTCTTTGGTTGGCGCACAGCTCAGCATTTGCCGCCCGTGCAGTTGCCAGACGCGAACGGGTGTGCCCTGAGTACGACTGGGATGGCAGGCAGTAAGTAACTTCTTCATCACTTCAACTTGATAAGCCGCTTCCACTTCACGACCCAGTGTCAGCAGGATGTGCTCATCAAGGGATTCGATATAAAGCTGAAACGGAGGCAAAGAAAACTCCATGCGATCTTCAATACGTTGTGCCGTCAGGTCGGCTAACTGCAGGAATTTCTCCAGTCGCCGTTCAGTTTGTAATTCCATCCGGTCTCTCTGATAATTGATGGATAAAGAGTCTGCTGTAATGACTCTTCAGGCCGGGTATCATCATCAAAAGCTGGCCACAGCACTATCAGGTAAACACCTGAACAGCACGCCACTGGAAGGCGATAGTGCCTTTACCGGACGGGTATTTTTATGGGTAAGCTCTGGGCAACCTCGTTACTTTTTCGTCTGATGCTGATAGTGAGCTGCATTATCGGTCTGTTCGGCCTGGTCACTGAATCGGTGCAGTTCTGGTCACGCTATGTCGACAAACAGACCACGCTGCGCAACGAGCTGGTGTTAGAGGTCGGTGCGCTGGTCAATGAACAGAACAATCACTATTTTCAGGCTCAGCACCGGTTAAAGACCTTTCTGGAGGTGTGGCGCGCATTGCCGGAAGGGATCACGCTTAATCTTAATGCCCACGATGTCATGTTTATTCCGTTTGCTGATAACCAGATGCATGCCGAAAATCCCCAGTTATACAAAGCGATGCAGGCGGTAAAACTGTTCGGTAACGCCGGTGAAAGCGAAGCGATTTACCTGATTCTGCCGCAGCAGGGGATGATTGTTTACCATCCGGACTCAGCAGATAAACACGTTTTGCAGCAGCGCGCTGCCGAGTTGCTGGCCCTCAGCAAGCAGCATCCCGACTCCGGTTTTCACTGGGGAGCACCGTTTCGCACCGCTAATCGGCTCTATGTGCCGGTGACGCTACAACTGCCTGATAGTGATGCGATTTCTGGTATCAATCTGGACGTCTGGCATATGCCGGAGCTGAATCCCGAGCTGAATGAGGGGATCGCTTTTGCCATGCTGGATGCCGCGAACCATCTGTTGCCACTCAGCTCGCAGGAAAAAGCCATTCCGGCCGACGAGTTTCCTTTTGAGATGTTGTCACGTTGTCAGTCAAATCATACGGTGCTTTATCAAGGCTTTAATTACGTTTGCAAACCACTGAAAGGGCCTGGCTGGCAATTAATTGCCCGTTATCCGCAGCAAAAAATGGTGATCAGGGCACTGGAATCGCAGCTGTGGACGCTGCCGCCGGTCGCGGCGGTGTGGCTGACGCTGCTGGCAATTATCTATTGGGTTTTGCTTCATCAGGTTATCCGCCCGTTACGGCGTTTTGTTGATGTCGTGGATCGCTTCCGTTTTATGGACTGGGCTCATTCATTAACCGAAGGTCGCAATGATGAGCTTGGGCGTATTGCCAGAGCGTATAACCGGTTATTGGTGGTGATCAGAGCACACTATGAAACGCTGGAAAAACGCGTGCACGAGCGAACCCGGGCACTGGATGACGCCCGGCGCAGTGCCGAGCAGCTGAGTAGCAGCAAAAGCATTCATATGGCCAGCATCAGCCATGAAATACGCACGCCAATGAACGGTGTGGTCGGGGCGCTTAACTTGCTACAGCGCTCCAGACTGACGTCTGAACAGCAAGAGCTGGTGGAAACGGCGCACACGTCAGCCGATTACTTGCTGTCCATTATCAACAATTTACTGGATTACAATCATATCGAAGCCGGGCAGTTGCAGATGTCGTATGCATCGACCGAACTGTTGCCGCTGCTGGACCGGGTGCTGACCACGGTTTGTGTCAGCGCCAATGCGAAAGGGCTAAAACTCTCCAGCCTGGTGGTAGCCAATCTGCCGGAAAGCATTGAGATCAGTCAGATCCGCGTGAAACAGATCCTGATCAATATGCTGGCCAACGCGATCAAATTCACCGAACAGGGCGAGGTGCGGTTACAGGTCAGGCGGCAAGGTAATTTGCTGATGATTTCGGTGGAGGATAGCGGTAAAGGTATTTCGCCTGAGCATCTGCAAACCATCTTTCGTCCGTTTGTTCAGGTCAGCGAGCACAGCGGCGGCAATGGCCTGGGGTTGACGATTTCCGCAATGCTGGCCCAGTTGATGGGGGGAGAAATTAAGGTCACCAGTCAACCCGGCAAAGGCTCCTGCTTTACCTTGTTACTGCCCATCAACCACCCAGGTAAAAATCTGGAGAGCTTTAGCGGCACGCTGTTGGCTCCGGCTGTGCTGCACCAGCAGCTACAGCTGTGGGGCATCACCCCACAAGAGGGAGAACATCCTCTGCTCGCGTCACCGGCACTGGTGTATCTGCCTGGCCGTCTGCATCGCCAGCTGGCGACGATTTATGGAAAAGTTTACAAGGAAGAGAGCAGCGCGGTTCCGACGCTCAGCCCATGGTCACTCAAAGTGCTGGTTGTGGATGATATTGCGACGAACCGGGATATCGTCAGCAAGATATTGCGCGGTCTGGGTCACCAGCCGGACAGCGTCGCTTCGGGAGCGCAAGCGCTTGATGCCGGCCGGCTAAACGTTTATGACATGGTGTTGATGGATTTGCGCATGCCGGACATGGATGGCTTTGAAACCGCCGAGCGCTGGCGTGCTCCGCTTTCCGGCATACTGGATGAAGATACGCCGATTATTGCCCTGACCGCGAATACGCTGTCTGTTGATCGTGAACGGGTAAAACAGAGCGTGATGAATGGTTATCTTGCCAAGCCGTTGCGGATGGAAAAATTGATGCAGGTGATTGATCACGTGGTGATGGTGCAACTGGCACGGGGAACTGAGCTGATGCCTAATGAGCTGTTACAACGGCCATTACTCGATGCTGAACAGGATGCTGAGATGCAGAATAAGCTGCGCGCCACCTTACATTCGTTTGCTCAGCGTATTGAAGAGAGCTGGCAACAACAACAACAGCATACGTTGCTGGCGTTGTTGCACGCGCTCAAAGGCTGTGCGGGATTAGCGGGTATTGATGACATTTTCCACGCCAGCGAACAGCTGGAAACCGAGGTTCGCCACGGTAAGTGGCCAGCAGAGCAACAGATGCAGGCGCTGCTTAGTCGGTTGGTCGTGGCGTCGGGGCGGTCGGAGCCGCCGGCTTAGTTGTCGTGAATACCCAGGCGCACAGCCCAGTTAGTCAGGGCCACCGCACTGTGGGCATTCAGCTTACGCATCAGGTTGAGGCGGTGAGTTTCCACGGTTTTTATGGTGATCTTCAGGTTTTCCGCAATATCACGATTCCGCAGTGCCTGGGCAATCAGCTTGAGGATTTGTCGCTCACGCACCGTCAGGCCGACCGTGCCGTCTAAGCTCGGTTTTTCGCTAATCTGCTGCTGGTCCAGGGCCGGATCAACAAATGGACGGCCTGCGGTAACGGTCTGAAGGGCGGCCAGCAGGGTCTGCTGTGAACTTTTCTTCAGAATATAGGCGATTGCACCTGCTTCAAGCGCCGCTCGCGCACGATGCTCGTTACTGTTAGCGGTCAACACCATGATCTTCAGTTCCGGCCAGCGCTGTTTCAACTGGCAGATGACATCAATACCGTCCATGCCTGGCAGGCCTAAATCCATTAATACCAGATCCGGTGCCATACGCTGGCAAGCGGCATAGGCTTCTAAACCGTCGGTGACTTCGCCTACCACCTGATAACCTGGCAGTGACGACAATAATTGTTTTACTCCATCACTTATTAAGGAATGATCTTCGATCAACACGACCCGCTTCGTGGCGGACGACATCTCTGGTGAAATTATCATAATAAAATTAATCACTGGCTTTATAGTTAGGTATTCGGAAAATTATAGTGAAAACGGCTTACAGAACTTTCCCGGACTACCTGAGAGCCTTCCCGGGTCAAAATCAGAAAATCAGCCATCCGTCTTCAAATCATTGAACATAAAGTGGTTATAAATCCACCAGTGGATCGCTGATTAATAAAAACTCATTTCACCGCTTACCCTCGCTACGCCTTTCTGTGCACCAGTTCAGGTCATTACCTGATACCCCTTTCAGCGGAAAATTTTCACAATAGCGCCTCTTTTTCCAATGCAATCGAGAACCTATGAAACTCCCCGACTCCCTTGCCGCAGTGGAGTGGGTCCGCGTGAATGAATCTCGCAGCGACCGCCTGATACTGAACATTGCCGATACTCCGGCCTGGTGTGTTTGCTATCCGCAAGCCATCTGCGTCGCGATAGATACCGGCCTGATCATCAGTGATATTGACTGGCTCCAGCGCGTTTGCCTGTGGTTTGCTGCCGTTCGCGCTTGTATTAACGATTGCCTGATTCTCGAAGCCAACCGGTTAATGCTGATTCGGCGTCATAACGATCCTCAACCCACCATTCAGTGGGAAGCCGCGCTGAATCAGCAACTGGCGGTTTGCGACTGGCTGGCCCGACATGGCGCAGCAGAAATGAACACTAATCCAGCAGAGGGATGGCGATGAAACGCAGTATGTATTGGGCGTGTGGCTTCGCGATGTTATTTGCCAGCACTCAGGTGATGGCAACCATTCCGTGGCAGGATAATTCGCCATTTTTCCTTTCCAGCCGCGGCAGTAAACTGACCGACGTGCTGCAAGATTTTGGTGCCAACTATGGCGTACCGGTGGTGGTGAGCAAGCAGGTTGATGAGCCGTTTATCGGCGTTATTCAGAATATGTCACCCGCTGAGGCGCTGGACCATCTGGCACGTCAACATAAACTGGCGTGGTATTACGACGGCCAGGCGATTTATATCTATAAAGCGCAGGAAGTCAGCAGCCAGTTGATTACGCCTACTTATCTGACGGTGGATACCCTGACGCGCCAGCTCACCACCAGCGGCATTCTGGACAAGCGTAACTGCCGGGTGCGCAAACTGCCGGCATCAAATGCGTTGCAGGTTGAGGGCGTACCGATTTGCCTTAAACGTGTCGATACCGTTTCAAAGCGCATTGACGAACAGAAGCTGAATCACGATCAGAATCAGGAAATTATTCGCTTCTTCCCGCTGAAATATGCCAGCGCCGCAGACAGTAGTTATAACTATCGCGGTCAGCAGGTGGTGGTGCCCGGCACTGTCAGTATGCTGAAAGAGATGGCGCAGGGACGCACGCTGCCGTTGCAGGAAAACCAGGGGCAACAGCAACCTGCTGACCGTTCTCTGCCGATGTTTTCTGCTGATATTCAGCAAAACGCAGTGATTGTGCGCGACCGCAAAATCACTATGCCGCTGTATGAAAAGTTGATTAAGGAGTTTGACCGCAAGCCAGCGCTGATTGAAATCGCGGTGCTGATCATTGATGTCAATGCTCAGGATCTCAGCTCATTAGGCATTGACTGGGCGATGTCGACCCAGATCGGCGGTGGGCGCGTTAGCTTTAACAGCAACGGTGAAGCCAATGCCAACAATTTTTCCTCGGTTATCTCGAATACACCGAGTTTTATGATTCGACTTAATGCATTGCAGCAGAATGCGAAAGCGCAAATCCTCTCACGCCCTTCGGTTGTGACGCTGGATAACACCCAGGCAATACTGGATCGCAGTATTACTTTCCATACCAAACTGTTGGCGGAAAACGTCGCCAAAGTGGAATCGATTTCAACTGGCACCTTGCTACGCGTTACGCCGCGCCTGATTGATGAAAATGGGCAAAAACAGATGATGCTGAAACTGGTAATCCAGGACGGACGACAGATTGACTCCACCAGTACGCAGGAGCCGCTGCCGCAAACATTGAGTTCTGAAGTCTCTACCCAGACGCTATTGCGTGCTGGCCAGAGTTTGTTACTGGGAGGATTTGTGCAGAACGAAAACAGTGAAGGGGTAAGTAAAATCCCATTACTGGGTGATATTCCGCTGCTGGGTAGCCTGTTCCGGTCCAAGCAGAAAAACACCCGCAGCACGGTTCGTCTGTTCCTGATTAAGGCTGAACCCTCTACCCAGTCCTGATCCTGGAGCCCATATGGAATTTTTATTTAAACTCAAATGGCTGAACGGCCCACTGGCGGGGCGTGAGCTGGATCTACCGGCCGGTGAAACGCGCCTCGGCGGCAGCGATGCGGACATTGCACTGCCACTGGAACAGGGAGTGACCACGGTGCTGACGGTCACGGCAGAGGGGATTACGCTGTCCCCGGCCATCCCGGCATGGGTCGATGGCAAACCCTGGGACACCACCCAACCGTTACCCCACGGCAAAGCGATTGATCTGGCGGGCCTTGGATTAGTTCTGGGCCCGGCAGAGAGCATGCTGCCATCGCTGACATTACCGCCTCGTGGCGTGGTGGCGACTGTAAAAGCACAGCAGCAGAAAAGTGACTTATGGGTGTGGGCGCTGGTCTTCAGCGTACTGGTGGCGCTGGCGGTATGGGGGTTCACCAGACACCAGCCGGAACCGGTCGTGACATTTGACCCGCACCAGTGGCTGGCCCAAACGATGAAAAAGCCTGAGCTGGCGGGGCTGGAAGCGCGTATCGATCAACAAGGTATCGTCTGGCTCAGCGGCTTAAGCGTTTCCTCGCAGAGTATTGCGCAATTGCGCGAGGAACTGCGTAACCATGGACTGCACTTTTACGACCAAAGTCTCGGCGTTGATGCATTACATCAGCAGGTGCGCCAGGTACTGGCATTAAATGGCTATTACGATATCGATTTAACCAGTAGTGGTTCGCCGGATAGCATTGAAATTCATGGCGCTATTAAAGGTGATGCGGCCTGGTTACGGGCCAGCGCCCGGTTGCAGGATGTTAAGTACCTGAAACACTGGAAAGTGGTCAATGATCAGGCCGAACTGTTCCAGCGGCTGCTGGAGAAGCTAAAGCAGAATGATTTACTGGAAGGGATGAGCGTGCGGGTGGTGGGTAAAGAGTTGCTGATTAATGGGCAACTGGATAAGCAGCATGCGGCAAAGATGGTGCAGTTAATCACGGAGTTTAACCATGATGGCAAGCCACGGCTGTTATCACGTTTCCAGAACATCCCGACCGGTGCGACGGCCAATTTGTTACCTGCCGCGGTGATCAGTGTCGGCGGTAACATCGACTCGGTCTATCTGCAGCTGGCTAACAACATGCGTGTGCAGCAGGGGGCGATATTGCCTAACGGGTACAAGATTTATGCACTGAGTCGCTCTTCAATCAGCCTGATGCAGGGCGAGCGCCTGGTTTCATTACCCCTTACTCATTGAGTTATTCTAAGGAGAGTCTTATGGCCCGTTTAACCGTACTGGAAAACCGACTGAGGCGTGATACTCAGGGGTTGGTGCGCGACCAGCTACTGGCACAATTGCAGCTGGGTGAGCAGCAACTGCGACAACAACTTCTGCAAAGTCATGGCGAGCAGCCACAGACGGTGCTGCTGCTGAATGCTTGCCGCAGTTCCTCCGAGGTGATTAGCGCGTTGTGGGGACGTTATCATCATCAATAACTTTTCTTATGGCAGTGACGATTTATCAGCGTGGCCGTGCCATTAGGGCAGGGTCTGAAAGCGGAAAAAGGGGGAATACTTTCCGCAGCAGTTGGCTATAATAGCCGTCACTCGACTGAAGACTATTGAAGGAATACGAGATGAGTTTGAACCATGTTCCCGCGGGTAAAGACCTGCCAGAAGATATCTATGTGATCATTGAGATCCCGGCAAACGCGGATCCTATTAAATATGAAGTGGATAAAGAGTCTGGCGCGCTATTTGTAGACCGTTTTATGTCAACCGCCATGTTCTACCCGTGCAACTATGGTTACATCAACCACACTCTGTCTCTGGATGGTGATCCGGTTGACGTGCTGGTACCTACCCCTTATCCGCTGCAACCGGGTTCCGTTATTCGTTGCCGCCCGGTTGGCGTGCTGAAAATGACTGACGAATCAGGTGAAGATGCGAAACTGGTTGCCGTTCCGCACACCAAACTGTCTAAAGAGTATGATCACATCAAAGATGTGAACGACCTGCCAGAACTGCTGCGCGCGCAAATCACTCACTTCTTCGAGCAATACAAAGCGCTGGAAAAAGGCAAATGGGTGAAAGTAGAAGGCTGGGACAACGCTGAAGCTGCCAAAGCTGAGATCGTCACCTCTTTTGAGCGTGCGAAAAACAAGTAAGCTGTTTTTCCCGCTTTCCCATAAAAATAGCCCGCTATAAGCGGGCTATTTTTATTTCTGTCGCTTATTCCCAACGCATTAACTGCCTGCTGTTTTATCCGTTCCTGAAAAGATCTTAATCAACGCCTGCGCCCGTCAGAAAACCAAAGAACCTTGCTGAAACCTTAAGAATCCTCCAGTGATATTGGAAATAATCGGGACATTATTTTTGATTTTTAATCTTTCATCCAGGAAACGTTATTTATGTCTCTCCATGATACCCTCAGTCGCACAGCGTCACCCATCAGTTCCACTGCCAACGTTCCCGGAGCCGCGGGCGGAGAAGCCAACACCGTGTCAAACGGGCTTCCACCGACCGAGATTTCCGTTTTCCCGGAAGCGGTAGTCGAACTGGGGCATATGATTGCCGATGCCGGAAAGGCCGGGAAAGAGTGGTCGACGGAACCGGGAATTATTCGACTGCTGGGGGAGCTGCTGACGGCTCCGGCATTCAGGGACACCCTGCAGGAAAAAACCGGCCTGGTGATGAATGCGCCTAAGCCGGAAAACAGCCCACCCACCAACATCACTGAACTGCTGCCTGAGGGCAGCCATCTAACGCCTTATCTGCTGGATCAGGTGCGTGGCTTACTGATGGAAGCCGTTGAACACAGTCAACCCACCTTCTCGCAAATTGACCATCTGCGAAACTCGCTCTCGGACAAAGTTGATCAAAGCTTCGCGATGCTGGATGAGTACCGCAGCAAGGGATATAACAGCAAAATTCAGGCGCTGGAGCTGGAAAGCTCCGTGATTCAGTCGCTTAAAAATAGCATCAAAGTGGACGGCGGAAATCAGCGACTGGTAGAGATAGCTGAAACATTAGAAAAAGCGGTAAACAGTACGCTGGCGATCGTGTCGGCTGACGGGGATGTGCAGGCTGATGTAACCAGTTTGAAAAAGACGCTGCGCGCCCAGACCGATGTGCTGATGAAAATTGCATTTATGATGCGGGAACACCAAAAGCTGCCAGCAAATGCGGCGAAAAAATACCCGGAGATGGTAGAGCGCATAGCCACTGGCCTGCATGAAACGCGAAAGGAGATTAAACAGGCTGAGGAGGTATTCAATAAAGAGCTGCGTAAATTGTTCCCGCTGTCTCAGGATGAGGGCGGGGCAAAGGCGGTGGCATTCCATGCCGGGCTGACGAACGAAAAACTGGCCAACCTCCGTAAGGAGATGAAGAAAATTGAGCATGCGCTCCGTCCGCCCAAATCGCGCATGGAGAAACTGGAAAACCTTGATAAAAAAGCCTTCCGTTTTGTAAAGAAAGCGACCTCACCCAACGCTCTGGAAAGGCTGGAAAAGTCGATGGAGAAAGCCTGGCTTGAAACCCCGGCGATGTTCAAGGATCTGTTGCGAACCAAGGCCATTCAGGCCCGGACGCTGCCAGCAGTGGCCAGGCACGCATTAAAACTGATTGAAAACACGGTTAAAAAAGGCAACCAGGCGATCAGGCAGGCCGCAGCCGGGGTTATTGATGCGCATTCATCCCCGGTGACAAAGGCGCTGGATGCGATGGCGGGTGGGGATGCGGCGGTGCAGAAGGTCAATGGTCAGTTGCGAGTGGCTTACCATCCATTACAGGCGGCGATGAAAAAGCATCAGAATGCCGCTGAAAAGCTGCTAAATGCGGCGGAAGTGCTGGCCAGGGCGAGCTTATTATACACCCAGCCGTCGGGGGCGATAGCGTCAGTGCTGGATGGGATGGGGGAAGATGTGGGCGTCGCGTCAGTGGGGGCGGCTGCGGTGCAGAAGCTGGCGCCAGCTGTCGGAAAACCGGTTTCCAGTCAGCCGAAACTCAGCCCCGTGGAGCAGCGTGAGCAGGCGCAGAAGAAGTTCAACGAAGCATCAGCAGCGCTGGTTGCCGCCCGCGTGGAGGTAGACGGATACTCAGATGGGTTGCGGGCGGTAGTGGCCGAGGCCCAGCAGCAACACAGTCAGCACCCTACGCTGAACAAAAAGCTCGAGACGTTTAAAACGGATATTGAAAAAGCCGAGAAGCATTTTAGTGAAGCCGAACATGCCCTGAAAGGGGCGGTGGAGGAGATGACGGAGACCGCACCTGGCTCAGCCTCAGCCAGCCGGTCGGCATTTAATCACGCAGCGGTAGATGCCAGAAAAGCAGATTATCGTGCGCAGGACGCGGTGCTGGAAATGGACGGGGCGATAGTCGACGCCACTGGCAGGGGAAAGGATATCTTCTCAAAGGATCAGCGCATCGCCTTACATTTTGGTGAGTATTTTAATGACCAAAAAAAGCAGCTAATGAAGAGCGATCCCGAGTTCATGCCATGGCTGTACGATAAGATGGTTGAGGAGATTATTGATAAAAAAATCCCCGAACACTTTACCAAGGGACATGACCCGGACGGGACCATCATGCTGGCAAGAGTGAAGCAGGCGGTCAAAGACGCGGAGGCCAACACCCTGCTGAAGCCGGAAACGGTGGCTGAAGTGATGGCGAAAATACCCGGAGCAGCAGAGTTTCTGGCAAAGGCGGGCCTGAGCAGCATGGTGGGTAAAGTGGTCAGCGCCGCGGTCGACATGTCGGCCGCGCGCTTACTGTCCACGGTGCCGCGTCATTTTCTGCCGAGCATAAGTATGATTAAAGCGGCAATTCTCCCGTACGCTTACTATTCGGCCTGTAAGAATCTGAAGCAAGCGGTGATGCCGGGCCAGGGCAAACCGACCAAGGAGAAAATGGCGATAACGGCTAGCTTCACTATGCAACTGACAAAAGAACTACTAAACCTCACCTTGTCAAATCTGCCACAGCTTGTCATGGACGGCGGTTTAGCCCTGTATAACTTACAGCGGAACGGGGTAGAAAAATTCTCCTATGATCTGATGAAAAGTGCGGTGGACAGCAGCGGTGTTGCTGCCGTGACTAAGCCGTTTTACGAATTTTATGGTGAGGGTGTCGAATCTCGTTATGAAAATCAGTTGCAGGCATTACAGACCGCGGAAGATGAGTCTTTCGCGGCGGAGCTGGCAAAATATCCGGAAAGTGAACGCGCGGAGAAATCTGTTGAGCTGAAGAAACGCCAGGATTTGGAGAATCAGGAAATTGACAAGGCGCTTGAAGGCTATCCTGAAGATCAGAAGAAAGGCCTTATCGTCCAGCTGAAGAAACAACTGGCAGAGGAAAATAAGAAAATTCAGGCTGAGCAGGATAAGAAACTGGAACAGCTGGTGGCAAAATTACCAAAGAGTGAAAGAGCGGAAAAATTAGCAGAGCTGAAGAAATTGCCCACGGAGGACATGAGATTTGCTCCGCTGTTAGCCAATGTCGCGGTCAAAGACATCAAGCAGGAATTAACAGATCTGAAGGAGACGTTTGCTGAGTTTGAGACGCAACAAGCGGATCAGTTGCAGGAAACCAATAAGCAGAGAGACGAGTTAAAACATCAAATTCATGCTGAGCGTTTTAAGATCCGAAATCATCTTCAAAGCGAAGCGAAGCAGCTAAAAACCGATACCCTGAATGAACTTTCGGCCACGCTGGAAAAGATCAAGAAAAACACCACTGACCCGGTGGATAAAATCAATCTCATCAGGATTGAGAAATCGTTATCTGAGCTTAGCAAAGTCAGTATTAACCGTAATGGCACGAGCAGTGAAGAGGATTTAGCGGCACTGAAAAAGTTGTCAGCCGATAGCCATAATATAAGCTATTACAAGACGTGGGAGGATGTTAACAAGCAGGCGGCTGATCTGGAAAATGCTCTTTTGTCCCTCGAAGATAACATCAAAAATAAAAGGTCTATTCGACCGGATCTGAATCTGGATAATATTGACTTTAAAGACCCCAGAGTGATGAAAATTCTCCAGACTGAATTAAAAAATGGCATAACTGATTTTCAGAATGCTGTTATGGTCAGGTTGACCACTCTTAACCCTAAGATTGCTGCAAATGAGTTTATTCAAGGGATTATTAATGATTTTCCTGAAAAGGACCGTGGCGGAATTAATACGCCTGACATTCTGCTGAAGTGGCGAAAAGGTGATGTCATTGAAACTGGCTCAGTGCTTGATTGCCTGACCGGAAAGTTTGATTATCGCGATAAAAAACCGATATGGCCTGAGGGAAGCTCTAAAGCGTTCAGGCAGGCGCTAATGGGGGATGTTAATAGCTTTACGCGGAGTTTCCCCCTCGCGGGGCAAGGAGCGGATTATGATAAGGACGGTACTTCGGCCTTCCGTAATAGTGATTCTCTGTCGCACCGTTTTATTAAGTGGTATGACGAACAACTGGATCTTATTAAGAATGAAAAAAACATCAGCATGGAGAATATGTATGAAACGGCGTTTAAGATATCCACCAAGCTATTAATTAAGGATGATAAGCTAAAGGAATTTAAGCCCGAGCTCGAAAAAGTTCTACATGGTGCAGAGAAGCCCTTTATCATGAAACTTGGCAATGGAAAGGATGATACCATCTCTGAAGTGGTTGGGATTCGTATAGGTGGTTTCGAGTGGGATACCAGACCTGCTCAGATGCTTATATGGGATTTAGCGGGTACATACCAGATAATCGATATTGGTACCAACGGCATAACTGATAAAGATCAGCAGGACTGGATATTAAATCACATGAATGCTAAGGCGCGCCATAAATACGGCAAGCCTGAGGAGAGAGAGAAGGCATTCTCCAGAGTACTGATGCATGATGCGCTGAATTTTTCCCGGCGAACTGAAAAAAGCATGGGTCAGGAAATGCTAGCGATGAAAATCGACCATTCCAAAGCAGATTTAGACGCCTATGTGCACACCAGTTGGGAGTTTTATCGTGATTACCTCGTTGATGCAGGATTTATCGGCGCGGATATCGTTACCGGACTGGCCATTGGGCTACTGCCCCTGGGGCCTGTAGCTGGGATCATGGTACAAATAGCTAAATCAATGGCACTGACATACCTTAAAGATCTCACAAAAATGGAGTTCGCCGACAACCCTGAAGTGCAGGATGCTTATCGGGACGCAATACTGGCCAACCTTGTAGCCAGTCTGCTTGTTGATGGCGCATTTAACGTTGGCCCTGAAGTCGCGAAGAAGCTTTTAAAGAAAACTGTCTTACACAGATTATGGACGGATAACTGGGGATTTTTCAAGTATGTTAAAGAAGCCAAGGCGGGGGTTGTAGGTTATCATACTGCTAATGATGTGGGAGCCAGAATTGGTGCTATTCTTGAGGCTCTGAAATCAAATGCTGAACATAATAAAGATATATTTAAAAATGCCGATGGAATACAACCGCATAATATTGAGGCTGGCGATACGGTTGCTTCCATTGCTGAAAAATATAATATTTCACCCAGGTATATCCCATTATTAAAGTATGCCAACCAGAAAATTAAAGATTTCAATAATCTTAAAGCAGGTGAAGTATTTAATATTCCCTACGAAGCGCTCAAGTTACCTTATTTGAATGGGATGCCTTTTGCATGGAAAGAAGGAGATGTTCAGCAACCCGCATCACAACCTGAGGTCGATGTAACCTGGACACAAGACCAGGTGAAGGATTTAGAAAAATCTGTCGCAAAAGGCAGGCTATTAAATTCTCTTAAACTGAACAACCTTAAGATACCTCGATTGATGCGTGGGGCCTTCGATAACTCAAAGGAGTTAATGCCACTTGTTGCAGAAAGTCTTGAAAAGCAAGGGTTTAGTGATATCAAATATCGCGCTATCTATAGATATGATAATCAGGACGATGAGAAGCCTGCTACTCATTATGCCGTTACAGGCAAAAAATTTGGTAAAGAATATGTTTTCGATCTTGATGCCGATAAGTTTAATCCTTCGACCGGCCCACTGATCATTTCTCCGGAAGCGTGGCTGGATAAATATCGTGACAAGAATAGTGTAAAAATTGTTCTGTTTCAGGATTTTAAAACTGGTGCTGAGGCAATAGACAGCTACGATACTTTTGAAGGTGGAGTTTCCCCACTGAGCGGTGACATAAGAGCGGTGCTGACACCAGTATGGACCGCGTATAATGCATCGTTCAGTAAGCAGCCAGAGAATAGCGAGACTTATACGGTGAAAGCAGGGGATACCCTGATGAGCATCGCCGATGAAAAATATCTGACCTACAGCCAGGTTGCCTGGTTATTACACCACTATGATCAGTCACAAATAACTAATGAGGGTAAGCTCAAAGAAGGTATGAAGTTAATTCTTCCAGAAGATGAACTGAATATTGAATATGAGAAACTTAATGATAATTCAGCATTGTTCCGACAATTGCAGGATATCTCGCCTGCTATTGCGCCACTGTTAAACATGAAAAGCATTAACTCTAAACAGTTAATGCCATTAGTCGGTCGTTCCCTGGAAAAACTAGACTTTACTGATATTCGTTTCCGTGCAATGTATGTCTGGCATAAACCTGGTGAAAGTGACCCTGTTACTCATTTTGCTGTTATTGGCAAAAAGGATGGCAAGGATTATCTGTTCGATCTTGAGGCCGGTAAATTGATTGACGGTCTGGAGGGGGCTTTAATCGTTTCTCCGGAAGAGTGGGAAAAAACGTACACGCCGCTGGCGAAGGAAAAACATATTATTTACACAGATTATTATACTGTGACCGATGCGCTCAATGAGTATCCGGATGAATTCTATGGCTCACCAGGCTTGTATGAAGGAGAAAAAGCGCTGCAGACGGATGCATGGCTGGAATTTAAAAAAGAACCGCTGGATGAATCCTTAGAAGTAAAAAGGAAATCTGCGGGGTGGGAAATTATTGCTAATGAGAAATTTGAGGATATTTATGTTGTCGCCAGTTACTTTAATCTTTCGGACAGTGACGTAAAAAAACTCAAGTATTCTGGCGCGACATTAAAACCGGGCGCAGCGGTATTTATTCCTGACAGCGTGCTGACCGATGATAAACAGCAGGGCCGATTGATGGACCACTACATCAAGAGTGGCGGATTCTTGCGCGACCTTACCACACAGAATAAAGATATTTTAACCCTGATGCAGAGCGGAAAAGATAGCTCTGGAGACCTGATGGAACCGCTTAAAAAGGCGTTGGAAAAACAGGGTTTCACTAACTTCAGCTTCCGTGGCATGGATATTTATAAAGAACATGATGTGGTCGCTTCCCAGAACCATTTTGCGGTGATAGCCGAAAAGCATGGCCAGTCTTATGTTTTCGATCTTGGTGCACATAAGTTAAAGGATATCGATCTTAAATCATTAATTTTATCTCAGGATCAGTGGGAGAAAGAGTATCAACAGAAAGCGGGTGATAAATATATCAGCTATACGGATTTCACCAGCGCGGATTTAGCTTTACAGGCTTATAGTCCGGACAGAAGAAATGAAAACTCTGATGGGGCGGCTCTGAATGATCAGTGGGTTGATCTGACATCGCCATCCTGGATGTCATCTTCGAGTTCAGAGCCATCAGTGGAAGTCCTCAATCCACGAAGTTTTTTTGAGAAGCTGGGAAAAAAGGTTAACCAATTAATGGAGCAGACGGAGAATAAATCCCGGGATTTGATGTTGACAGGATTAGGTGATGCGCTAAAAGATAATGGTGTTACCAATATAAAATATCGAGGGATTTATATATGGACCGAAAATAAACAAGTTCCTATGGCTCATTTTGTTTTGACAGGAAAACTCAACGGACAAGACAAGATCTTCGATCCCGAAGGGGGGAAGCTGTTTAATCAACCTGGAGAGTCATATATTCTTTCACCCGACGAATGGTTGAAAAAATATCAGGAATTCGACGGTGCCACACGTATCATATTCCGTGATTATACTCACGCGGGTATGGCGGGTTTTGACTTTACAGATAATATGTTACCCAGCCCTAAATTAGAGAAGAGTGCGAATCAGTTGTCGCTCAGCGCGGCTAATTCGGATGCTATGATCAAAGATGAAGGTATTAAGGATAAAGCTTCTGATGATGATCAGTTTAAATCGTTATTCATTGCGTTTAAAAACAATCCGGAAATAAAATCCTTAATGGAAGCAAAAGGAGACCGCTCGATAACGATGATGAGTCTTATTACTGATGAATTAAGAAAGCTAAATTATCAGGGCCTTGGCTGCCGTGCTGTATATATCTGGGATAAAAAGGATGATGGTAACAAAATAGTGGAGCCTCATTATATAGTCACAGCAATTAAAGATGGAAAAACGGTAGTGTTTGATTTTTCAACTAAATCCTTTGGTGAGGGATTCAAAGGTAAAGCCATCTCTTATGAAAGCGACTGGAAAGCGGAGTATAGAGGATTTTTCAAAAATAAAATTATTCAAGAAGGCATTATGATGCAGCCATCGGATGCTGTGTTTTTCTCGGGTATCTCGGTCAGAGAGTCAAATACCATGGCTGAAACTTCACCAGGGTTCTAGACACAATAATTTGTTCACTAAATCTGAGGTTCGAATCTAATTCACCTCAGATTTTGTTCAACTAAAGTTCAGTGGCAGGAAGTAGAGTGTAAGGAAAGCAGAAGGAATTTCTGGAAACTGAAAGAAGCAACCATGTAATTCTGCGACCTTAGGGTAATTATTTTTATCCTTAAATGACAGATCCAGTTCTTCTATGAAACTTACAGATTCTCTTACTCGCTTTTTGTTACCGGTATCATCTCCAGGGGCGCTGACTGAAAGTGTCCGTGGCGAGCGCTCCCCGATTGCTGGCGATGCCTTCAATGACGAAGACATTGCTCTTCTTGAGGAGAAAATGGCCAGCGCAGGGGAGAACTGGCATCAGGACAAGGCATTCCTGAACCTGCTGTCAGAGGTGATGGAAAACCGTTTTATCGCAAAGGAAATTAGCAAGATAACCGGCGGGTTGGAGATTTTGCACACTGCCTTGTCGGCAACCCTTACGGAACTGACCGCTCACCAAAAGAGTGAGCTGGGTAATTACCTCACATCCCTGTACGAATCCCGTCGCCCGATGCTGAACGAGTTTCGTGACCAGGGATATAACACCGAGTGGGAGAATCTGTCCGCGCATTTTGAGTTGCTTAAGACTCAGTTGAGTGAACTGGAAGGAGACAAGACCAGTGAGGATGTCAGAGGGGCGGTTGAAGCACTACTGCTGGCAACCGAAAAAACGCTCTCGCTGACTCCGGAAGACAAAACTGAACGCCTGGCGATGCGGCATATCGTCAAAGTGCTGATGGCGCAGAACGAAGCGCTGCTGGTGGCAGATTTCGCGATGCTGGCAGCGGGTGAGCTGTTACAACCTGAAGCAGCGGCCTCCGGGGACTACCACCAGACTCTGGCAGGGCTGATGGACGGTTTGCGTTATGCAGAGAAAAAAATTACCAAAGCACGTAGTAAGGCGTTAAATCATCCTCTCGATATATCTGCGGATGACAAACGCTATGCGGAGTTTGCCGGGATTGCTGGCAAGATTGGCCTGGCGGCAGAGCGTCTTGAGGCGGTCGCGAAAAAAATCAATGAGATGAAGCACCGTCTCGATCCTCATCCGGTGCTGAATAAGATGAAAAGGTTCGGTAACCAGTTCGGTGACAAACTGCTGAGCGATGTGAAGACTGCGGCGGCTATCGCTGCCTTTACCCCTGCGGGACAGGTGAAACTGGATAAAGGGCTGGCAGGACTGGATAAGGGCATAGATAAACTGCAGATGGGAGCAGCGACGGCGGCGACGGCGTTAAAGGCCGTCCCGGACGTCGTCGTTAACATCGCGAAAGCTCTGCCCGGCGGGGTTCGGCAGGTGGGCGCTGGATTAAAAAGCCAGGGAGAAAAAGCGGCAACGGGAGTAGAGAAAGCGCTCATCCACAGCTTAACCGGGCCTGACCGTACGTTAATTCCTGAATCACCCCAGGAGAGAGCAGTAAATGAAAAGCTCAGGGTGACGGTCAGGCCGTTACTGGTCGCAATGGAGCGGTATCAGCGGGCATCAGGCAAGATGATGGAGTCCTGTTATCAGCTGGATAAGCATCTCACCTGGAGTCAGGTGCCAGAAAGTACCGATAAAACAGTGCAGTCGGCAGTGCGCAAGGCACCGGCTGCGACAGCCGTGAGGACAGCGGAAAAGGCTGGCGCGAAGGAGACTGCGCAGAGAGAGTTGCGCGAAGTTGCCGCTGTGACAGCCGCAAAGAAACTGGAAAAGGCAGCCACGAAGAAGCAGGAAAAGGCTGAGTTGAAAGAAAATGCGCTGGCGGTGTTGCGTGAGATGTCAGCATCGATGTCCGGCGCGCTGGCGGAAACAGACCTGCACGCCGGAAAGCTGGGAGACAGGCTGGTGAAAATGAAAAAACAGCACCCAGCGCAGGCGCTAAAGTTAGACATTTTTCAGCAGCAAATTGATAAACAAGTAAAGCGATTCCGTTCAGCGGCCCAGCAACTGGAGCGTGCTGTGCAAGACGCGAGCGACACGACAGACAAGGTCGTGTTCAGCAAGGCATTTGCCGAGGCCAGTCGCGCGGTTTTCAGTGTCGTGGGCGCGGTGGGGAAAATCGAGCTGGCCGTCACGGAAGCCACCGGGAAGAACTTAGATCTCTTCTCTCTTGATACACGCATTGCACTCGATCTGGGCGTTTTTTGTCACGATTTCTTGCAGGATGCACTACGGCAAGATCCCGATACAGACCTGGAGATGTTAAAAGAGGTTATCACGGAGTTATTCATTAACCAGATTGCCGATGATTTCAGCAAAGGTGCTGACCCGGACGGCCATATTATGGTTGGCAGGGCGGTAGAAGCCTTTATCGGGGCGATTGATGGCAACCTGCTACGCCCGCGCACGACAGCAGACGTGTTAGCAAAGACTCTGACACCATTAGACTATCTGGCGAAAACCGGGCACAAAACCCTGATTGGGCAGCTGACTTTTGCTGCAGTAGAGGGGTCACTGACAAGGCTTATCTCCTTCCTGCCGCGTAATATTATTATACCAAACCTGAGTGTTCTGAAGGCGATGGCGGCGCCCGCCACCCTCTGGTTCGCCTACAAGGAATTGATGGCAACACTGATGCCAGGCGATCCATTCCCGATTAAAGAGTTTAAGCAACTGGTGAAGAGACGTGCCGTTATAGCGTCTATTCAGGCTCTGAAGTTTCTTCTGCCGAAAGCGCTGAAATCCGGCATGTCAGCGGGCTTAACCGCGTATGCCCTTTCTCGCGAAGGGGTGGCTAATGTTGCAAGCAACGTATTGAAACAGGCACCGCAGGATCTGACCTGGGCGGGTATCTGGCAAGGAGGAATAAAAGGGGTCAACGCGGTGACAGCCCGTTCCGGTGAAAATAAATTAAATGAACTGGTCGGGAAAATTAATACAGGGCAAGCCGGTGATCATGAAACCAGAGAGCTGCACGCTCTGCTGAAAAAAGGCGGAGGCAGCGACGAGGAGATAACGGCTTACATTACTTATCTGAAAGCCGTGGCTGCCAGCGAAAATGAACTGCCTGATCTGCTTGCGCGCATAAAAAAAGAGGGGCCTGCCGACCAGGATATTAGCCGGCTTCGTACTCTGCTGAATCAACGGGGTGTCAGCGACAGGGATATCAATGATCTGCTTGCGCGCATAAAAAAAACCGGGGTTAGCGATAAGGAAATCGATGACAGTAACGCGCTGATCCAAAAAGTCGCTGACAACGACAAGATACTCAGCGATCTGCTGGTGAGCCTCCAAAAAGTGGAGTTAAGCGACCAACAAGCCGCTGAACTGACCTTTCTGCTGAATAAAAGAGGACTGAGTAAAAATAAATTAACGGCGCTCGTCGAGCGCTTCAGACAAGGAAACGTCAGCGATAAGGAGACCGATGAACTTATCGAACGGATCAAAAAAGGCGGAGAAGGTGACCCGGCATTATCGGATTATATTGCTCGCTTACAAGTCAATAAACCCGATCTTAATGATATTTATGCACTGCTTACTTTCCTGGAAAGCTGGGGGGTTAGCGACAGCTATTTAAATAAACTGCACGCTCGCCTAAAAAAAGAGGGTATCAGCAGTGCGGATATACAAGCGATCGATGCTCAGTTGAAAACCGAGGTGGAAAGCGATAAGGACTTAATCATGTTGCTGACGAGTTTGAAAAAAGGAAAGATAAGCAACAGTGATTTAGATAATCTTCGTGCTCAGCTTAAAGTAAGGGAAGTCAGCGATAAGGACTCAACGGATCTGATTACACTTCTGAGCAAAGGTGAAATCAGAAACGAGGATTTTGATGCTCTGCGCAGGCCTGGTACTGAGCCGGTCAAAACCGGGCGACATAAGCGTGCGGCGGGCATAGGTATTTTGTCGGCCTTAGAACGACAGCAATTATTAAGTGCCTATGGAAAAGGCCGCCCGGCTAAGGTTGATATTGTGACGCCTTTTGAGTTGCAACAAACCATCGATGCCAAGAAAAAAGTCACCACGGAACTCAATGAATTAAAGTCGCAGAGAAAATCATTAGAAAGTCTGATTAAAATTGAAAGTAATAGCAATATACCGGGCAAAGAAGCTGAAATTGCAGCATTAAAAAAACAGCTGGATGATGTAAACGGAAAAATTGATAAAAAAGAGGCCGAAGATAATCAACTGAAGGATAAAGTCAGAACCATGCAAAAGAGACTTGATGATTCAGCAGAGATACGCAGACGCTGGGATCCGGAGTTTCTAAAAATTAAATCACAGGCTCATGTTAACAGATTTAATAAAGGTGCGATTATCAGGATGTCCGGCCGGCTACACCCCGAAACATTCATTAGTGATTATCTTGAGAAAATTCTTAAAAATTTTTCGAAGGAAGATCGTGGAGAACTTACTTCCCCGGATAGCAAGATAAAATTACGGGGTATAGGCAGTAATCAGGCCGGAGGAAACCGGGAGATAACGCTGATGGATTTAGCTATGGGGAAAGTGAGCATCACGGATTGGGATATTATCTGGGATAAAAACATCTCAATGGAATTAAGAGAGGCGCTTAATCCCGGTGGCGCAAATATCGTATCTGATGGCGGTGGCTATAATCGAGGCGTAAACTGGTATACCTCAACCCGGCCCCGACCGGAAAGTCTGACGACACAAATTAGCAAAGCATTTAAAGAAAACGTCGACGCTATCAAGAATAACCCTGATGACTCAGCGGCGATGGTGACATATTATGAATCCATGTTTAAAAATGCCGCAGCACAGCTATTTAAAGACCCTAAGCTAGAGGAGTTCAAAGGGCTGCTTGATGATATTCAATCGGGCAAGATTGTCGGTGAACATGTGCAATTTTACGGTTATGTACTGACTGAAGTCGTATCGGTACGTATTAATGATAAAATTCTGGCATGGGATCCTAAAGGGTCATATGCCGTAATCGATAATACGGAGTACGGTATTCAGGATAAAACGAAGCAAGAGTGGATTGTTAATCATCTGGATGCCAATGCTCAGTATAAATACCGTACTGAAGAGAGTAGAAAAGAGGCGTTTAAGTTTTATGACGCTTCAACTCAGCCGCTGGCGAGGTCGACATCGCAATCAGAGATGAAGTCACCCATATCGACCAGTCAGGAAGCGACTCTTGGTGAGGATGCATTACGGGTCGTGATGCATCGTGCGAAAGATGATATGGACAGCATGGTGAAAACATCCGGTGAGTATTTATTAGGCAGGATGATTGACCTGGCGGCTGCCGGCACGGGTGCGGCAGTGGCAATTGGGGTCGGAATGGCGGGCGGTGCGATGGGGGTGAAATCAATATGGGTAATGCTCTGTCAGGTCGCGGCGGCGGGAAAATTAACCCTCTCTAAGGGGCTTATGATGCATTGGCTGACTGATAATCAGAAAGAGAGGGAAGAAATCCTCGCGGCTATGCCGGAGGAGCTGCTGACGAGTATGATAGTGGACGGCGGCTTAACACTCGGACCATCGCTGGCGAAATCTATGCTCCCCACCCTGAAGCTGCCATGGAAGTCGGCAGTAAAAGACGTCAATGTGATGAAGGAGACCATGTTTGGTATGGGGGGAGATTCGCTTGGCGGTCGCGTAAGCCCGATGGCGAATGAAGTGGCCAGCAAGCTAAAGCAACAGCCCGCGGCAGAAACGCCGAAATCGGAAACTCCACCGCCGGTTGCTCTGTCATCCATGAGCCAGATTAACGGGATGTCAGGTCAGACTTATGTGGTGCAAGAAGGTGATAATATTTATTCCATGATGGTGGAGCTGGGCATTCGGCCATCGGATTTGGAGCTGCTGGTTAACGCTAACAGCTATGTTCTTAATAGCATTTTCGATATCAAGCCGGGTCAGGTGCTGATTATTCCTGACAGTGCAATAAGTCCAATTGACAGGATCCATACTACGGAGGCAGGCGATAACCTCCAGGACCTTAGCTACAAGTATTACGGATTTTACGGTGGCTGGAATTACATTCTGCTTAAGAACCTGAATGCCGAAAAAATACCTTTTATCGACAACACTCAACCCGATATAGAATTAAATCTGCCCAACAGCCTTTTTAATGGAACCTTTACTGTCCCTGACTTTGTGCATCGGGTTCAGCCGGGTCAAACTCTGGAAGATATCGCTTATCTGTATTACGACAGTCACGTCGGATTAGAAAAATTACGAGAGGCAAATCCGGGTATTACCGATCCGCTTACCCCTGGGACATCGCTGAAAATTTCGAAGTATGTTTACCCGGAATATTTCGGCTATTTTAGTGGCCCTCCGTTAGATATCCGCAAAGGTTTGGTGCAGCAAAATCCGGTTAATCTTCAGCGGGAAACACCGGCTCTTAACTATTCTGGTCGCACAGGTAGCTTTTTGGGTTCGCCTGAACAGGGGGAAAACGAAAATAATCTGGCGCGGGCACGCAGTAATCCTGTCAGCTTTCCAGACAATCAGGATGTTATTCAACACAATCAGCCTGAGGGGCTGCAATATATCGTGCAGCCCGGGGATACTTTCCATGCTCTCGTCAGCGCTTTTGGCATCCGTCCCGCGCAGTACGCCCAGTTTATTGCGGCTAATGGCGATGCATTACGTTCTGTTACTCAGCTTGAGCCGGGTAACACGCTATTCATTCCGGACAATATTCGCTTTGTAAATATCCCTCCGTCTGTTGAAAATCAACAGGTTTCAGATGGAAAAGCCAGTGCACCACCGCATACCGATGAAAGCCGTCCCGTTCGCAGGCACTCAGTTGGCGCATCAAATAATCAACTTAGAGGTCGGAAATATAGGGTTCAGCAAGGTGAGAGTCTTAACTCTGTCGCCAAAAAACTGGGTATTCCACACTCGAAGTTTGGGCTGCTGACTCAGGCCAATAAGGAGATATTACTGCCAGGTAATCACCTTGAAGCGGGTAAGACAATCGTGATCCCTGACAGCGCTCGCAGTAATAAAGATATTATTCAACCACTAATAAAAACGCGTTTGCATACTGTACGGCCCGGTGATAACACCGCCCGGATCTCCTGGCAGTTTTATGGTAACTATGACCAGCAAAATAAAATCATTGCTGATAATTCCGAGAAGTGGATTACCAGTGAAAAGCCGCTGCCGGGGGTTAAGATCATGCTGTCAAACAGTCGATTTGATGGCAACTATGCTGTGGCGGCTATAGAACATAAAGTTAAAGCCGGTGAAACTGTGCATCAGCTTGCCCTGCGCTATTACGGTAATCTTACGGGGGTGGATATCATCAGGAAGAATAATCTTGATATCAATATATTCAATCAACTTGAAGAGGGGATTATCCTGAATATTGTGGACAGCGTTGATCCAGAATATTTTGACCAGCCGGATGGAAATGGCCAGGTGGAAGATAGCGTCGCAGAGTCGCTGCAGTTTGTTGCCGAAAATGGTCGTTCGCAATTTTTCGCCAGGGATAATGCGAATCAGCAAGGCGGAGGGTTAGATGATGCGCAGAACAATTAATCAGGTCGGTTCAGGATAACCGCGCTTGATCGCTCAGTGCATTAAACGCCTGATAAAGACCTTCAGGCGTTTATACGCACGGTCGGTGCCTTATTTGTTCAGCACAAACAGCGAGACAATCCCGGCGGCAATCAGCGGTCCAACCGGCACACCGCGAAACAGGGCTACGCCAATAATAGTACCGATCAGTAAGCCACCGATAATGGTCGGCTGAGTACTCATCAGTGAGACGCCACGGCCTCCGAGCCATGAAACAAAAATCCCTACCGCAATCGCCAGCAGTGATTTCCAGTCAAGGAAGGATTTGATTAAGGTGCTGGAAGGCAGTGAGCCACTGGCCAGCGGTGCCATAACGGCGATGGTCAGAATAATAATGCCCAGCGTAATGCCCTGTTTTTCCACATAGGGAAAGAACTGCGCCAGCGGGGTGATTTTGATCACCAGCAGTACCAGAATGGAGATGGTGACGGCGGTGTTATGAATAAATAAACTCAGCGCGCCGAGCAGAACCAGGATAATTAACGAAGAGTACGCGGCCATTTACTGCTCCAGAAGAAAGAAAAAAAGGACGGTTTAAGATCGCCGTCCTCTTTACCTTACCACCGCATTTTCAGCAGCATAAGCCTTAATATTGACAATTACTGACAATCATCCGGATTTGCGCACGCTCCCTGCTTCAGTGATTTCAGCATCAGAGCCTGATTTTTTACCAGCTCAACCGACTGAACGCCGAGGGAAATTGCCGCCATCGTACCCTGTTCTTTCAGATACCAGGCCTTTGATGCTTCCAGCCAGCTGTCACGGTATTTCAGCCAGTTGCGCTGGGCATCACGCAGTTTCGCTTTCTGTGCGTCATCCAGTTTTGCCATCACTGCCTGGTACTGGGTATTCATCTCTTTATCCCAGGCACGATTCGCGGTGTCATAACATTGCGACATCCCCGCCGTCGAAGAGTTGCTGTTCAGACAGCTCTCCAGTTCGCGGTCAATGGGGTTTTCCGCTGCCAGCACACCGAGTGGCAGCAACAAACCGATTGCCAGTAACACTCTTTTCATGTTTTTACCCAGTCAGAATAAGGGCAGGCTTAGCTGCCCTGGATCAGAAAGTGATTACTCGTCCGGATACTCACGCATAAAGCGTTCGGTATCATCGACCATCGCGTCATTGCCGACAAAGAACGGGCTACGCTGATGCAGCGTTTCCGGTTGCAGGTCGAGAATACGGTTTTTACCGTCGCTGGCTTTACCACCGGCTTGTTCCGCCAGGAATGCCATCGGGTTGCACTCATACAGCAGGCGCAGTTTGCCTTGCGGATGGCTGGCGGTGCTTGGGTAGAGATAAATCCCGCCTTTCAGCAGGTTACGATGGAAGTCTGCCACCAGAGAACCGATATAGCGCGAGGTATAAGGGCGGTTAGTGGTTTTGTCTTCTTCCTGACAGAATTTCAGATACTTTTTCACGCCTTTCGGGAAACGGATGTAGTTCCCTTCGTTGATCGAGTAAGTGTAACCCTGCTCCGGGAACATCATGCGTTCCTGGCTGAGGCAGAAGACACCCAGCGAGGGATCGTAAGTGAAGGCATGCACGCCTTTACCGGTGGTGTACACCAGCATGGTCGAAGAACCATACACCACGTAACCGGCAGCAACCTGCTGGTTGCCCGGCTGGAGGAAATCCTCTTCGGTAACCGGCGTGCCTGGTGGGGTAATACGACGATAGATGGAGAAAATGGTACCGACAGAGACGTTAACGTCAATGTTGGATGATCCATCCAGTGGGTCCATCAGCACCACATATTTACCGTTCTCGACGCCTTCGAAGATAACGATTTCGTCTTCTTCTTCAGAGGCAATACCGGCGACAATCCCACGAGCCTTTAACGCTGCTTTAAGTTTTTCATTGGCAAACAGGTCGAGTTTCATCTGCTGCTCGCCCTGAATATTTTCAGCGCCGCTGGCACCGAGAATATCAACCAGTCCGGCTTTGTTGATATCGCGGTGGATGATCTTCGCACCCAGCTTGATGGCGGAAATCAGTGCCGTCAGTTCACCTGTGGCGTGAGGAAAGTCGTGTTGCTTCTCGACGATAAATTCGCCTAACGTTTTCATAACACAATCCCTGAATCTGCGGTTGAGTGGCAGCATGATTTACAGGCCGCCAACGTATGCGTACGCAGTTTAGCCGATTGAACAGCAAAGACCATAGTCCAAATCCGTTTCTTCTGGCGTAAGTCAGCGTTAAACTGTGCGCCGAACATTTAAAGTAATGGACCTTTTATGCGTATTCATATTCTCGGTATCTGCGGCACCTTCATGGGCGGCCTGGCTATGCTGGCGCGCGCGCTGGGGCATGAAGTGACAGGCTCTGATGCCAACGTCTATCCACCGATGAGCACCTTGCTTGAAAGCCAGGGTATTGATTTAATTCAGGGTTATGATGCGAGTCAGCTTGATCCGGCTCCGGATCTGGTGATTATCGGCAATGCGATGACACGTGGCAATGCCTGCGTTGAAGCGGTACTGGAACGCAATATTCCTTATCTGTCAGGACCACAATGGCTGCATGATTTCGTGCTGCGTGACCGCTGGGTGATTGCAGTGGCTGGCACCCACGGTAAAACCACCACTGCTGGCATGGCAGCGTGGATTTTACAGGCCTGCGGCCTTGAACCGGGGTTTGTCATTGGTGGGGTTCCGGGAAATTTCGAGGTATCGGCAAATTTAGGAAAAAGCCCATTCTTCGTGATTGAAGCCGATGAGTATGACTCTGCCTTCTTCGACAAACGCTCCAAATTTGTCCATTACTGCCCGCGCACGCTGATTCTGAATAACCTGGAATTCGATCACGCGGATATCTTTGACGATCTACGCGCCATTCAGAAACAGTTCCACCATCTGATTCGTATCGTGCCGGGGCAGGGCAAAATTATTCTGCCAGAACATGACGCCCATCTGAAGCAGGTGATGGCAATGGGCTGCTGGAGCGAGCAGGAGCATGTGGGGGACGGCGGCAAATGGCAGGCTAAGAAGCTCTCGCCGGATGCGTCGCACTGGGAAGTGTTGCTGGATGGCGAACGGGTTGCTGAAGTGAACTGGTCGCTGGTTGGCGAACACAATATGCATAATGGCCTGATGGCGATCGCTGCCGCGCGTCACGTTGGCATTAAGCCGGAAGATGCGGGGCGGGCGTTGAATGACTTTATCAATGCGCGTCGTCGTCTTGAGCTGCGCGGTGAAAGCAACGGCATCAAAGTCTATGACGATTTTGCCCATCATCCGACGGCGATCCACGCCACGCTTGCCGCCATGCGCGGTAAAGTGGGCGGGACGGCACGCATTCTGGCGGTGCTGGAACCGCGATCCAATACCATGAAAATGGGCATCAGTAAGGACGATCTGGCACCGGCTTTGGCTCGCGCCGATGAAGTATTCCTGCTGCAACCACACCATATTCCGTGGCAGGTTTCTGAAGTGGCTGACGCCTGTATGCAGCCTGCGCACTGGAGTGCCGACGTGGATGCGCTGGTCGAAATGGTGGCAAAAGTGGCGCAACCGGGTGATACGGTGCTGGTGATGAGCAACGGGGGTTTTGGTGGGATTCACCAGAACCTGTTGGATCGTTTAGAAAAATAATGTAGGGGAGCCGTTATCGGCTCCCGTGCTGATGATATGCCGAGCGCTAACCCCTGGCACGGGCGGTGAGATCGCCACCCCTACATGAGAACAAGTGGTTACACCGTCTCTGCCAGCTCACGCAGATACTGGAAAATCTGACGATAGGCTTTAGGTGGCTTATTGCCGGCTTTCTCTTTTTGCGCATTACGGATCATGGCGCGTAACTGCTGGCGATCGGCGTGCGGATAGAGATTCAGCACTTCCGGTACCACTTCATCACCCTGCTCGACCAGACGGTCGCGCAGCACTTCCAGCTTGTGGAACAGCGCAACCTGCTGGTTGTGGCGGTTCTTCAGCTTATCCAGTGCCTGGCGAATCGGATCTTCGTCACGTGAACGCAGCATTTTGCCAATCAGCTGCATCTGACGGCGGCGTCCTTCCTTCTTGATCTTCTGCGCCAGCTCAATGGCGGCACGCAAATCTTCATCCAGCGGGATTTTATCCAGCGAGTTTTTACCGAGTTCAACTAACTCAGCGCCGAGGCGTTTTAACTCTTCCGCGTCGCGCTTAATTTCACTTTTACTGACCCAGATAATCTCATCATCTTCTTCTTCCTGATTATCTGGTACATCGTCGAGCCAGTCTTCGGGCTGCTTGGTCATTGTTAGGCTCCTGAGAAAGAGGCTAATGCTATCAGGTTACGCGGCTACTGCGAAATTGTTCTCTGAGTCTGTTAGACTCAAACCCATCCCCATTCATTGATTATATGGCAGGCCGATGAAAGTAATCTCCCAAGTCGCAGAGCAGCGTAAAACGCTGGAGCAGGCGGTCGCACAAGCGCTCGAGCTGGCCAAAGCCAGCACGGACGGAGCAGAAGTCGCCGTGAGCAAAACCACCGGTATCAGTGTCAGCACGCGTTACGGTGAAGTCGAAAATGTCGAATTCAACAGTGATGGCGCGCTGGGCATCACCGTTTATCACCAAAACCGCAAAGGCAGTGCCTCCTCCACTGATCTTAGCCCGGATGCGATTAAACGCACGGTGCAGGCGGCGATTGATATCGCGCGCTATACCTCACCCGATCCTTACGCGGGTGTGGCGGATCGGGATCTGCTGGCATTTGACGCGCCGGATCTGGATCTCTACCACCCGGCAGAAATCGATGCCGATCAGGCGATTGAGCTGGCCGCACGCGCCGAACAGGCCTCGCTGAAAGCGGATAAACGTATTACCAATACCGAAGGTGGCAGCTTTAACAGCCACGTCGGAATTAAGGTGTTCGGTAATAGCCACGGTATGTTGCAGGGCTACTGCTCCAGCCGTCACTCCCTTTCCAGCTGTGTGATTGCCGAACATAATGGCGATATGGAACGCGATTACGCCTACACAATTGGCCGCGCGCTGGGCGATCTGCAATCGCCGGAGTGGGTCGGTGAAGAGTGTGCCCGCCGCACGCTGTCCCGCCTGTCACCGCGTAAGCTGTCGACGATGAAAGCGCCGGTTATTTTTGCCGCTGAAGTGGCAACCGGCCTGTTTGGTCATCTGGTGGGTGCCATCAGTGGCAGCAGCGTTTACCGCAAATCGACCTTCTTACTCGACTCGCTGGGCCAGCAAATTCTGCCGTCGTGGCTGACCATCGAAGAGCAGCCGCATCTGTTGAAAGGGCTGGCATCGACCCCGTTCGATAGCGAAGGGGTACGCACTCAGCAGCGCGATATCATTAAAGATGGCGTGTTGCAAAACTGGCTGCTGACCAGCTACGCCGCGCGTAAGCTTGGCCTGCAAAGCACCGGTCACGCCGGTGGCATTCACAACTGGCGTATCGCCGGCCAGGGTGCCAGTTTTGACGACTTGCTGAAACAGATGGGCACCGGTCTGGTGGTCACTGAGTTAATGGGTCAGGGTGTCAGCGGCATTACCGGTGACTACTCACGCGGTGCCGCCGGTTTCTGGGTTGAGAATGGCGAAATTCAGTATCCGGTCAGTGAAGTCACCATTGCCGGTAATCTGAAGGATATGTGGCGCGATATCGTCACCGTCGGCAGCGATATTGAAACCCGCAGCAATATTCAGTGTGGTTCGGTATTACTGCCGGAAATGAAGATCGCCGGTCAGTAGATTTCACCTGCCATTAATTATCAGGCGGCTCCATTTGGAGCCGTTTTTTTTAACTGACACGTCATAACCCATTCTTATATTTTACCTGCTGATTAACTTCACCTTTTTTATCTCCTGCCGCTATCTGCACAATTTGCCGCTTATCCGGCAATAAATGTGATTCGACTCACAATTATTCGGCTGTTTTTGCATGAAATACCCTTTTTTGCGAACTGATCCACTTATTCCGGCGTGATTTCCGTTTCGAAACGGAAAAAGTGCTTCTCCACAGCGTCAGTTTGCCGCGCTAATTTATTTGTAACGCGAATTATCAAGATTGAGCTTTCTGGCAAAAGGGGAGTAAAGGTGAAAAACGCAGCGATGGCGGACCATTCCGCCGCGAGCACGGAAGCGATCCAGGCGCTGGCTGACAGAGTGATGGGACAGATTGGCGACGTGTTTGCTGCTCAGGCTATTTTCCCCAATGCGGTACAGCAGCAGATGTTGTCCTCCCATGTCCGGGCGATGGCACTGCGTTCACTCAGCGGCGAACCCTTGCCCGAAGTGGAGGAGGAGCTGTTTGAAGATATCTCTCAGCAGTCAATGCAGCTGGCGCAGCAGATAGTGGATCTGTTCGGCAACTTGCCAAAAGAAGAGGCCTGGCTGTTATCCGTCCACTTTGAAGTGGCTAAAGAGAACAATGATGAGTAAGGGCGACGTTTTCGCCATCCGCACCCAAAAAAACATCTAAATCAATCTATTAAGGAACACAATATGACACAAGTCACCGTAGTAATTGGCGATCGTTTAGGTAAAGGCCAGAAAGTTGCCGCAGGCGTGGAAAAAGCCGGTGGCCGTGCAGTGGTGGTGCCGGGTGTGGCGGCAGATATGAAGCTGGGCGACGTGATGAATACTGAAAACGCCACTTTTGGTATCTCCTTCTGCGGCAGCGGCGGTGCAGGCGCGATTACCGCCCAGAATAAATATGGCTACAAAGCCAAGCACGGCATGCGTTCGGTGGAGGAAGGCGTTACCGCGATCAATGAAGGCTGCACGGTACTGGGCTTTGGTTTTATGGATAAAGAAGAACTGGGTGAACGCCTGGTGCAGGCCTGGAACAAAAAACACGGCGGCTAAGGACGAAGAATGAAAGAACAATTCACCACCACGGTAACGGTCAGCGGCAAGGGTGACACCAAAGGTAAAGCCTTTGCCGATGCGCTCAGCCGGGTGCAGAGCACGGTGCTGCGTTCTACCCAAAAAATTCTGTTGCGCATCGAGCCACAGGACGTGCAGGTCATTCGGGCGCAGGAGAGCGTCAGAAAAGAGAAATTTTTGTTCTTTTTTCTGGCGCGTGAGCGACGGACCTACAGCGTGGAGCTGGAGATCACCGTCAACGTGACGGTGATTGATACCGATAAGGTTCAATTCGACACGAACTAAAAACGTTGGGCGATAAAACCAAAGGAAAGACTGATGTTTTTAATTATTTTATTCAAATCGTTAATCATCGGCGGGTTGGTCGGTGTGGGCGTCGGAGCCGGTGCGGCGCGTATGTTCCATGCTCCCACCACGCAGGGGATGGGCGCATTTCGTACACTGGGTGAACTGAACTCCTGTGAGGGCGATCCGGCTTCTCACTTCTCTTTCGGTCTGGGATTCTTCTTTAACGCCTGGGCTTCTTCGGTCGCGGCGGGGGCTTTTACCCAGGACGTTGACCATCGCATCATCCCGAACTGGGGCGCGGCGGCGTTGATGGTGAAGAACCGCAACGTGGCTGAAACCCTGCACGATCCGAAAAAAATGGCTATCGCCTGCGGCATCATCGGCATGATTGTGGTGGCGTTCCTCAACTCAACCGCCTCAGCGGTACCGGCCGCGCTTCAGGTCACCGCGGTGAAAGTGTTGGTGCCAGCGGCAAATCTGCTGGTTAACACCGTGATGCCGGTGATTTTCTGGCTGGCGGCGATTGATGCCGGTAAGAAATCAGGCTTCTGGGCGACCATTTTTGGCGGTCTGGCGCAGCTGATTATGGGTAATGCCGTGCCGGGTCTGGTGTTGGGTATTCTGATCGGCAAAGGAGTGGAAGAGAGCGGCTGGAACAAGGTCACGAAGGTGATGATGTTTGCCATTGTGCTGCTGTTTGTCCTGAGCGGCTTCTTCCGCGGTTTCGATATGAAACTGTTGCAGTCATTCCAGCTCGGTATTCCCGGCTGGCTCGACATGATCCACAACTCCCTGAGCGGCAAGTAACGAGGAAGAGAAAAATGAGTGATACGAAAAGCGGCTTCTGGTATGCCGACTGGTCTTTCCCAATTTTTGTCGGCCTGCTCTCCTCTGGGGTGTTTGCCGGAACGCATATGTACTACCTGTACGGTATCGGGGCATTTAACGAAGTGGCCTTTGTCTCGATGCTGCGTGCCGGTATGGATACCGGCGTGTACGGCGCGGTTGCCGCCTTTGGTGCCAGCTTCCTGTTTGCGCGCATTATCGAAGGATCGCTGGTGGGGATCCTGGATATTGGCGGTGCCATTCAGACCGGCGTCGGGCTGGGCGTACCGGCGCTGCTGCTGGGCGCGGGCATTATCTTCCCGGTCGCCAACTTTGCGGCTTCACTGGCGACCGGTCTGATGATTGGCCTGGCGATTGGTTACGTGATTATTCTGGCGCGTAAGTTCACCATTAATCAGAGCAACTCCACCTATGGTGCTGATGTGATGATGGGGGCCGGTAACGCCTCTGGCCGCTTCCTCGGGCCGTTGATCATCCTGTCGGCCATGGCGGCGTCGATTCCGATTGGTATCGGATCGCTGGTGGGATCGCTGCTGTTCTATCTGTGGGGCAAACCAATCACCGGCGGCGCGATTTTAGGCGCAATGATCCTTGGTGCGATGTTCCCGGTGGCGATTAGCTAGTCGCGATCCTCCAGGGAAGCCGTTTTCGGCTCCCGTCCTGATAATATGCAGGGAGTTATCATGTTCGATCTGATTATTCGCCGCGCGCGACTGAGCGATGAAACTATTATCGATATTGCGTTGCTCGACGGCAAAATTGCCGCGCTGGGTAAGGTGCAGGGCGAAGCCCGTCAGCAGCGCGACCTGGCGGGGCGCTACTACGTCAGTGCTGGCTGGATTGATTCACATGTGCACTGTTACCCCCACTCACCGATTTATCATGATGATGCGGATGCCATTGGCGTCACTGCCGGCGTCACCACGGTGGTGGATGCGGGCAGCACCGGCGCTGATGATATTGATGATTTTTACCAACTGACGCGCGATGCCAGCACCCAGGTTTATGCGCTGCTGAATATTGCCCGCACCGGCATCGTCACCCAGAACGAACTGGCTGATATGAGCCAGATCGACAAGGTTGCGGTGCGTGATGCGGTGCAGCGTCTGCCCGGTTTTATTCTCGGCATTAAAGCGCGGATCAGTAGCAGCGTAGTGGGTCATAACGGCATAACGCCGCTACAGCGCGCGAAAGACATTCAGCAGGAAAACGGCGCTTTGCCGCTGATGGTACATATTGGCAATAACCCGCCAAATCTCGACGAGATTGCCGAACTGCTGACTTCTGGCGACATTATCACCCACTGCTATAACGGCAAGCCGAACCGCATTCTGACGCCTGCCGGGGAGTTACGCGCCTCTGTTCAGCGGGCGATTCAGCGCGGCGTGCGGCTGGATGTCGGCCACGGCAGTGCCAGTTTCAGCTTTGAAGTGGCGCGCGTTGCCATTGCGCAGGGGATTCTGCCGGACACCATCAGCTCTGATATTTACTGCCGCAACCGCATTAACGGCCCGGTACATAACCTGGCGCACGTGATGTCGAAATTCTTCAGCGTCGGCATGACGCTGCCGCAGGTGATTGATTGTGTCACCGTCAATGCCGCGCAGGGTCTGCGACTGTCAGGCAAAGGCCGCCTCGAACCGGGTTTCGACGCGGATCTGACCATTTTTACCGTCAAAGCGGAAAGTCGTCCATTTGTTGACTCCGAAGGGGAAAGCGTCTGCGGCGAGAAACATCTGGTGCCATTAGCGGCAGTCGTCGCGGGCCAGTGGATTGTGACCGATGAAGGAAAAGCCAGTCATGACTTCGATTTATGAAAAATACCGGTTAAAGCAAGTGATTAACGCCTCCGGGCGCATGACCATTCTTGGCGTATCGACGCCCGCCGAGTCGGTGGTCGACACGGTTAAATATGGCCTGAATCACTATTTTGAGATCAAAGACCTGGTGGATAAAACCGGCACGTATATCGCGGATTTACTCAATGCCGAAGATGCGGTGGTGGTCTCCTGCGCTTCAGCCGGGCTGGCACAGTCGGTGGCGGCAGTGATTGTAAAAGATGATGACTGGCTGCTGGAAAATCTGCACGCCGCGCCACTGGCAGTGCCGCACGATATCGTGCTGCCGAAAGGGCATAACGTTAACTTTGGCGCGCCGGTTGGCACTATGGTGACGATGGGCGGCGGTCGGCTGGTGGAAGCCGGATATGCCAACGAGTGCTCGCCACAGCAACTGGCGGCGGCGATTACCCCGCAAACCGCTGCAATTCTGTATATCAAATCACACCACTGTGTGCAGAAAAGTCATCTCAGCGTTGAGCAGGCGGCGGGGGTGGCGCGCAAGCACGGTGTGCCGTTGATTGTTGATGCGGCAGCGGAAGAAGATTTGCAGTGCTACTACCGGGTGGGTGCCGACCTGGTGATTTACAGCGGTGCGAAAGCAATTGAAGGGCCAACCAGTGGTCTGGTGGTGGGTAAACAGCAGTATATCGACTGGGTAAAACGTCAGTCGGCCGGGATTGGCCGGGCGATGAAAGTCGGTAAAGAGGGCATTCTTGGCCTGACGCAGGCGATTGAAAACTATCTGACGCAGGAAAAAGTCACCGGCGCGCAGATGGTCGAAAAGATGACGCCGTTTATCGACAATCTGAATACGCTGAACGGTATCAGCGCACGCGTGGTGTGGGATGCCGCCGGGCGCGATATCGCCCGCACGGAAATTCATTTCGATGAAGCGATGATTGGCCGTACCACCGCTGAGCTGGTACAGGCGCTGAAAAACGGGGAGATCGCCATCTATTTCCGTGGCTATAAAGCCAATGAAGGGCTGGTGGAAGTGGATGTGCGCAGCGTCTCGCCAGAGCAACTGAACACCATTTATATCTGTATTAAGGCTTTGTTATCAGGAGAGAAAACCGCATGACGCTAACGCCGAAGTTTTATCACGACCGCGTGTGTCTGAATGTACTTGCCGGTTCTAAGCAGAATGCGCAGGATATCTGGCAGGCGGCGGAAGGCCATGTACTGGTCGGCGTGCTGTCGAAAAATTATCACAGCATCGACAGCGCGGTGGCAGACATGCGTGAGTATGCGGCGCTGATTGATAATGCGTTGTCGATCGGACTCGGCGCAGGCGATCCGAATCAGTCGGCGATGGTCAGTGAAATTGCGCGCCAGATTCAGCCGCAGCATGTTAATCAGGTATTTACCGGCGTGGCAACCAGTCGTGCGCTGCTCGGGCAGAGCCAGACGGTGGTTAACGGACTGATTTCACCCACCGGCACGCCGGGGCTGGTGAAAATTTCCACCGGCCCGCTGAGCTCACAGCAGGCAGACGCCATTGTGCCGATCGCCACTGCCATTGCGCTGCTGAAAGATATGGGCGGCAGCTCAGTGAAATATTTCCCCATGGGGGGGCTGAAATCTGTCGATGAGTTTCGGGCGGTAGCCGCAGCCTGTGGCGAAAACGATTTCTGGCTGGAACCGACCGGTGGCATCGACCTGGAAAACTATCAGGCGATTCTGGAGATTGCGCTGGATGCGGGCGTCAGCAAAATCATCCCGCATATTTACAGCTCGATTATTGATAAAGAATCCGGCAATACTCGTCCGACAGATGTGGCGACATTGTTAGCGATAACCAAAACATTGCTGGCATAACATCCACCGGGCGGCGATAACGCCGCCCTCACGATTTTGGATGGACAGATAACGTGAGATTTCCTAACCAACGGCTGGCACAACTGTTTGATACGCTACAAAACGAAACGCTGCCGCAGGATGAGCTGGCGCGTCGTTTTGCTATCTCGACGCGCACCGTGCGCACCGATATCAGCGCGCTGAACCAGCTGCTGGTCGAGCACGGCGCGCATTTTGTACTGAGTCGTAGCGCAGGCTATCAGCTGAAAATTGACGATGCCGCTCGCTATGGGCGTTTGCTACAGTCCACGCCTTCGCATCTGCGCGTACCGCGGACATCGGCAGAGCGCGTGTACTATCTGTTAACGCGTTTTCTCACTTCAGCTTTCTCGCTCAAGCTGGAAGAGCTGGCGGAAGAGTGGTTTGTCAGCCGGGCCACGCTGCAAAGCGATATGGCTGAAGTGAGAGAGTGGCTGAACCGCTACCAGCTGGCGATCGAAACCAAGCCTCGCTACGGTATGAAGCTGTTTGGCAGCGAGGTAGCGATACGCGCCTGTCTGACCGATCTGCTGTATCAGATATCGCAGGAGGCTAACGAAAGCCCGCTGCTGACGCTGGAGGCGCTAAACAGCGGCATGCTGGAGACGTTACAGCCGCTGCTGCATCAGTGTTTCTCGCGCTTTCATGTACGTCTGACCGATGACAGCGAACACTATCTGCGGCTTTACTGCGCGGTGGCGGTGCGGCGGATCAGTGAAGGTTATCCACTAACGGATTTTAGCGCCGAGGATGTCGATAACGATGTACGTGATGCCGCGCGACATATTATCAATCTGCTGCGACCGATTACCGGCAAAGCGATTTCACCGGCCGAAGAGGCTTACCTGCGCGTAAATATCGCTGCGCGCCGGGTGCAGGAGATTGCCCCCAGCGCCATCAGCCCGGATGATGGTGACACGCTGGTCGATTACATTCTGAGTTATATCAATAACCACTATAATTTTAACCTGCAAAACGATGCTCAGCTGCGCGCCGATCTGCTGACCCATATTAAGACCATGATCACCCGCGTGCGCTACCAGATTAATATTCCCAACCCGCTGCTGGCCAATATTAAACAGCATTATCCGATGGCCTATGACGTTACGCTGGCGGCGGTATCAAGCTGGGGAAAATACACCCCTTATGTGATTAGCGAAAACGAAATCGGCTTTCTGGTACTGCATATTGGCGTCGGACTGGAGCGGCACTATAACGTCGGCTATCAGCGTTATCCGCAGGTGATGCTGGTGTGCGATACCGGCAACTCGACAGTTCGCATGATTCAGGCGATGCTTTTGCGCCGGTATCCGCAAATCGTGGTGAAGCAGATTATCTCATTGCGTGAATATGAAGAGCTGAGCGCGATCGAGGAAGATTTTGTTATTTCTACCGCGCGACTGACGGAGAAAGATAAACCGGTAGTAGTGATGTCACCGTTTCCGACCGATTATCAGCTGGAGCAGATTGGCAAACTGGTGCTGGTCGACCGCACCCGCCCGTATATGCTGGAAAAGTTCTTCGACGCCGCGCATTTTCGCATTATCGATCAACCGATGGATCAGTCGCAGCTGTTTGGTGTGCTGTGCGAGCAGCTGGAGCAGGAGGGCTATGTCGATAAGACTTTCTGTGCTTCTGTTGAGGAGCGTGAAGCGATCGTCAGCACCATGCTGGGGGAGGGCATCGCGCTGCCGCACTCTCTGGGGCTGCTGGCGAGGAAAACCGTGGTGTATACCGTGCTGGCCCCACAGGGAGTGCAGTGGGGCGATGAAACCGCCTTTGTCATTTTTTTACTGGCCATCAGTAAAACGGAATATGAAGAGGCGATGGCGATTTACGATCTGTTTGTCACCTTTATGCGCGAAAGGGCAATGACGCGGCTGCGTGACAGCAAAGACTTCGCCAGTTTTAAGGCGGTGGCCATTGATTGCCTCAGCAGACTCTAAATGAATAACGCGTGTCGCAGCGCTATGCGCTGCGATCACTTATCCGCGTTTTACGTTCAAAAACAATTTGAGCAGAAAGACCATATCGCTCAGATTTGCAACGCCATAGAGCAAAGCAGGGAAAGAGACCTGCTCAGTAAAGGCCTTGCGGAGCTTGTTTCGGTCTGTGACCTTTCTTTTTAGCAAACCAAAAAAATGTCTCGCTTCCCAGAGCGCATGTCTTTTTAAATGTCTTGAGACAGATAAGTACTTTTCGTGACGTGATTGTCGCTGGATGTAAGAAATAATATGGATGTAGTTTTCTGCTCTGATATCGTAATAATCCCTGTGATGAGTGATCGACAGTTCATTATCTCTGTAAGAATAGTCTGCGACGTTGGAGATAAAAAAACGACCGTCTGCTAATGATAAATCCATTGTCCAGCAAATATCTTCATGGCTGCGTAACGCCCGATAAGCGATGTTATGTTTAATGATATAGCTGGATTTAATCAACTGTAGCCAGACATAATGTGGCCATTCTCGTTGTTTAACGCAATATTCAATCCATTGAAAGCCATTTATGACTTTATTATAGATTTGTTCGCGATGAATATAACCCCGAAAATTGCCACTGGCATCTAAGCGTTTAGCATTACAGATCAACAAATCAACATCATGATGCTCAGCCAGATGATACCTCGCAGCAAGAGCAGCGGGTTCAATATCATCATCGGCATCGAGGAAAACCACCCAGCGGCCACGGTGTATCGCCAGGCCTGCATTCCTTGCCGCCGACAGACCTTGATTGTGCTGATGAATCATAATTAACCGCGTATCAGTATATTGGCTGATAATATCCTGGGTATTGTCAGTTGAGCCATCATTAATAATTATTATTTCAATACTTACTTCACTTTCTAATATCAGGCTATCTATTAGTTTTGATATTGTATTTTCTGCATTATATGCAGGAATAATCACGCTGATATCAATCCCTGAGATCATGATTCCCTTCGCTTCGGCAAAAATAAAATAAGAGTGTTTTGCCCGAGCATAACAAAATAAAATAGACTTGAGTATTTAATACAGAAAAATTGAGAGATGGGTTATTAATGAAAAAACCCCGCTTCGGCGCTGAGGGATCCCCACTAAATCAGCGCTAATAAACCAACACCATATTACGGTAGGTTTTGGCGAGGTGGCTGAGGACAGCGTCTAACGCTGTTCGCTTTAAAATTAGCGGAGAGTG
>Ga0308161_1000263_pt1 | contig 103630 bp, 95 predicted proteins | sample PhyFR2_FD_201034 | JGI IMG/M metagenome (GOLD analysis project Ga0308161, IMG submission 201034) | Phyllosphere microbial communities from UC Gill Tract Community Farm, Albany, California, United States - DLSLF.R2 | ecosystem: Host-associated > Plants > Phyllosphere > Unclassified | place: USA...
AAGTTCTTGTAACGACCCAGTTGACCAAGAAAATGATCGGTGTGGATACCAAGACGACCAGCGTCAACGGAATACTCATTTGACACATCACGATCAAGGCAATCAAAACCACAGAAATCCCCGAAAAGAGCTGGTTGAAGACAGCTGAGACAGCAATCGATATATTGTCCATATCATTGGTAAAACGACTGACGATATTCCCATGTGATTGTTGATCGTAATAGCGCAAAGGCAATGTGTTCAAATGGGCGAATCCTTGTTTGCGCAAATCGGCGACAGAAAGATAAGCCACCCGATTGCCTAACCGTTGGATCAGCCACTGACTGATCACGGTCACCAGCATCACACCGCCAAAGAGCAGCAGAATCCGAAAGAGCGCACTGAAATGGACTTGGTCAGCACCGATCAGCTGATCCACCCCTTGGCCAATCAAATAGGTCATATAGACACTAGAGACCCCCGCAGCGATCCCGAGGACCACAGCAGTCCAAGTTTCTTTATGGTAGGCACCTAAGTATGGGAAGTAACGGCCCAAAGCGGACCAATCAATGGATTTCTTTTTCATTTGTCTTCCTCCTCTGCTTGAGATGCGACGATTTCTTGGTAGGCTGTCGATTCAGCCAATAAGGTATCGTGGGTTCCTTTACCAACAAGTTTTCCTTGGTCTAGCACGAGTATCTGCTGCGCATCTTGGATCGAACGGACCCGCTGGGAGATGATGATCACGGTGCCCCGCAAGTTTTCTTTTAAGGCCATCCGTAAATCAAGATCTGTTTGATAATCTAAGGCACTCAATGAATCATCAAGGATCAAAATGTCTGGTTGGGCAATCAACGCTCGGGCAATCGTTAAGCGTTGTTTTTGTCCACCTGAGAAATTTTTGCCTCCTTCAAAAATCGGGGTATCTAATTGCTTAGGCAATGCTTCAACAAAGTCGCGGCTTTGGGCGATAGCTAAGGCCCGCCAACATTCTTCATCGGTGGCATCGGTTTTGCCCCACTGCAAGTTTTCGCGAATCGTGCCAGTAAAGAGGACCGCTGTTTGCGGCACCATCGCAATTTTTTGCCGCAATTGCTGTAACGGCCATTTTCGGACATCTTGGCCATCCACGATCACTTTCCCAGCCGCCACGTCATAAAAGCGGGGAATCAATTGAGTCAAAGCAGACTTACCGCTCCCTGTTGGCCCAGTGATACCCAATGTCGATCCAGGCGTCACTTGGAAGTCGATGTTTTGCAGCGCCAGACCGTAATCTGCTGAGAAACGAAAATCGACATGTTCAAAACGAATCGCGCCAACATTGTTCTTCGGTTGATCTAAAAAGACTTCAGAGAGTTGGTCATCAATTGAAGGCTCTGCATCCAATACCTCGTTGATCCGAGAAGCAGAAGCCGCGGCACGGGTAAAGATGATGACTAGATTCGACACGACGATCAACGCCAACAGCATTTGGTTCATATAATTGACCAAGGCCAGTACTTGTCCTTGCTGCAAATGACCAACGTTGACTTTGAACCCGCCGATATAAAACAACCCAATGATGGCGATATTCATAATAAAGGTTGTGGCCGGGGTGAGCAATGCCGATAAATTGGTGACCCGTAAATAAATACTGCCCAGATCATCTGTTGCTTCATCAAAACGTTTGGTTTCGGTTTTTGTTCGCGCAAACGCCCGAATCACGCGAATACCGCTTAAGTTTTGGCTCACTAGTTCATTCAATTGATCGAGTCGCACTTGGACTTTTTGATAGAGAGGAACCGTTTTTGAAATGATCCAAAACAAGACAATACAAAATAAGGGCAACACCAATAAGAATATCAGACCTGCTTGCCAGTCAATGACAAAGGCCATCACCACCGAGCCAATACTCAAGAAAGGTGCACGAACCACTAAGCGAATCAACATAGCCAATGCAATTTGCATCTGATTGATATCGTTGGTCATGCGGGTGATCAGCGTATCTGTGCCAAAAATATTCAGTTCATTATGTGACAGCGAATTGATTTTCGCCATCAAGCGATTCCGCAGCTCAGTACCAAATCCTTGTGATGCCACCGATGCATAATATTGACAAATCACGGCACAGATCATCCCAATCACTGACATCGCAATCATCCATAAGGTCATTTCCACGACTTTGGACCAATTGTTCTGACGTAACCCTTCATCTACTAATGTCGCCATCTGTAACGGCAAAATCAGCTCGAAAACAGCTTCTAAAAACTTAAAAAACGGACCAAGGATGATTTGTTTACGATAATCCTTAGCATAACGCAATAAACCTAGCATAATTGCCTCCTTCACGATTCATTTCTACACCCACAGGTGCTTTTTATTTTTTGATTCTTCATTTTTGCGCCTACTCAGCGGCCAACAGGCCAAAGACCAAGCTATCTGTCCATTGACCTTTACTCCACCAATCCTGGATAAAATGAGCTTCTTCCCGCATGCCAATGCGTCGGCAGCAATTGGCAGAAGGGGTATTACGGGCATCTAATGTTGCTTGGATACGATGGACCTGCTGCGTGCTGAACAACCAATTGATCAATAGCTGGAGTGCTTCTTGCGCAAAGCCTTGACCAGAATAAGCAGGATCAAAGGCATAGCCAATCTCTACACAATCAGGTTGTCCTGTCCGCCAGACGGATAGATCGCCAATGACCCGATGATCGTATACCACCGCTAACGAAAGCGCCGTCTGATGGCTGAGGCGCTTTTGGACACACTTTTTCTGAAAAGCTTCAGCGCTGTTGGCGGACGTCCAGGGCTCGTGCAAAAGGTACTTGCACACAGCAGGCTGCTTGTAAAGTTGAAAAAGTGTGTCCTCATCTTTAGCTTCAAACGTTCTTAAATATAGTCGTGTTCCTTCAATCTTATCCATGGGCCCTCCTATTCTTCAGTACTATCTTATCACAGACGATGACTAGGGAAAATACAACAGCCAAAAGCAAACGCTTCATTGAAAGATTTGGTTGGATGACTAAAAAATAATGGGAATAATCAACCAAACAGCTGTTCACAGCGTGAGAGAAACCGCGACTGCCATTGACCCAACGTCAAAATAGTCAATGGGAATTGGAAGCGATAGCCTTGATTGGCATAAGCAAAATGCCATGTGGCTGTAGAAAGATGACGCTGTAATTTGACCTTTTTCATGTCTGACAAAGGAATCACCTGGGCATAAAGCACTTTTGTCGCAAAAAGATTCAGCGATAAAATGTGTAATTGCTGGTCATTCAATACGCACAAGCACCGACTGGAAGGTGCATTGAAAGATTGCCAAGTGCCATATGCAATTGCGGCCCCGTCAGTGATATACGGTGCCGCAAGGCGATGCAGCCCTTTTTTTGTGAGAAAAAACATGCAACACGCTCCTTATCTTTTAATACGTTAAACAGCGATAACCCGGAAAGGGAAAACTGAATCTGAATCAATCATTTACTTGAAAAAAACAAGCGTACTTTGATAATAGCAAGAAAATCAGAATGCAACAAATGAAAAAAACTGTGAAGAAAGCCTATCTCAACGAGATCTGCAGCGATATTCGTGTCTAGGAGACGAACATTCTAAAAAATAGATCGCGTTATTTATTACAATCGCTTCAAGAATACACCGTTAAAATGATAAAACTTCTTAAAAAAATAGGCGTATACTAAAAATTCTGGTACAATCGGGGAGAGCAATTCAGGAGAAATGAAGGAGGCACTATGGATAGAAAGACGAAATACAGCCGAAAACGAGCAACTAAAAAGCGAGATAAGCGACGAATCATTATAGGTATCCTACTTTTTGCGTTAGCAGGAGTCTTTTTATTTGCAGGGTATACGTATTATGCGGCCAAAAGCTCTGTCGATAAAATGTATAAAGAATCTGCAGTGATCACATCCAATAAAGAAAATGAAGACAATAGTCTCCAAGCTTCTGATGTCGATGGCAAGTTTGGCATCTTACTGATGGGGGTCGATAATGATGCGGAACGTGAGAAGACGGAACATTTAGACAGTACCCGAGCGGATAGCTTGATCTATATGGTCTATGATGGGGAAAACAAAAAAATCGATATGGTGAGCATCCCTCGAGATGTGTGGACCAATATTTATGATGGTACAGGGAATGGCACGATCGTCAGTACTGCCAAGATCAATAGTGCCTTCGCGATTGGTGAAGAAGATGCAACGATTGAAACCGTTCAAAATTATTTACAATTACCAATCAATTATTACGTCAATATCAACTTTACCAGTTTTGAAAAAATCATCGATGCCATTGGCGGTGTGACCGTTGATGTGCCCTATGATATCAACAAAAAATACACCTCCGACAACACAGGAGAAACATTGATTCCTGAAGGCCGCCAGTTGCTAAATGGGGAACAAGCCTTGATTTTTGCCAGAATCCGTAAAATGGATACCGACGTGGACCGCGGCAATCGTCAGCAAGAAGTCATTGAAGCGGCGATCAGCCAAGCGCTGAAAATCAACAATGTCACCAAATACCAACAAATTCTTGATTCCGTGAGTGAAGATGTCAATACCAACTTTAAGTTTGAAGACTTGGTTTCGTTGGCGGGGAATATGCTGTCTGGATTTGACATCGAAAAACATACCTACGAATGGTATGATGGCACCTCTTATGATGGCCAATCCGTTGTCTACATCCAAGATTATTCTTATACTGAGGTGCGCAATGATATGTTGAAAGCACTCGGTCAGCTGACAGATACAGAAACGGATACAGAAACCACCACAACCGATCAAGGCACTGATCAAGAGTGGGGAACTGAATCGTCAGACACTGGAACAGATTATAACTATTAAACAAAGGCCCGCAACACCGATCGGTGTTGCGGGCCTTTGATGCTTCAATCAACTTTTGCGTAAATCAATCCCTCGATCGCCTGTTCGATTCGAGCGAGATCACAAGCAGAAAGAGACGCTTCGATGATGACTGTTTGCTGATGCACTGCCTGCGTTGCTTCGACTTTATGCGTACCGATGATCAAATCAGCTTCTTCTATATGTTCCATGAAACGAATTTTACAACGATCAAAGAAATGACCCTTGATCCGCTCTTCAATATAGTGCTTCATTGTCATAGGGACATAAGAATGATTATATAGATGGATTTCTGGCAAAACATGCTGAATCGGAAAGAGGTAGACGCAAAGCAACAAATTCGTTTGCTTGGCATAGTGTGTATCAAACTCAGGATGTTGCGTCACAAATATTGTCCAGGCGGCTTCAAATGTTTTGGTATAAGCCGGATACAATCGTTGGATGTTTTGATAATCATTTAAGTGAAACAGTTCGAACAAAGCATCATCTAATCGAAAAAAGAGATTGGCCAATAACTGTCTGTTGATCTGCGAAATGGCACGGATGCGCTCGCTTCGGATCTCACCAAAGACTGTTTCAAATGCAATCAGCCAACTTTGGCTGGGGGCGGTCTGTGCCTCATTGATCGTTTTTGGTAAATTGATATCAAGGCTGAAACCAGCCCAATCCGCAGATAAAATCGCAATAAATAGAAAGGACCAGTCATCCGGTGACCAATGGCTTAAAAAGGCCGGTTTATCAGGAATCAGCATGTCTTGATAAAACAGCAGTTGTTGGATAGGAAGTATGACATGTTTCCCTCCACGTATGGCTGGATCAGCAACGAAAAGCAGCATAGCCAAAATCGTTTCTTGGTGGCTGTTCGTCTGTAGCTGCAACTGCTGGCTGACTTGATGCGCCAATGTGTTGTATGGCTGTATGTCCACAGAAAATGGCAGACCAGCCAATGTCCGATGGATGTAAAAAATCAAACTAAAAGTCAAAATTCGGATGTGGTGTTCAGGCCCATGCAAACGAATCGTTTTTGAAAAAGTGAGCCGCAAATCATAAAAAGCCATTTGCTGATTGATGTCTTTGATCCGTCTGCGCAATGACGATTCACTGATAAAGAGCGTGTCGCACAGGTCACTTGTCGGTACATTTCTTTTGATCAACATCGTGATCAAGATCAAATAACCCGTGTCTTTCGACATAATCATGTTCAAAGCGTCATACAGATTGCCATCACGACTATACAAATGAACCCCGCGGTGTTTGTTGATCTTCAGGGATAATTCCTCGGGGTCAAAGGCGTCCCGAATCTCTTCCAGTAGTTCATTCAATGCTTTCTTGACAACATATTGATTTGCATAACCAATCTGCGCGACCAAAAGCTGAGTGGGAACAAAGTCGTGGTGATTATTTAAAAGCAGCAGCAGGTCTTTTTTTACGCGCGTGTGTAAGTGCAATCCAAGTATAGTTATCAACTCCTTAAAAAAATACAGTCTGACATAATAGGCTAATTATAAACCAAATCACTCAATTAAGATGGTTTGACGGGATCAGAACGGTGGTCAGAAAACGAATAAATGAAACCGGATTTTTGGACATTTATTCACCGAACCTTGTGCTGTCTGACATTTTATCCATTCAGGGTTTACCATTTAGCGGTACAGAGAATATCGGACAAATAAGTCAGAAGATAATAGCGTCGATCGGAATTTAGATAAAAAACTGGTGTTTTGTTATTTTTTTTGAGTTAGATCAAACATAAATGCGCTATAGTACCGTGAATATGAACCTGGTGGTATGCTTGAATCAAAGAAAAAGGACAAACACCGAGAGGAAGTTCTCTTATGGAAAAACAGCAAACACAACAAGCCCGCAGTATTGTACTGCTAACACATCTATTAGGGTTTATCATCAAGTTGATTGGTTTTTTGTTCAGCGGCAGTGCCGTGCTGATGAACGAAAGTATTCATAGCATTATCGACTGTTTGAACCAAGGGTTGCTGGTAATCGGCGAAAAGCGTGCCCGGCGTGGTCGCAGTGACCTGCATCAATTTGGCGAGGGCAGAGCGATTTATTTCTTTAGCACAGTGGTGGCGATGACCGCTTTTTTAGGTGGTGGCTTGTTGGCGGTCGTTGAAGCTGGCCGTGATTTGTTCGATCCAGGCCATGAAGTGGAACACATCCAGTATGTCATCGCCATCTTGTTTGTTAGTTTGTATATAGAAGTGACCGCTGTACAAAGTGGTTATCAGGAAATCAAAGACGAAAACACCCAGCGCGTGCCGTTGCTGCATTTTTTGAAAGACAGCCGTGATGCCGATTTATTGTTGGGGTTTACCGAAAATCTATTTGCTTTAGCCAGTGTCGTGATCGCATTGGTGGGCATCTTGTTGACAGCAGTCACAGGCAACGCTGTCTTTGACTCCCTCGGTGGCATCTTGGGCGGTCTGTTGTTGTTGCTGGCTGCTGTTTTTTTGGCACGTGAGTTTTATAGCTTGTTAATGGGAGAAAGTGCTTCGCAGCAAGATTTGGCCAAAATAAAGACTTGCTTCGCACGACCAGAGATCGTTAACGTCAATGACTTGCGTACCTTACACTTGAGTACCGATGAACTATTGATCGTGGCAGATGTTCTGCTCAAATTAGAGGCGCCTCTGGAACCCCATGAGCTGATCGATGATATCGAGACGGACATTCGAAAGGTCATGCCGCAAGTGAAAATCTACTGTTATATCGAAACGGAAGAGTTGTGAGCGGTTTCTGTGGTTTCATATGCTGGCAATGGTACCAAAAGTGAAAAAAGCAAACTCTTTTACATTCGGAAATGGTATACTTTTTCCGTGCATTTAAATCAAGACATCGTCTTGGACTGGTTCGAAAACTTCCCAGGTTAAAAAACTAAGTATCTCTCAAAGATTGGAGGTTGGAAATAAATGCGAAAAGTGATTATCGATTGTGATCCTGGTATCGATGATACGCTGGCATTGATGTTGGCGATCAAAGCCCCAGAGATCGATGTGGTGGCGATCACGACTGTCTGCGGCAATGCGCCGGTAGACATTGGCACCAAAAATGTGATCAAATGTTTGGAACGCTTGGATCGTTTGGATATCCCAATTTATCAAGGCGCAAAGCAACCCTTGATACAGCCCTTTATCAGCGCCCAAGATACCCACGGGATGGACGGCTTAGGGGAAACAAATAGGCCAATCAATAGCAGCAAAACCATTGAAGCCCAAGGGGCAGCCAGTTTTCTGGCGCAAACATTTGCCCATGATGTGCCGATTTCAGTGATTGCGCTGGGTCCATTGACCAACATTGCGACCGCCCTGCAATTGAATCCGGACATGGGCCGTCATATGGACCGCTTCGTTACCATGGGGGGCACGTACAAAAGTCATGGCAATTGTTCGCCCGTCGCTGAGTATAATTATTGGTGCGATCCCGATGCCGCTGCGCTGGTTTTTGACAAGTTAGGTACTTGTATCGAAATGGTCGGACTTGACGTAACGAGAGCCATCGTTTTTACGCCTACGCTGATTGAGTATTGCTGCCGAATGGATCCTGATACAGGAGGCTTCATGCGGGATATCACCCGTTTTTATGTTGATTTCCATTGGCAGCAAGAACGCATTCTCGGCTGCGTGATCAATGACCCGCTGGCGATCGCGTACTTTATCGATGATACCTTATGTCAAGGGTTCGACAGCTATACAGCTGTTGAAACGAAAGGACTCAGTCGCGGACAGACATTGGTGGACCGCTATGATTTTTGGCAAAAAGCTGCCAATAGCAAAATAATGACTGACGTCGATTCTCGTCAGTTTTTCAAGAAGTTTTTGACCGTTCTCTTAAATGCACACAAAGAAACGATCGAAGCAGATCTAGAAAAACTACAGATGGGATGATCAATAATGAAACAAAACAAACACACACTGTTCAACGTCAGAGTCCTCACGTTGATGGCACTTTCGATCGCAATCAACTTTTTAGGCGGAACCATTGCCCTTTGGTTAAGATTGCCGATCTATCTAGATAGCATCGGCACGATTTTTGCTGGTGCTCTGGGCGGACCAATCATCGGTCTGCTGACAGGATTAAGCAGTGGCGTTCTTAGTGGTGTCACAACAGATATCTTCTCGTTGTATTATGCCCCCGTTCAAATCGTCACTGGGGTGATGGCAGGTCTATTATTGCGAGGCAAAATCATCAAAAGAGGCTCTTGGAAATTACCAGGTTTGGCCTTGCTTGTCTCACTGCCTGGCACAGTGGCGGCTTCCTTTATCACGGTCCGTTTATTCGGGGGAATCACCTCTTCGGGTTCTAGCATGATCGTTCAGGTGCTGCACGGTCTTGGGTTGAATCAAACCCTTAGTGTGATTTTGGTTCAAGCGGGTACGGATTATCTGGATCGCTTGTTGTCGGTCGCTGTCGTTGCGGCTGTCGTGTTGTTGTTACCAAAGCGCAGTACCTTCTTCACGCGCACCTAAAAGAAACGACGCATCGTAAATGGATGCGTCGTTTTTGTGCATATTCTTGGGGAAATAAGGAAAATATGTGTGAATCATCATCAAAAACAGTAAATTAATATTTTTTTTTGGTGTTTTTTTTCTGGTATAATTGAGATATCCTGATTGCATCATCTACGACGTAACGTTGGCTGTAAGATGTAACCATATAAGTCACAACACGCCTATGAGAATAAGTGATAGGGTGCCATGTTCCGTCCAAATTCCTTGTTCCTATACCGAAATGAGTGCGCTTTCTTCTCGCGGGTCAGAGAATGATCAGATTGGTAACTCATGTTTTTTTACTTGTTTTGTGAAGCAAAATTATTTACCAATACCCTTGATCCATGATAGGTTAAGAGTAAGCCAAATGGTTTTTTCACAAACCGATTGTGTCTTTTTTAGGAACAAGTATTTGTTGTTCTTTTGTAGCTGATGCGCCCTTGCAGGACCCAATGACTCCAAGCACAAGTCCGTCACTTTAACTTGAAGCCATTTTTTGCTATGCCTAAATCAGTCAACGATCGGTTCTGATCAACCATGCCAAATATAAAAGGAGGAATTTGATGGAAAAATTTTACCAGCAAACGACTGAAGATACCTTGCAACACTTTGAAAGTGACCGACAACAAGGGCTAAGCGGGAAGACTGCCAGCCAACGATTAGAAAAATATGGAGAAAACACGATCCAGCAACAAGAGTCCCATAGTGTGTGGGCATTGCTGTGGGACAATGTGAACAATTTGATTGTTTACTTGTTGATCGCAGCCGCGTTACTCTCTTTTGCGATGGGGGAAACCATTGAAGGAGTTGCCGTACTGATCGCCGTTGTGATTGCTGTGATGACAGGGTTCATCACTGAATTACGGGCACAAAAGTCGATCGATTCCTTGCAAGACATGATTTACACTACCGCAAAAGTGATTCGTGATGGAGAAGTGACCGAGATCGAATCGGCCCACATCGTACCTGGTGATATCTTAGTCTTAGAAGAAGGTGACGCGATCGCAGCCGATGCCCGTCTCCTTGAAAGCAGTAATTTTGCGTCGATCGAGTCTGCTTTGACCGGTGAGTCAGAAGCCGTTGACAAAGATGCAAAAGAAATCTACGACGACGAAATGCCTTTAGGGGATCGTCGGAATGTGGTGTATGCCGGCACGGCTGCAACCCGAGGCAATGCCTATGCCGTTGTCACAGAAACGGCGATGGAAACAGAAGTCGGCAAAATCAGTGATATGCTGACTGGCGACAAGAAACGCCGGACGCCATTAGATATCGAATTGGACAAATTGGGCAAAGCCATTATTATTGCCGCACTCTTTGCTGCAGTAGCGGTCTTGATCGCTGGGCTATTGACCGATCAGCCTTTTGTGGAAATGATCCATATTTCGATCATTCTCGCAGTGGCAGCGATACCCGAAGCCATGCCAGCTGTTTCAACGATCACTTTGTCTCGAGGCATGCGGATCATGGCAGAACACAAAGCCTTAGTCAAATCACTGTCAGCCGTTGAAACGTTAGGGGCCACCAGTATCATTGCCAGTGACAAAACAGGCACGTTAACAGAAAATCAAATGACTGTCGCTGAAATTATCCTAAGCGATGGATCAACCTATACCGTATCAGGCAACGGCTATGAGCCAGAAGGCAAATTTTATGATGCAGATGAACAGGAAATCAATGCCAAAGAGACACAGGCACTGCATCAAATGATCCGCAATGGCGCCTTATGTACCACAGCTTCATTACGAGAAAATGACGGACAATACGAAATATTAGGCGATCCAACCGATGGCGCCTTTGTTGTCTTAGGCAAAAAAGAAGGCATTGACCGCCAAACAGCTGAATCAGAAGGATTGCAAAAAATCGCTGAAATGCCTTTTGATTCAGACAACAAATTTATGGTGACAGTCTACGAAGGCGAGCAACGGATCTTGATTATCAAAGGCGCGCCAGATGTCTTGATCGAGTTAGCCCACGCCGATAACGAGCGGAGGAAGGAATTGGAAGACTACAATAGTACGTTGGCTAGCCATGGCCAACGGGTGATTGCAGTCGGAAGAATCGATGATTACCAAGGTGGTACCGAAGAAGCCGATTTACGGGAAGCTTTGCAGCATATCGAGATCCAAGGGTTTGCAGGCATCGTCGATCCGCCCCGGACAGATGTCAAAGAAGCAGTCAAAGTGGCGCAAGAAGCCGGGATTCGTGTGAAAATGATCACTGGGGACCATCCGCAAACTGCATCCATGATCGCCAAAGAAATTGGCTTGAAAGACTATGATAAAACGATGACCGGTAAAGAGATCGATGATGCTGTCGGTCAACCAGGCTTCAATGAACGCATTGAAGAAGTGGCCGTTTTTGCGCGTGTCTCACCTGAGAACAAACTGCAATTGGTGGACGCGTTAAGAGAAGAAGGTGATATCGTATCGATGACAGGTGACGGCGTCAATGATGCCCCAGCCCTTAATGGCGCCGATATCGGAATCGCCATGGGGATTCGCGGGACTGAAGTGGCCAAAGAATCGTCAGATATGATTTTGACCGATGACCGTTTTGGTACGATCGTTGATGCCATCAAAGAAGGACGGATCATTTTTGACAATATCAAGAAATATGTGTCTTTCCTGTTCTCTTGTAATATGGTCGAGATCGTGACGATTTTCTTGAGTGTCATTTTCTTGATGCCGATCCCGATCCAACCTTTGCACATCCTGTTCTTGAACTTGGTGATCGATATCGCTCCGGCGATGGCGTTAGCTTTTGAGCCAGCAGAAGATGAGATCATGCAACGGCAACCACGATCAAAAGAAGATAGTTTGGTCAATAAGCGATTCTTAGGACGGATCATCTTGAGTGGTGTCGTGATCGGGCTAGTCGCCTTTGGCTTTTTCACCTACTTGATGCATACCAACCATGAATTGCAGTATGCCCAAACAGCGACCTTCACCTTCATGGCAGTCGCGCAATTGATGCATATCTTTAATGTGCGCAAGAGCAACGGCTTTGGTTTAGACAAGTCTTTCTTGAAGAACAAAGTGCTTGTAGGCGCAATGCTGTTATCTGTCGGCTTACAGTTGTCGGCTGTCTATGTGCCAGTGATGAATCAAATTTTAGGGACGATGCCAATCCAAGCAGGGACTTGGGGAATCATCTTTCTTGCCGCCGCCATCTCTACCTTGGTGGTCATGGGCTTGAAGAAAGCCTTCCAATTGAAATAAGTACCACAACAAAGACGCCACAGATTGAGTATTTGCGGCGTCTTTGTTGATGTTTTTGGCAAAAAAATGACAATATCCTTTACAAATCAATTGAAAAAGTTTATCATTGACGAGTCAACAGTTGACAAGTCAATGATGGAAGGAGCCTGTGACAGATGGATTTATCGATGCTCAGCGACATGCTTTATCAATTGAAAATCGCCAATCAAGAACTAACTGCCGCTTTTGAGAAAGAAACCGGCTTTAGTTTGACCCGTTATCAACTGCTGCATGTGTTGCACGCACAAACACGCTGTACGCAGAATCAGCTGCAAGCAGCATTGCGGATCGATAGTGCGGCAGTCACCCGTCATCTAAAAATATTAGAGGACAAAGGATTCGTCACCAGAAGCCGCAACAAAGACAATAATCGTGAAATTTTTGTCGCATTGACGGCGAAGGCCATCGATGATCTCGCTGCTTGCAACGACAAGCATGCCCAAGACCAAGAAGGCTTAGGCATCCGATTGACTGCAAGTGAAGCACAGCAATTACAAGGATTACTCACCAAACTCATCCAATGAAAGAAGGACAATAGCAATGACAGAATATAGCAATAACAATTTCGCAGATATCACTTTCGGTCGGAAATCCGTTCGTGTATACGATGAAACATACAAAATCTCCCATGAAGAAATGTTGACCATGATCCAAGAATCAACGACCGCCCCATCTTCAGTCAACATGCAGCCATGGCGCTTTGTCGTAGTAGAAAGCGAGGAACAAAAAGCCAAATTAAAACCGTTGATCCGCTTCAACGTGCGCCAAAATGACACTTCATCGGCCATGGTCTTGATATTCGGCGACCTGCAATGTCATGAATTAGGCGAAGACATCTACAACAAAGCTGTAGCAGAAGGCAAAATGCCCGCAGAAGTCAGAGATCAGCAATTGGCAGCAATCATCCCGCATTACCAAAACCTAACGACAGCACAAATGAATGATGTCGTGAAAATCGATGCCAGTTTAGCAGCGATGCAATTCATGCTGGTGGCTCGTGCCCATGGCTATGAAACCAATCCAATCGGTGGTTTTGAAGCCGATCAATTGGCAGAAGCATTTGGTTTAGACAAAGAACGGTATGTGCCAGTGATGATCTTGTCAGTTGGGAAAGCCAAAGAACTAGGTTATGAGTCCGTACGTTTAGACGCAACACAAATCACCACATTTTTATAAAATCAATATTGGAGGCACAGACAATGGAAATCATCAACGCCGTATTTTATATCAAAGAAGACCAACGGGCAGCATTTATGGCAGCTGTTGAACCTTTATTGGTTTCTGCTAGAGCAGAAGCAGGTTGTCACGGTTATCATCTCTACGAATCGACGGAAGAACCCAATCGCTTTGTAATGGTGGAAAAATGGGCCGATCAAGCCGCGATCGACGCCCATAACCAAACAGCAGAATTGCAACACTTATTTAAGAAAATGCCTGAATTTGCAGCCAAACCGACTGAAATCACGGTCACCCATCAAGGAGAATGAACATGAATTTACTTAGCTTGATACTCATCGTTCTTGTTGCTGTTGAATTTTTTTATATTTTGTATCTAGAGACATTTGCTACGACGTCAGTCAATACTGCAAAAGTGTTCAATCTGAAGAGGAATGAAGGCAGTCAGCCGATCGTACAGACATTGTTTAAAAACCAGGGGGTCTATAATGGCTTGATTGGTGTGGGTTTATTATATAGTGTCACCTTTGCGCATGCCCAATTGGAAATCGCTCGATTGTTATTAATTGGTATCATTTTAGTTGCTGCATACGGTAGTCTGACCAGCGACAAGAAAATCATTTTGACCCAAGGCGGCTTAGCAATATTGGCATTGATCACGACTTTTTTCTAATGTTTGCTGTCTCATTTCGCTGGAACCAAGAAATAAAACTGAGGTGACCCATGATCCAAATCAAGCAAATCACAGAAGCAACCCAGCAAGATATCCGCATCAAAAACCAGCCTTTCAAACTTTGGGGCAAAATGATCCCGACCTATATCAACGAAACGTGGAACCATTCAATCGAGCGGTTACCATCTGACCAAATAAGGGAGATGTGCTTTCCGGATGAACAGTATGACTATCAGCAGATGCAGTCTGATACCGTCTTCTTCGGTGCTTATGATCACGACACATGTATTGGATTAGCGGTGGTGCAGAAAGGTTTCTTCAAATACGATTACTTATATGATCTGAAAGTCGATCGAGGCTATCGGAAGCAAGGCATTGCCCAGATGCTGATCGAAGAAGCTGCTGCATGGGCCAAGGATCATGGCAAACAGGGATTGTATACGATCGGTCAAGACAATAATGTGTCGGCCTGTTTGTTCTATCTGAAAGCGGGTTTTCGGATTGGCGGCCTGGATACTGAAGTCTATCGTGGCACGGTTCAAGAAGACAAGAAGGATATTTTGTTTTATCTTGATGATAAATAAGCAAAAAAAATAAGCCCTAGGCTTATTTTTTTTTGCGGAATACATCTTGATCTGGGTCTGTATAGTAATCTGGATTTAATTCATCATCGATCGATACACCAAACAAGGAAACCAGGCTAGGCACGATACCGAGCAAGCCGAGAACCACCGCGATGGGCAGATAGATCTTTTTCTTCTTGTACCAAGGTTTTTTTTCCATAAAGCATACACCTCTCTCAGTCAAAGACAAGCAACATTAGTTATCAGATTTTTTGTGCCGAAGACGCTGATAAAATTTGACCACTAAATCGATCGCAAAGAAAATAGCAAGCAACATCAAGAATTGATTGAACATCTGGATGATTGGTAATGAACCTAATGTATATGTACCAAACAGGATGTCTATGGCATAGTAAACGATGATGAAAACCAAGGCAGTAAGGACATTGCGCATGATATTGTTCATGAGGACCTCCTAGAATATGTGACGTTTGTTCAAAGATAGATGATACCGTTCACAATTGGCGGCATCATAGGAGAAAAGACAGTGACGCAACCATAACGATGATCCCTATGATTTCACACAACGATTCAACCAAACGACTGCTGTTTTGTAAAAAGATCGGATAAACTGGTTTGCCACTCAACCAAGTGCTCCCACCATAATCCGGTGGATAAATTGAATTGAACAAAGTACTGATCATTGCCAACGCAATCCCTTGGCTAAAGTCATCAGCAATGATCAAATACAGCGCAAAGGACAAAACCTGCAAATGGGTGATACGCAAATAACGCACATGTTTTAGTGTAATAGTCACGGAACAGCCTCCGTTTCTTTGGTGTGTTTAATTTTAAAAAATTATGTTAAAGATTATAAATGAATGATAACAGAAAAACCCGAATAAACAATCTAAATCATTCCATGTGACAAGAATGATAGCGGAAAGACAAAAAAAACGACCCACCAATAAAGAGGTCGTTTCGCAAAAAGAATCATGATGATCAAGGTACCTTTTCACAAAGAAAAATGATACGATAGCAGTATCAACGATTGTCTGGGCGCAAGCTTGTGGCTGCGAACAAGGCCTTGACCAAAATTGGGGTCAAAATCGCAGCAGTGATCACTTCAGAAACTCCATTGGTCAAAGCAATACCACCTAAAGTCACAAACAACGCGGACGTATCAACACCGTATGTGTTGGCCACCAAACCGGTATATAGAAGGCCCATCAGGGATAGAACCAATACCGTATTGGTGATCGTGCCAAAAATCGCTGCCACGATCGAAGCTGCCACCACTTTCTTGGTCTTCTTATAAATGATCGTGAAGAGCAGACCTGCGACCAAGCCAACCAAGACCCGTGGCACCACCGAAATGATCGGATTGGTGAAAACCGCGATATCCAAAGGCGTGGTAGGGGAAGTAAACGCACGGAAAATCGTGAATAAGCCCCAGATCAAGCCGATGAACATACCATCTTTGGTTCCCAGAACAATGGCCGCTACGATGACCGTCACATGGATGATGGTTAAGCTTGTGATCCCAATCGGGATATACCCGAGAAAGGGAACCATTGTTTGTAAAATAATAATTGCAGTCAGAATGGCACGAATCACCAACCGATACGTTTTGCTTTTTGTATTCATAGGAAACACTCCTTTTGATATAAATGACACTCGTGTCATTTAGTGGTAAAGTGATTATACAATATAATGACACGTGTGTCATTAAAAAAGTTGCGAAAGGAGAAAGATGTGCATGACACATGCTGAACCGGTGAAAGCGAAAGACAAGAAACAACAAAAACGCGAAGCCATCATTGAAAGCGCGAAAGTCGTATTCAGTAAAAAAGGGCTGATCGATGCTACCATGAAAGATATCATCGAAGAATGCGGCATTAGTCGCGGGGGAATCTATCTTTATTTCAACTCAGTAGATGAAATTTTTTTGGCCGTCATCGAGCAGCGTTCTCAGCGCAAGTTTGATGATGTGCGGGAGATGATCACCAATCAGGTACCTTTTGAGACCATTTTGGACAAATATTTTGCGGATCATCGTGAGCGTTTGCTACATAGTATTTCTGACAGTATGCTGCGGGCGATGTATGAATACTACTATACCCATAAGACAATGGCATCGCGTTCACTGCAAGAAGCGCAACTGACCGAAACCAAACGGACGATCCATGAGATTTTCCAAGTCGGTGTCGCTCAAGAGGTCTTGCGAGATGAAGACCTAGAAATCATTGCCGAAAACTACATGTTCGTGATCGAAGGGCTAGGGATCCTGGCATTGACCGGGCATTTGAGTCAAACGACCATCGACAACCAAATCGCTATGATGCGTCGACTCTTGCCGTATCGCGAATAAAAATAAAAAAATGCCGCTATCTGTTAGAAACAGATGGGGCATTTTTTGTGTTCAGCTTGTCATCCTAGTGAAATCTAGAACATAATTTATTTTATTGTTTGATGACATTATTTGCTGCACGCTTTGTACGCAAATCAAGTTGCAAGTAGGGATCAAAGGATAAAGACGAGAAGAAGAATCGTTTAATTTATTAAATAACGTGTATTTTATAATGTAATCAAATTGTTAATCAGCGCTGATTGGGTTTCGTTGAAAAATGTGTTAAACTTATAGATGTCAAAATGATTTAAAGAATTCTTTTATTTTGAATTAAAGGAGGAAAAATGAAGAAAAAACTCATCACTTCTATCTGTTTGTGTGGTTTGACATTTACACTTTTTGCAGGGGCAACAGACGTGTCAGCGACTGATTTTGATCAAATGATCCAACAAAAAAATAACGAAATAAATCAATTGCGAACACAACGTCAAACAGTCCAGCAACGGATCACGGATCTCACGAAGGAGATTGCTGCGATCAATCAAGAAGCACAAGGGTTATTGGCAGAACAAGAAGCTTTGTATACAGTGATCGATCAATTAGCAGAAGATATCGCAGAATTACAGGTCAGGATCGATAAGCGTGCGGCAAATATTGAAGAACAAGCACGGGAAACGCAAGTCAATGGGAAAAGTGATCAATTGCTGCATGTTGTTTTAGATGCGGATTCTATTAGTGATTTTGTTGGTCGGCTTCATGCCATGACGACGATCGTTCGGGCGAACAATCAATTGATCACCCAGCAAAAGCTGGATCAAGAAGATTTAGCACGTAAACAAAGCGCGTCTAAGGACAAAGTGGCTGTGCTCCATGCGACGCAAAGTCGTTTAGAAGCGCAAAAAGGGGAAATCGAGGGGAAACAAGCCGACCTCAATGTTGAAGTCAGCACGCTGGCTTATCAAGAGTCGTCAAAAGAAGACGAAAAGCAGCAGCTCAAAGCAGAAAAAGAAGTCTTTGAGGCGGAGCAAGCGCGCATCCGGGAAGAAGCCGCTCAAGCGGCCGCAAGGCAAGCCCAAATCGAAGCGGCACAGGCAGAACAAGAAACTAGTCTGGCCGTGGTTGATGTAGTTGAACCGACTGTTGAGGAAGACATGGACGCAGCTGGAGCAGATCGTGATAGGCCTGCAGACACGCCAGAACCTGTGCAGCCTGCGGCACCAGCCGACACACCGCCAGTTGATGCGCCTGAAGAAGCACCTGCGGCACCGGCAGGACCTACACCGACACCGGAACCGGTCGTCCAAAGACCAGCAGCACCAACGCCGGCACCTGCGCCTGCAGCCAATGGATCCGCAATCGTTGCCGAAGCCTATAAGCATATAGGCAAGCCTTACGTCTGGGGTGGCAAAGGCCCAGATGCATTCGATTGTTCAGGATTTACCCGTTATGTTTACTTGCAAGTGACGGGGCGCGATATTGGCGGTTGGACTGTCCCGCAAGAATCAGCTGGTAGGGTGATCTCTGTAGGCGAAGCGCAAGCAGGGGATCTCCTGTTTTGGGGCAGTGCTGGCAGTACCCATCATGTGGCGATTGCCCTTGGCGGCGGACAATATATCCATGCCCCAAGACCTGGCCAAACGATATCGGTGGGTTCAACCAGCAATTGGGCACCTAGTTTTGCAGTACGTGTGTACTAGTACCAACAAGAAACGATAACGGTCAAACACTGTTGTCGTTTTTTTTAAATCAACATAGACAAAAAGGAGTAAAAAATGGAAAGCAGAAAAACAATCAAAAAACGACTCAGACGACAGAAAAACAGCATCTTATATAGGAAAGGCATGGCATTGACAACCATTTGCGCCACGACGATTCCCATGGTACCGTTGACTGTTTTTGCCAATGAAGACACAGACCAAGCATCTCTTGTCAATGTGGTCGAACACGCTGCGGATGATAGCAGTCTGCAAGCAGAAGAGGCAGTACCGAGCCAGCCGGAACAAGACGTTGAGATAGAGGAAACCGAAGATGATCTGTCAGAAGGTGATCAAACCCCCGCTGTGGTGGAAGACGATACACCCATGACAGATCCAGAGATCATGCCAGAAGATTTCCCTCCTTTAGTGGAAGAAGATCAATCGATGGTCCAAGACCAGCCAGCTGCAGATCAGGGGCAAGTATTGCCTGCGGAAGATTTGACCAATGCCCGTTCTGCCAATCCGCAAGCCTTTATTCAGCAAGTCGGACCGATGGCACAGCAAGTGGCCAGTGCCAATGATCTCTATGCATCTGTCATGATTGCGCAAGCGATTCTTGAATCTGGTTGGGGCCAATCTTTACTTACGCGCCAAGCCAATAACATGTTCGGCATCAAAGGCAGCTACAATGGCCAATTTGTCGAGATGAAGACACTGGAAGATGACGGCAAAGGCAACTTATATGAAATCGTCGCCCGCTTCCGCAAATATCCTTCCTTACATGAGTCTTTTGAAGACAACGCCCATGTACTGCGGACAACCTCCTTTACACCAGGTGTGTTTTTCTATTCTGGTGCTTGGCGGTCGAATACCTCTTCATATCGGGAAGCGGCCCAATGGCTCCAAGGTCGGTATGCTACAGATACAACCTATGCCAGCAAGCTGATCAACTTGATCGAAACCTACAACTTGACCCAATATGACAGTGGCAGTTCTGGCGGAGGCAATACTGGCAGCGGCAATGGCTCAACCAATAACCAGGAGACAGCCATCAACCAGCAATTTCGGACCACAGCGGCCTTGAATATCCGTAGTGATGCCTCGACAAGTGCCAGTATCACCGGTTCTTTAGCGAACAATGCAACGTTCCAAGCTGTTGCCAGCAAAACGGGTACCAGTGTCAATGGCAATACCACTTGGTATCGGATCAATGGACGCGGCTGGGTCAGTGCCGCGTACGTTACGGCTGTCAATAACAACCAAAACAACAACCAAAACAACCAAGAAACAACGATCAATCAACAATTCCGCACCACGGCAACCTTGAACATCCGTAGTGATGCCTCGACAAGCGCCAGTATAACCGGTTCTTTGGCCAGCAATGCGACATTCCAAGCTGTAGCGAGTAAAACGGGTACCAGTGTCAATGGCAATACCACCTGGTATCGGATCAATGGACGCGGCTGGGTCAGCGGTGCTTACGTAACAGCAGTGAATAACAATACCAGCAACAACCAAGAAACAGCAATCAGCCAACAATTCCGTACGACGGCGGTCTTGAATGTTCGGGCAGAAGCTTCTACGTCTGCCCGGATCACCGGGTCACTGGCACGGGCAGCGACGATCCAAGCCACCGCCCGCAAAACCGGCAGCAGTGTCAATGGCAACACTACCTGGTATCGCATCAATAATGGTTGGGTCAGCGGTGCATACTTGCAGTCTGTATCAAGCAGCACCAATTCCAGCAAAACATATACCGTCAAATCAGGGGACACATTATGGCAAATCGCCAACAGCAATGGTATTTCTGTGAATCAATTGATGTCATGGAATAATCTTATCAGTTCATTGATCATGGTCGGGCAGCGTTTGGTCGTGGCGAAATAGCCTAACTAGAAAAAAAGGAATCGACCAAGGCGGCGATTCCTTTTTTATGACAGAAAACAGTGAATCACATAGGTATCTCACCGAAGAAGAGGTATACTACTTCTATACCTATCTGTTGCAATACAAATGATGTCGTATGTAGGAGGCACCCATGCAAACATTTAATGTGATCGTCTTGTTGTTCTTTATGTACAGCTTTATTGGCTGGTTATGGGAAACGATTTATTGTTCCTTGAAAGCCGGGCATTTTGTCTATCGCGGCTTTTTGATCGGTCCGATCACGCCAATCTATGGATTTGGCATTCTTGGTGTGATCTATATATTGAGACCCATCCATGGTACAACCGTTGGCTTATTCGTTGCCGCAGCACTTTTGGTGACCGTCTTAGAATATGTCACCAGTTACTTGCTGGAACGGTTCTTTCACGCCTCCTGGTGGGATTATAAGGATGTACCTTTCAATATCAATGGTCGCGTCGCACTGCCTATATCGATCTTTTGGGGCGCATGTTGCGTATTGATCGTTCGGGTAGTGCATCCAGTATTTTGGCACCTGGCAGCAAATGTGTCATTGACGATCGGTTTTTTATTGCCGGTGGCTTTGTTGATACTGCTTTCCTTTGATTTGGGATTGACTCTTGCCAACATGGCTGGATTCCAACGGGCTGTCAAACGAATGGAACAGGAACTCGAACGTCAAAAAGCGTCAGCGGACCACTACATCGAAGCCGTGACGGACAAACGCCAGAATTGGCAAGAACGGCTGCAAAAAGTGCCAGCGGAATGGCGCGAGTTGAAGGAAACCTTACCAAAACTCAATTTCCAACAAAGAAGACTGCTAAAAAACTTTCCACAGCTCAAAGTAGAAAATATTACAAATCTCCAAGAACTCAAAAGTTTTATCGAAGAATTACGCAAAAAATAAGCAGTTTATTACAATTTTGTTACAACGGCAAGAGAATGATTCATGCGATGATCCTTCACTTACTTGACCGTCTTTATAAAAGTTTTACATTTATCCGCATCACTAGCTGATTTTGTAATAAATTGTAAAATCTCTGCAACAAAACTCCCTTGCTTAATTTGTATAATAGAAATGCTGGAAACCAAAGTGAAAAGTGAGGGAATTTTTTGAAAGCCAAAAAACTAAGAACAATGATCGTTGCCTTCGTGGCAGCAGGGACCGTTGCTCCGATTTTTGCGCAGGCTGAATCATTGGAATCACTGCAAGAACAAGAAAGTACCATCATGCAGCAAAGCCAAGCAATCAGCGCGGAAGTACAAATCGCTTTAACTGATGTCAATAAAACTTACAGTGAAGTAGAATCGCTAAAAGCGCAAATCGCAGAAAACGAAGACACACTGGCTCAAACCAAATCAGATATTGCCACCGCGCAAGACACCATTGAGAAGCGTGAAGCTGTCGTTGCGGAACGAATGAAAGATATCCAAGTCAATGGCGGGGCAACACGTGACTGGACAGCCTTGCTGGAATCAGCCAATATCCAAGATTTCATCAATCGCGCCTACGCGATGACCATGCTCCAAAACTTAGAAAAAGAAAAAATTGACGCGCTGTCCACTGAGAAAGAAAAATTAGAATCTTTACAAAACAAAGCAGAGAAGACTCAGGCGAGTTTAACAGAGGATCAAGCATCTTTAGAAGAACAAGCCCAAGCGTTGGATAGCAAGATCAATAACTTGCAAGCACAACTGAAAGACAACGAAAGTACATTGGCTCAGATTGCTTCAAGCAAAGAAGCAGAAGAATCTCGCTTAGCCGCTGAGAAAGCCGCCGAAGAAAAAGCCGCTAAGGAAGCTGAAGAACAAGCCAAAGCTGAAGCTGAAGCAGCCGCCAAAGCCGAGGCTGAAAGTCAAACTACAGTCCAAGCTTCAGAATCAAGCAGCAGCCAGTCTTCCAGCAACAACAATACATCTAGCAGCTCAAGCAATACAAGCAGCAATACATCAAGTAGTACAATCGATACATCTAGCAGTAATAATACAAGCAACAGCAGCAACACAGGATCAACCAGTGGTAAGACGATGACGATGGAATCAACAGCCTATTCATACGCTGAAGCCGGTGCCAGCTATTTCACAGCCACAGGGACTGATTTACGTAAGAATCCAATGGCCGTCGCCGTTGATCCAAGCGTGATTCCTTTAGGCACACTCGTTAATGTTGAAGGTTACGGTGTAGCTTTGGCGCTTGATACAGGTGGGGCGATCAAAGGCAATATCATTGATGTGCATTTTGATAATAAAGAGCAATGCATCCAATGGGGCCGCCGCCAAGTCAAAGTAACGATTTTAGATTAATCAATGATTGTAGAAGGCCATTTTTATGGGTCTTCTTTTTTTGCGCGATAAAAGAACCGCCTTAGCTACCTGAAAATAAATTGGGATATACCAATTATATGATTGCACTTTATTTGTTTTATTCCGTCACGGGCTAGAAGTGACGGAGAGAGTAATCACTGGCAAATTTAATATGTGAAAAAGCATATTCATCTGAATAGATAACCCTAGCTCCATGTTGGTAAGCGGATTCAATGTGGGTAGGATAACGTCATCAATGTGCATAAAATGAGAGGGAATAGTTGGTTACATCCGTCATCAACGGAAAATGAACATCTATCGCATGAAAAAAATAGTAAAATAGATTGACTTTTTCTACAGTACATTTTATATTCACTTTGTTGTTGTTAAAAAATACTCTAACTAAGGATCTGGCTGATTACTTAATTATTTATTTTCGGCTATACAACAGGGTATTTTAGTTCCTTGTTTCGCGAGAGCAATCAAAACGATGAAGGCGTGGAGGGGGAAATCAACGTGAGAGTAAAGAAGAATGATTTTGATAAACTGATGTATCAAGCAAAGTATCTGAGCTATTATTATTCGCTATTGGTCAATGATCAGTTATCCAGTGATGAAGCAAAAGCGAACGAACAAACATTGGTTTTCCTTGTCGAAAATGAGATTGCGCGTCAAATAAGAAAACGGGCCAAATACAGCAAATTGTTGCGGTCTTACCGCATTGCGCCAGCGGACGAAGCATACCTTGCGCAGATCACCCGCGTCACCGATTTTTTTGCACACTTAGAAGCCGACATGTTGATTCCGAAAGATTATCTGGATAACCAAAGGCATTTGGGAAATAAAAAGGAACCGAAAGCCTTCGCATAAATAAATAACCTAATCAATTTTAATGGGTTTTATAAACAAATGTCATTGACAATCTCAGACGAACAACATAAAATTTATTTGATTCCACAAAATAAATTAGTGATTAAATAAATATGGTAAAAGAAAATTTAATCTTCTTGGAAGAAAGAGAAGGTTTGGTGGAAAAAATTTATATAATAAGTAAGAAGCAAAGCGTACGCAATGTTAAAACCAACGAAAAATAGTGCGTAAGACCACAACTCTTAGGGACGAGCAAGGATAACATGAGAAGTTGATGCAGCTCGTCTACTTACAAAGACCAGGCACAAGTGATACTTCATAGATAGCGTATCCATCTATCTATTGCATGCAAACAGATGAACTATTTTTTTTGGCTTATTTATAACAACAGTCATACAATTCAAGCCGAATACTATTCAAATAACATACGGTTTTAATAGAAATATCACAAATAACCTTTCCTTGAAGGCTGTTTTCTCTTATAATAATATAGAATTGCCTTGTCTATTTTCTGGACAATGAAGGCAGATTTTTTGTTTCAGCACAATTGAATTAGGGAGTGTGTTCATGGGAAAGCCGTTATTTAAGACTTTGACCGTTCTGTTCGTTGCTATTGGTGCATTTGCAATCTGTTTGTTAGGGTATAGGCAGAACAATCAAAAGCAATATGAGCAGCGCGTCGCGTATGCAAAAACAGCCATCTCTGCGGAGAAAGCCAGTTTGGCAACGATCGCAGAAGAGATAGGTGAACTATACAGCAATGATGACCGAACGATTTTGAAGAAAGACTTGGAACAAGAAGATGTGTCAAAACTTGTCGCAAAGCTAGCAGCGATCAAAGTTTCTGCCGATGATTATGGAATCGATGAGGATGCTTTGCCAAGCGATTATCAAGAGATCCAAGATCAAAAAAGTGCATTAGACGATGAATTGAAAGATGCAGAAGCCAAAATCAAGCTTCAAGTTGCCACAGATGACTTGTTCACCAAAGGCGTTTCCAATTGGCAGAAAGCCGAGAATGATGTCATCATCAAAGCCGATTTGAAAGATACAGATGTCGGCAATGTCAGAGAGAACTTAGGCTTCTTCGCGGATGATGCTTGGAAAGACTTAGTCAAAGAGTACCTTGGATATGCAGACGCGCAACTGGACCGTGTGGCCAAGCTAGATGAAAGCTTCAAAAGCATGCTGAAGGATGACGCCGTCACTAGTGAAGTAACCTTAGAAAAATACCTAGCTGTGGTTGAAAGCATCAGCCAAGTCCGCAATGAAGAGTTGAAAGAGAAGTATGCAAAACTTGCAGATAGTATCTCAACACAAATGGGCTATGGTTACTATGGCAGTGCATCAACGTCTACAACAACAGAAACCTATTCAGAGACGTATACCGACACAGAAAGCAGCACGGATTCAGGCTACTGATTTGCTAGGATGAACTGGAGGAAAAGCATGTCTAAAGGAAAAAAGATTTTTTTGATTATTTTTGGAATTGTCGCGGTGATCGTCATCGGCATCGTCGGTGTCGGCGCGAAATTGTATATGGATCTGTCAAGTTCGATTCAGAAGACTTACGAATCGGTGGAGCGGGATCAAGCCCGAGAGAATCCACTAGATTTGAACAGACAAGAACCCTTTACAGTCCTGTTGTTGGGAATTGATACTGGTGACTTAGGTCGAACAGATCAAGGGCGTTCAGATGCTTTGATGGTGGCAACAGTCAATCCGAACGATGGGCAAACAACGATCGTCAGTATCCCTCGTGACACCTATGTGGAAATCGTTGGCCACGGTACAGAGGATAAAATCAACCATGCCTATGCATTCGGTGGAGCTGCGATGTCGATGGATACTGTTCAGAAGTATTTGGATATTCCAATTGATCACTATGTATCAATGAACATGGCTGGTATAAAAGAGTTGGTTGACGCAGTTGGTGGTGTTGATATCAATAATGATCTGAAATTTGATACCAAAGACTATACTTTTGATATAGGAAAGATTCATGTCGATGGAGATCAAGCTCTCGCGTTTACAAGAATGAGATATGATGATCCAAATGGTGACTATGGCAGACAAGGAAGACAACGAAGCGTTGTAGCAGCAGTTGCTAAAAAAGCCCTATCACTAGATGGTGTGACACAATACCAAGAAGTGCTGAACGCAATGGAAGGCAACATGAAAACCGATATGGATTTCAGTACTATGCAAAAAATCGCCCTAGATTATCGAGATGCCTTTGGCAAGATAGAGCAAGTTCAAATACAGGGTGATGGCTTTATGCAAGACGGCATTTCTTATCAACGGGTCAGTGCGGATGAATTGGCTCGGGTTCAAAGTATTCTAAAAGAACAGTTAGGCACGTCTAACTAAGAGAAAGTGGAGAATTATGGAAGAAACAATTAGTCTAAAGGAAATATTTGATATCTTGCGTAAGCATTTGGCTTCGATTTTTATCGCAACGTTTGTCGGGTTGGCTTTGGCAGGAGTCGTAACATTTTTTGTATTGACACCGAAATACAGCTCTCAGGCACAATTAATCGTGACGTTGCCACAAAATGAAACAACAAATACTAATGATGTCAATACCAATTTGCAAATGATAAATACCTATAAGGAATTGGTTACAGGTGATTTAGTTATTAACCAAGTAAGAGATCGATTAGCATCAGAATATGATATTGAAAAAAGTGTCCAAACACTAAAAGACGCTATTGAAGTGACACAAACACAGAACTCATTGATGTTCTCCATCAAAGCAACGGATACAAGTTCTGTCTATGCGGCAAACATTGCCAACACAACTGCATCAGTCTTTCAAGAAAATGCCAAGGATGTTTTGAGTGTTGATAAAATCTCTATTATTTCCAACGCACAAGCAAGCACTACACCAGTATCTCCGAACAATAAATTGAATTTAATGATTGGTGTAGGTATAGGTTTATTGATTGGATTTGGTATTGCCTTCTTACTAGAACTGCTGGATCGCACAGTTAAGGATAACAAATTCGTAACAGAAAACTTAGGATTTATAATTTTAGGAACGGTTCCACAGATGACACCTAAAGAACTGAATGCTACAATACAAAATAAACCAGTAACACCTATAATCAAGAAAACAATCAAGAATGACAAAACGGCAGAATCTCGGCGTAGTCGTTCAAGAATTTAGGAGGAACGGCAATGGTTAAACAAAAAGAACATAAAGGATCACAAACCCATGCGGTTAGCTTGATCACCTTAGTCGATCCTTCGTCACCAATTTCTGAGCAGTACCGAACAATTAGAACCAATATCCAGTTTGCTTCATCAACGGACAAGCAAATTAGGACAATTGTTATCACTTCCTCTGGACCTGGAGAAGGAAAATCAACAACATCAGCGAATCTGGCAGTTGTTTTTGCAAAATCGGGACAAAGAGTTTTGCTAGTAGATTCTGATATGCGTAAACCAACAGTCTACAAGACTTTTAGTTTGATGAATGCGACAGGATTGAGTACAGTATTAAGTACAGCAACCAGTGTTTTAGAAGCAGCACAAAAAACAATGATTGAAAATCTCTCAGTTCTAACTAGTGGGCCAAAACCACCCAATCCTTCTGAATTATTGGGTTCGGCAAGAATGAATCAAGTGATTGAAGAAACCAAAAATCTTTACGATGTTGTGATTTTTGATATGCCTCCCGTTGTTGCTGTGACCGATGCCCAAATTATGGCTTCTAAAGCTGATGGTACATTAATGGTTGTCCGTGAAAATGTTTCACGTAAAGAATCGCTATCAAAGGCTAAAGAGTTATTAAATATGGTTCAAGCACGGATGTTAGGTGTTGTATATAACGGTGCCGAAAATAGTAAAGACTCAGGTTATTATTACTACTATGGTAATTAGTTGTAGTTAAAAGGAGATAAGAGAAATGATCGATTTGCATTGTCATATTTTGCCAGGCATTGATGATGGCGCAGAGGATTTAGAAGCAAGTATTGCGATGGCAGAAAAAGCCATCAGTCAAGGAGTCACGCATATCCTGTGTACCCCACATCACAACAATGGGAAATATCACAATCCTAAATCAGGGGTCATTTCTCTTGTTTCATCTTTGCAATTAGAATTAGATAAACGACAACTACCATTAATTGTCTTCGAAGGGCAAGAAGTACGCATTACAGGTAATTTGATTGAAGATATACAACAAGACAATATCTTGTTCACAGACCTCGATGATACGTATATCCTGATAGAATTTCCTACAATGGAAGTCCCTAGTTACACAGAGCAAATGTTCTTTGAATTGTTACAAATGGGCAAAACGCCAGTCATCGTACATCCAGAACGAAATGCTCATTTTCGAAAGGATCCAAATCATTTGATTCCTTTTCTTGAAATGGGCTGCTTGGCTCAATTGACGGCACCAAGTTATGTTGGAACCTTTGGCAAAGATATTCAAAAAACAGCGAAGCTCATGGTTGAGCATAATTTGGTTCAAATGGTTGCTTCTGATGCTCACGGTGTTAAAAAACGTACTTTTTATTTGAAAGAGGCATATCAACAGATTGCCAAAGATTTTGGTATAGATAAAGTGACAAAAATGCAACAAGTTGCGAAAGATCTTTTGAATGGTGATCAAACAGAATTTCCAAGTTATTTAGAGGTGAAGAAGAAAAAGTTTGGACTATTTTTAAGGGGGAAATAGGATGGATGAAATGGGTGCATCTAACTTTAGTGAGAATAATAACAAAAATATTCTTAATAGACAAGAAATTGAATCAAAATTTGTTTATCATTTCGTAAAAAGAGCTATCGATATTTTTGGAAGTCTTATTGGTCTGTTGATTCTATCACCATTGTTTGCAATAGTGGGGTACAAAATAAAGAAAGAAGATTCTGCAGGACCTGTGTTTTTTTCTCAAGATAGAGTAGGTAAAAATGGAAAATTATTTAGAATGTATAAATTTCGTTCAATGTGTGTTGATGCAGAAGATCAGTTAGTATTATTGCTTGATCAAAACGAAATCGAAGGGGCCATGTTTAAAATGAAAGATGATCCTCGAATAACTAAAATTGGAAAATTTATTCGAAAGACAAGTATCGACGAGTTGCCCCAATTATGGAATGTATTAAAAGGAGATATGAGTTTAGTGGGTCCAAGACCCCCACTCATAAGAGAGGTTAAGGAATACTCAGCATTCGAAAAACAACGTTTATTAATCAAACCAGGGTGTACAGGCTTGTGGCAAATAAGTGGGAGAAATCAATTGAGTTTTAGTGAGATGGTGCAGCTTGATTTACTGTATATAAATGAACTTAGTCTTTTTAAAGACATTATGATAGTTTTAAAAACTTTTATAATAATAATTAAGTCGGATGGGGCTTATTAAATTTGGAGGAAAAATTGAAACCTTTATACTCGATCATAGTGCCAATTTATAATTCCGAACTTTATCTTGAAAAGTTAATAAAATCTATTTTGGAACAAAGTTTCAAGGAATTTGAATTAATTTTAGTTAATGATGGATCAACTGATAATAGCCTTGATATTTGTAACAAGTATGGGCAATTTGACTCTAGAATCAGAATAGAATCAATTAAGAATAGCGGTGTAGCAGAAGCTAGAAATTATGGAATAAACCTGGCTAAAGGAACTTATATTTTATTTGTAGATTCAGATGATTGGATTGAGAAAGATTCTTTATTGGAGTATAGTTATCTGTTGGATAATGATGCATTAGTTATATTTGGATTCAATTCAATATATGAATTTGATGAAAAACAAATCATCTTTCCGTTGAAGCCACAAAGAACAAATTTAACTAAAAATGAGTTTTATAATATATTTCCAGATTTACTCAAAAGAAATCTAATTGCTACACCATGGAATAAAGTATATAAGTTGAGCATCATAAAAGGAAATAATATAAGTTTTCCCAATGTTGCAAATGAGGATATATATTTTAATATGGACTATTTGAATGCTGTAAATAAAATAAAAATCGCTGATAAAAATTTGTATAATTGGAATCGTGGAAGAATAGATAGTGAAACAAGTAGGGTTTTAGATCATAGTATAGTATGGGATGCAAAAAAATCACTTTTTTACAAGATATTATCTTCAATAGAGGATTGGGATATTACAGAAAGCGGTTATCAACAAATATATTCTTATTACACCGAGAGAATGATTTTAATAGCGCAAATAATGGTATCAAAAAATACCAAATTTAACGTTAAGATTCGTGATTTAAATTTACTTTTGAATGATTCTCTTTCTGTTGAATCTCTAGATTGTGGAAAATCAGACTCTAAAATAATGAATTTAGCACTTTTTCCATTTAAAATCCGGAGAGCGTATATAGTTTATATTGAAATTAAAATATTATCTTTTTTGCAGGAAACTTTTGATAAGGAATTCATTAAAATTAAAAGTAGATTAGTTAATAGAATGAGTGAGGCTGAATAACTGTGTCTAAAAAAAACAATCCAATGCCCTTTTTTTTCATAATTGCTATTTTATTGTTACCTTATGATGCAATAAAGGGTGTTATGCCATCAAGCTACAGACCTATATCAGTCTACTTTTTCCTAATATTTTTAATTCTATATATTTTAAAATATAGAAGCGGTATTATAGTTAATGCTGATATAAAAAGAAGCTTATATTTTTACATTTATGCAATAACGGTTGGATTTGTCCTCTCTGTTCTCAATACAGGAGATCCAAGTTTTTTTTTAAACCAATTTTTTTCATTGAGTATGGGAATAGTAACATTTTTATCTGTTTTTTGGGGATTTAGAAAATTAAAAAAGAATAAGTTTGAATCTGATGAACAAACAATAGAATTTCTATTCAAATTAATTTTTATTGCGTATTTGTTTCCAATATTTATTTGGATATTAGATATATTATTTATAAATGGGCACCTCCCTTTTTCTATCAAACAATTTATAATGACAGTTTTTGGAGGCTTCCAATCAAATAGACTAACAGGAACTACTCTTGAAGCCTCTTGGTTATCCAAACATGCGTTATTTATAATTCCCGTTAATTTATATTTATATAAAACTCTTAAGAAAAAAATTTATTTATTACCCGCTTTAGTTGGATTTGTTACATTTATTCTTACTTTCTCTTTACAAGGCGTAGCTTATCTCTCAGGAACTACAATATTGTATTTCTTTTTAAAAGGATACTTGAATGGTAAATTGGGTGTAACAATTAAAAACCTTATTATCGCAATTTTGATTATCAGTCTTATAGCGTATATTTTTTATTTCATTACTATAAATTATTTGCCTAATACCTATTACTCGAAGAGATTAGAAAATTTGACTAGTCTGCAAAGTTTGTTGTTTAGTGATGGCTCTTCATTTATACGAATAGGTATTCCGATAATTTCTGTCTTAATATTTAGAGATAATATATTTGGAGTTGGTTTAGGGGCTTATCCTTATTATTTTCCTATGTATGTAAATAAATATTTTCAAGAATCGCTTAAATTCAATGAGGTTCAGAAGTATTATTTTGAAAATAGTGCACCAGGTGGAAGTGCATTACTCAGAGTTTTGGCAGAATTTGGTATATTAGGTAGTTTAATTTTTTATAATTTTATTATTAAAGTATATCAAAATGTAAAAAAAATTAAAGGTTTTAGATATAATAATTATTTGTTGTTTTGGTTTTCGCTAGGAGTCAGTTTTCTATTACAAGAGGGATACGCCTGTGTTCAGTTTTGGTTAACATTAGGGGTTTTATCGTCAATCAAGAATAATGAAAGAAATGAAAAGGTGTTTAAATGAAAAATAATTTTTCTAAATTAACTAAGTCAATCAAAAGTCGTGGTATTAAGTCAACATTAAGAGAAATTTATAATCAGGTTATATTTAGTAGATATAAATCGGTAATCTTAAAAAATAATTTTGATAAAAATAACATAGAATACGGTTTAAATCAGGTAAAGCGTGACGAGGAAATCATAATATCATTTACAACTATTCCTTCAAGAATTGAAAAATCAATTTATGTAATTGATGTCCTATTAAGTCAAACAGTCAAACCAGATAATGTTATATTATATTTAGGCCGTGATGAATTTCGGAATTTTATTTTACCTCCAGAAATTGAAAATTTAATTAAGAGGGGATTGAAAATTGAATATGTAGAAGATTTGGGTCCTCATACAAAATATTTCTATGCCATTCAAAACAATCCAAACAGTATAGTAATTACTGTTGATGATGATCGTATATATAATAAAAATCTAGTTGAACTATTTATGAAGACACATGTGTTATTTCCAAATTGTGTTTGTGCGAATTGGGTAAAAGAAATGGTTATTAACAATGAACACATTTCACCTCACGAATCTTGGCCAAGGGTCAAGGTTGAAGGGAAACCTAGTAATATGTTTTTTGCATTGGGAGTAGATGGTGTATTGTATCCGCCTAATATTCTTCCGAAGCAAACTTTCGATAAAAAAAATATAAAAGAATTATGCTTATTTGCTGATGATATTTGGTTAAAATCAATGGAGCTTATTAATAATATTCCGGTTGTGAAGGTTATTGGTTCGGGAGATTCTATAAATATGAATATTGAAGGTACTCAAAAACAATCTTTAAATCATGAGAATGAGGGTAGAGATAGAAATTCAGTTTACTTAGATCAAGTGTTTAATCACTTTGAATTATTTAAATATCTTGTATATGGAGGTAATGAAAGTGAATAATATTAATATCACTTTTGTGACGGATAGTAATTACCTTTTATACACATTGTGTGCATTAGAAAGTGTACTAGAAAATACAGATTCAGTTATTGATTGTCAGATTCTTACTAATTCTCAAATCAATGATAAACTGACGAGAAAAATTGAGGAGTATAAAGAGTTAAATCCAAAGTTAAACTTGAAGATATTTGAAATTGATAATAGTTTTATTGATAATGTGATTACAAAGTCATATGTGTCTAATGCTGCGTATATAAAAATTTTAATACCTGAAATATTAGCTGATATAAGCAAAACTATTTATTTGGATAGTGATTTGATATTGAATAATGATATTGAATTACTTTGGCGATTAGGGTTTTCTCATGAATTTCCAATTGCAGCGTCTGAAGATCCAGCATATATATATGATCATCAAATTATTGGATTACAAAGAAATGAAGTTGCTTTCAATTCTGGTGTGATGTGTTTAAATTTGGATTTAATGAGAAAATTATCTTCTAAAGATAAACTAATTCGATTTATTAAAGAAAAAAATCACTTAACAGTATTAAATGATCAACCAGCATTTAATTCAGTTTTTATTAATAATTGGAAATGTCTACCAAAAGAATGGAATTTTTTAGATACATATTTTTTTGAAAGAGATAATGCTATCTATGCAAGCAGAAAATCAATAATTCACTTTTCTGGTCCAGCAAAACCTTGGAAATATAGATGTGCTCATCCATATAAAAAGCAATATTTAAACTACTATGGGAAAATTTCATCAACTCAAAATTTATTTAAAGATAAAAGTTTTATTGATACACTAAAAAAGCTCAGAGATGGGTTGCTACTTACTAGATATTATATATTTGAAATGAGGTATAGGGATAGAAATGAGTAAAGTATACGTTTCTGGATGGTGGGGAGAAAATTTGGGAGATGACCTACTTCTGAAAAGTTTGTTAGAAAAATTTCCTGATGCATGTTTTATTACTCATAGTGGTTTTAATGGAAAAAAACAGTTTGAAAATTATTCAAATATAAGAATTATTAATATTGATTCCTGGCAGATTAAACTAATAAATAAATTCCTTTCATTTCTTAAATTGCCACTCTTTCAAAATATTGTAGCTATCTGTTCAAGAAATTATCTTGAATTAGGTGGTTCTATTTTTCTTGAAGAAGGGGATTGGGAAAGAAAATTTAGAAATAGGTATAAACTCTCAAAAATTATGAAGAAATATATAATCATAGGAAGTAATTTTGGGCCATCTAAAAACACTACATTTATTAATTCATATAAAAAATTATTTGAAAATGTAGATTTTGTTAATTTTAGGGACGATATATCTAAAGCATATTTTCCCGACTTAACAAATATAAGTGTGTATCCGGATGTTGTTTTTCAATTGGATCTTGATAAATATATTGATATAAAGGTAAAAAAAATTGTAAATATATCAGTTATTTCAGTTGAAAGAATGTACAGATACCAGAACCAAATACCTATTAGCTATTATGAATTCCTTTCTAATTTATGTCATGAATATATTAAGAAGAATTATAAAATTGTATTAATGGCTTATTCTGAAGTATCTGGAGATTATTCGGCTGCTAAGAAAGTTTATACCAAGCTTTCAGAATATGATAAAAATTTTGTTGAAATTTACGTTCATAAAAATATTGATAAATCACTTAAACTTATAAGTGAAGCAGAAATACTGATTCCGTCCAGATTTCATGGAATGATTTTGGGGTGGCTACTAAATAAAAAAATGTATGTCTTATCTTATAGTAAGAAAACAGAAAATACTATAAGATTTGTTAAAAAAGATTTTCCTTATTCTGAAATTCATAAATTGAATAAAAACCATGTAGAAAATATTATAGATAGTGTGGAAACTTTAGATTTAATTCACTTAAATCATTTAAAAGAACTAGCAAGCCATCATTTTGATATACTTTCTCCACTATTAAAGGAATGAAAATATGAATAAATATCAAAAACTTATTGGTAACTCATTAATTTTTGCGCTTGGGAATTTGGGCAATAAACTTATGTCGTTTCTCTTAGTTCCGTTATTTACTTATACCATGACAAGAGCTCAATATGGTGTTGCCGATATTCTTAGTAATACTACTTTATTGCTTTTACCTATAATTACCTTAGGTATAAATGATTCATTAGTTAAATTTATTATTGATGATAGTGGGGACAAAGTTGAGATAGTTTCAAATTCCACCATTCTGCTTTTATTCGGTTTTGTCATTGGAATCTTGGTTATTCCGATATCATACTTAATGGGTATACCAATTATTTTATGTTTTTTATTATACCTAAATATTATTACGAGTGCCTTACAGAATTTTCTGGCAAATTATATAAGGGCTATAGGATTACTAAAGATATATGCATTTAATAGTATACTATATGCTTTTAGTGTACTTGTTTTTAGTTTAGCATTTCTTATAACTTTGAATTTAAATGTAATTGGGGTTATTTCAGCTCAGGTTTTTGGTAGCTTAATATCTATTATTTTTCTTCTTTTCAAATCGGATATAATCAAATTAGTTTCATTATCAAATATAAATATGTTTTCAATAAAAAAATTAGTGAAGTTTGCTGCACCTTTGATTCCTAACAATACTATATTCTGGTTAATTAATACAGTTAGCAGATATACTATACTTTTTTTTGTGGGTGCTACTGCAAACGGTCTTTATGCAGTGGCAATGAAAATTCCCGGATTGGTTAATTTATTTTCAATGATTTTTTCTCAAGCATGGCAGATGTCTGCTATAGAAGAAAAAAAAACGAATATGGAAGAGAAACAAAAATTTTTTAGTAATATTTTTATTTCTTATTCATTAATTCAATATTTTGGAGTTAGTATTATTTTACTTTTACTAAAGCCAATGACAAGATTTCTCTTTGCCAAAGAGTTTTATGATAGTTGGACATTAGTTCCACTTTTGCTCATGGGAGCTATTTACGCTAGTCTAAATGGTTTTTTTGGTCAAATCTATATTGCAGAAAATAAAACTGTTGGAATGCTCAAAACTACGATTTTTACTGGAATAATCAGCATCATTGCAAATATTACGTTGGTTGCTTGGATAGGTATTTTAGGAGCAACTGTATCTCAACTTTTTGGTTGGTTAATGTCACTAATTTATAGAATTTATGATACAAAAAAAATATTTAGTTTCAATATAAGGCTTAAATTTCATGTGAAAAATCATTTTTTATTGATACTTCAAATTTTGTCTAATTATATTATTTCAAATTATTTTATTAACATAGGGATTCAAGTCACCTTGTTAACAGGATTACTTTTATTCAACTTAAAGGAAATAAAAAATCTTAGAGTAAAGGGGGCAAAATAATGATGATCTTCAAGTTATTAAGAAAAATAATTTTAATCTCAAAAAAATTCAGGCTAAATAATGATAAAGTATTAATTCAATGGGACTTTCCAATACAAAGCAAATTTATTTTTAAGGGAGCAGCTTATATAGGCGAAAGATGTAGCTTTATAGGTAGTGGAAAAGTCATTATAGGAGATAATACTATTATTTCAAACGATGTACTTATGATTACAAGCATGCATAATTTCAAAGATAATACAATGCTACCTTATGGTTTTTCTAACGAAATTGGCGATATAATTATTTCAGAAAATGTATGGATTGGAGCAAGGGTAACAATATTACCCAATGTTAAAATTGGTAAAGGAGTTATAATTGGTGCTGGTTCAGTAGTTACAAAAGATGTACCCGATATGTCAATTGTGGGAGGTAATCCGGCAAAAATTATTAATTCTAGAGATAAAAATGAATATTATAAGTTAGAACAACAAGAACAATTATATTTGTATAAAAAATATTTTAATGAGGTACAAAAATGAAAATAATTTTATTATCTGGTGGTTCAGGAAAAAGGCTTTGGCCATTGTCAAATAATCAACGATCTAAGCAATTTATTAGAATTTTAAAAAATGGTTTAATTGAAGAATCTATGGTTGAAAGAGTTTGGAGACAAATTAAGAGCTTGAACTTGGAAGACTCAGTTTATATAGCTACGGGATATGAGCAAAAAAATATTTTAAAAAATCAATTGGATATAAAAGAAGATAAAATCATAACGGAACCTTTCAGACGAGATACTTTTCCAGCTATTTCATTAGCCTGTACTTATCTTTATTCGAACCAGAAAGTTGATCCCAATGAAATAATTTTTGTTTTGCCAGTAGATCCATTTGTTGAGACAATTTTTTTTGAAAAATTATTTGATTTAGAAAAATTGATTGTTGAAAAAAATTTAAAACTAGGATTAATAGGAGTAAATCCGATAATACCTAGTGAGAAATACGGGTATATTGTACCAGAACGAGAAAGTAAATATAAAGTAAAATACTTTGAAGAGAAGCCTAAAAAAGAAGTTGCATTGAAATTAATAAAAGATAAAGCATTATGGAATGCAGGAGTATTTGGTTTTAAATTGAATACGATCTTAAAATTACTAAAGGAGAGAGGATACAGTTTAGATTATGAGACCTTGATTCATGATTATAATAAATTGCCGCCAGTATCTTTTGATTATGAATTTACGGAAAAACAAAATTCAATAGGTTTTGTAAAATATAATGGATTTTGGAAAGATTTGGGAACCTGGAATACTTTGACTGAAGAGATGGGGGATACAAAATTTGGCTATAAATCTGATTTTCTAGATAGTACAAATTCCCATATTATAAATGAAACTGATTTACCAATAGCGGCTATAGGTGTTCATAATCTTATTATTGCTGCTGGTCCTGAGGGCATATTGGTATCTAATAAAGAAGATAGCCCAAGAGTAAAGGAATTAGATGCCAATTTCTTTTCTTCAATCAATTATACTGAAGAGGAGTGGGGTATAAAAAAGAGGCTTTATAATAATGGAAACTCGGCAATATTTCTATGTGAAATGTTTTCGAACAAAAAAATGAAATTAAAGTTAGAAAAAAATGAAAGAATTATAAAAATAAGTGGAGATGGTAGCATTACCAAAATGGATAATGAAGTTGATATTATTTCGATTGAAGATTTCACGTATATTGTTATAAAGGAGCTAGATTAATGGATGCTTTTCGTAAGTATAATAAATGGTTAACTTCTGATTATTATGATGATGAAACAAAAAGTTTATTAAGAGAAATTGAAAATGATTGTTACGAGGTTGAACAAAGGTTTTCGCAAAATTTAAAATTTGGTACCGGCGGACTTAGGGCACTAATGGGAGTTGGAACTAACAGATTAAATAAATATACCGTTAGATTAATAACGATAGGGTATTGTAAGTATTTGTTGGATCATTTCGGGGATGAAGCAAAAAATAGAGGTATAGCTATTGCATATGATATGAGGCATTATTCAAAGGAGTTTTCAATTGAGATTGCAAGAACCTGTTCTTCATTTGGTATTAAGACTTACCTCTTTAAAGAAATCACTCCTACTCCAGAACTTTCATTTACAGTACCTTATTTACATTGTGTCGGTGGCATAGTAATTACTGCATCTCATAATCCACCTGAATATAATGGTTATAAAATCTATGATGATACTGGTTGTCAAGTTACACCAATTGTCGCTGATAAAATTATAAATAAAGTTGATTTTGAATTTGAGAGAGAAGACGATGAAATTATAGAATTGAACTGTGAGCTTATAAATTGGATAGATAAATCTGTAGACGATGCATTTATCGAATCAGTTAAAAAAATTTCCAGAAATAAACAAAATTTCTCTAATCTAATTAGGAATACTAAAATACTGTATTCTCCTTTGCATGGGACAGGGAACGTTCCTGTTCAAAGGGTATTAAAGGAAGCAGGGTTCGAAAAATTATATACTGTAGAAGAACAAGTTGATCCCGATCCCAATTTTTCTACTGTTGAAAGCCCAAATCCAGAAGATGAATCTGCTTTTGAAAAAGCTTTAGAAGCAGGTATGAGATTGGATGTAGATTTAATTTTGGCAACTGATCCGGATTGTGATCGAGTAGGAGCATTTGTAAAACATAATAATGAATTTATGAGATTGAATGGAAACCAACTTGGAAGTCTAATGGTATATTATTTACTTTCGAATCAGGAAAATATTAATTTTAATTCATATATTGTAAAAACAATTGTGACTTCTGATTTAGGAGAAAAAATAGCGGCAAGTTTTGGTGTGAAAACGTTTAATACACTTACTGGTTTCAAGTATATAGGTGATTTAGTAAATAAATTGCAATCTACAAACACATTTGTGATGGGTTATGAAGAGTCATTTGGTTATCTAGTAGGCGAACATGCTAGAGATAAAGATGGAGTTGGTTCTGCGCTAATTATTGCAGAAATGGTTGATTTCTTCTTAAATAAGAATATGACATTAATAGATGTTTTAAATTTATTATATTCAGAATTTGGTTTTTATAAAGAAAATCTTTATTCAATAGCAATAAATAGTGAAAATGGTTTGGATATCATAAAATTTATTATGGAAAAATTCAGAAACATTGATAAAGAAGATTATGAAAAAAATCAAATTTCTAACATTGTTGATTACCTGAATTTTAATGAATTCTTTCCAAAATCTGATGTATTAAAAATTATATTTAAGGATGAATCTTGGATTGCCGTTAGACCATCTGGAACAGAACCAAAAATTAAATTTTACAGTAGTGCTGTCAGTGATAATGAAGTCGATGTTAATAATAGAGTGAAAGAATTAAAAAATTTTATTAACAGTTATTCTAGTGAAAAGTTGAGGTGATTCAACAAAATGAAAATTTCTATATTTGGCTTAGGTTATGTTGGTTTAGCAAATGCATTATTATTATCACAGAATGAGGAAGTTGTAGCATATGATATTATAAATGATAAAGTAGAATTGCTAAAAATGAAAAAATCCCCATTAGTGGATAAAGAGATCCAGGAATATATTGATCAAGATGATTTGAATCTACAATTTACATCTAATTTTAAACATGCAGTTAACTTTGGTGATTATCTAATAATCGCAACCCCAACTGACTATGATGAAGAAAAGAATTACTTCAATACATCTACAGTAGAAGATGTCATAGAGAAAGCTTTAGCTATTCGTCCAGATGCAACATTCATTATCAAATCAACAGTCCCGGTTGGATATACAACGGATATCAAAGCAAAATTTAACACTGAAAATATTATCTTTTCTCCCGAATTTCTTCGTGAAGGCAAAGCATTGTATGACAATTTACATCCCTCAAGAATCGTTGTGGGTGAAGTATCTGATCGAGGTCAAGAGATTGCAAATATGTTCAAAGAAAATGCGTTGGATGAAGATGTAACAGTATTGTTAACACATTCTACTGAAGCAGAGGCTATTAAATTATTCTCCAATACTTATTTAGCGCTTCGTGTTGCATATTTCAATGAGCTTGATACCTATGCAGAGTCACGTGGCCTTAATAGTCGCCAAATTATTGAAGGCGTGGGTTTAGATCCGCGTATAGGCTCACATTACAATAATCCTTCATTTGGTTATGGTGGATATTGTTTACCCAAAGATACCAAACAACTCCGAGCAAATTATGAGGATGTACCTAGCAATATCATCGGTGCAATCGTTGATGCCAATACAACGCGTAAGGACTTTATTGCTGAACAAATTTTAGCTAAAAAACCGAATATTGTTGGTATTTATCGATTAACAATGAAAGCAAATTCTGATAACTTCAGATATTCATCGATTCAAGGAATTATGAAGCGAATCAAAGCTAAAGGAATTGAAGTAGTTGTCTATGAACCAACACTAGAAGCTGAAGATTTCTATAATTCAAGAGTTATCAAAGACTTTGATGAATTTAAAGATATTTCTGATGTAATTGTCAGCAATCGTTTTGAGGATATCTTAAAGGATGTAGAAGACAAAGTGTATACAAGGGATATCTTTAACGACAATTAATATTGTTTCTGGAGGATGGAAAATGAAAAAAGTACGTAAAGCTGTTATTCCGGCAGCAGGGTTGGGCACAAGATTTTTACCAGCAACAAAAGCGATCGCTAAAGAAATGTTACCAATCGTTGATAAGCCAACGATACAATTTATCGTAGAAGAAGCAATTGCTTCGGGGATCGAGGATATTTTGGTTGTAACAGGGAAAGCAAAGCGTCCTATTGAGGATCATTTTGATTCGAACTTTGAGTTAGAGTCGAACCTTTCTTCAAAAGGCAAGAAAGAGTTACTAGCTCTTGTGGAAGAAACAACAGGTATCAACTTACATTTCATTCGCCAAAAACGTCCGTTAGGGTTAGGACACGCTGTATTGCAGGCGAAAGCATTTGTTGGAGATGAACCATTTATTGTGATGCTAGGCGATGATATTATGGTTGATGATACACCGCTGACCAAGCAATTGATCAATAATTACGAAAAGACGACATCTTCAACATTGGCTGTCATGAAAGTACCACATCAAGATACATCTAAATACGGCATTATCAATCCAAATGAAGAAGTAGAAGCCGGCTTGTACAATGTCAGCAATTTTGTTGAAAAACCGTCACCTGAAGAAGCGCCAAGTGATTTGGCGATCATAGGCCGTTACTTACTCCGACCTGAGATCTTCAATGTATTAGAAAATCAAGCTCCTGGGGCTGGCAATGAAATTCAATTAACAGATGCAATTGATTCATTGAATAAGACACAACGTGTTTTTGCCCATGAATTCAAAGGCAAACGCTACGATGTTGGTGATAAATTAGGAATGGTGGAAGCTAATATCGAATATGGATTGAAACATCCAGAAATCAAAGATGACTTGCGAGTGTATATCAAAGATTTAGCTGCAAGACTTTAATCTAAAAGCGATCAGTTCTTGCTGATCGCTATTTTTGTAAAATGGGGGAATTATATGCGCCGTACTTTATCTATAATAGTTGTTGGAATTGTTTCGCTAATCGTAGGTTATGGAATCATTCATCTGATTGCCTTTCCAACATTGATGCATTATCCCAAACTGTCTGGTGCTATGTCACGATTTCTATACACAGAATGGACATTGATTGCGTTTCTCTCGATTAGTCTGTGGCTATTTTATCTACAGGTGATTTTTGGTAAAATTTCGGTCATCTACCTGTATTTGGTCTATAGTGTATACTTATTTCTGTTGTTTATTGTTTTGTTTGCAAAAGCATCTCATTATCGGGCTATCATCCTAAACCCAATCGATTTCTTGGTGATGGATCGCCGAGTGATTACTGAAGCTGCTTTGAATTTGCTTTTCTTTATTCCACTTGGTGGTTTATATGGAGTGAAGGCTAGATTCTGGGAGTTTGTCATTGTTTCTTTAGTAACGATCGTAGGCATTGAAACCATTCAATATGTCTTTTACATTGGTACATTTGCGGTTAGTGATATTCTATTAAATTGGATTGGGTGCCTTATTGGATTTGAGATGTGTAAGTGGCTAAAGAAATATATGCAAGTCATGTAGGGGGTTATCATGAATTTATTAATTACCGGCGGAGCTGGATTTATCGGCAGTAATTTTGTTAGATATATTATGACGAACACAGATTATCGAGTTGTTAATTATGATTGCCTTACTTATGCAGCTAATCTCGATTATCTTAACGATTTGACAGATCACAAACGATATATCTTTGTCTATGGGAATATAACTAATAAAAGCTTGGTGGATAAGGTTATTCAAGAGTATGAAATAGATTGCATTATCAATTTTGCTGCTGAATCACATGTTGATAAGTCAATCTCTGATGCTTCTAGTTTTGTTGAAACGAATGTCGTTGGTACTGTTTGCCTATTAGAACATGCAAGAAAGCATTCTCTGCGTATGATACAAATTTCAACAGATGAAGTATACGGTAGTTTGATTTCAGGATATGCGAAGGAAGACGAAGCTTTGAAACCTAGCTCGCCGTATGCTGCATCTAAAGCAGCGGCAGATCAATTTGTACATGCATACTTTACCACATTTGGCGTACAAACAAACATAATTCGAGCGGCTAATAATTTTGGACCAAATCAAAATGAAGAGAAATTGATTCCTTTAATGCTAACACACATGGAAAAGAATAAACCACTTCCTGTATATGGTAAAGGATTGAATAGCAGAGATTGGTTGTATGTCACTGATTTCTGTCAAGCAATCATACTAGTTTTGTCAAAAGGGGAGTGTGGAGAAATTTATAATGTAACAAATCATCAAGAATTAACCAATCTCGAATTAATCGAACTGCTAAAACAGTACGGACAATTTCAAGACATACGGACAGAGTTTGTCTCTGATCGATTAGGTCACGATCAAAGATATGGTATGGATAATACGAAAATAAAGAATCTGGGATGGCAAGCAGAGATGAGCTTCTGTGAAGGGTTAAAGAAAACTGTCCATTGGCATTTGGAGAATATTCGAAAGAAATAAGATGTGCTAAAGCATTGTGATCTAAAAGTATGCGCTGTTTTTCTTTAACGGTCTTGATTTAATCTGAATGAAATCGCTAACACGTGTTGAGAAGTAATTAATGCTTTGACAGGCAGACAACTTAATTTTAAGATTGTTGCCATATAGGGATATCCGTGTTAAAGATATTAAAAACTTGCATACAAAAATAGGACTGATGAATCAGCAAATGATTCATCAGTCTTTTAATATATAGAGCTATAAGTATCGGATAAGGCTGAAATTTGGTTTTATATTTTTGTAATAACTTTACTATTTTATGGTGAAAAGTCGAAAATAAACATTTTTTTAAATAAAAATGGAAAATATCTGATGTGTAAGGTAGAATTGAACATAATAATATGCTGAAAGTAATCGATGTTTCGATTATGAATGAAACAAGTTTTTTTTTGCGGTTTAAAATCATACAAAATATATGGGGTGAAAAAAATCAAAAAATTCTATGTTTTTTTATCTTTGCTCACGGTAATAAGTGGTGTTTTTGTTCTGCTTAATACGTAGCAGTACTGATCTCACCAGCATACGAAGAGTATTTTTTCGTTTGGAAAATGTAACGATTAGATTTTCCTCGATCATCAACATCCGTACAACTTTTTCAGAAAGAATTTTCCCCATATTCTTTAGTTCTTGATGAATTCTGCGGTAACCATAAGCGCAGAAGTTACTGTTGAAAATGGTCACGATCAATTGACGTTCTTCAACATATTTATCTGGTTTATCAATTACATGTTTCTGATAAAAATAGCTGCTTTTAGACAAATCAAGCTGTTGAAGAAGTTCATTTAATTTAAATTGATTTCTTAAGGCATCAATCAATCGTGTCTTTTCCTGATTTGTCAGTTGAAGGAGATTGATGCCTTCTTCTTTTTTTAGCAGTTCAGTAGCTCCTTCAAGTAATGCTTTCTCGAGTTGCAATTGGTGTACTTGTTTTTGCAATTCTTTGACTTCCGTTAACAGTAACTCTTTTTGTTCTTCTTGATTTTCTTGAGTCATACGCAGTGGAAAACCCCTTCCAAGATACATGTCTTTCCATTGATACAAAGTGACTCTACTGATGCCTTCGGCTTCAGCTAAGCTTTTTCTGTTGGCCTGAAGCGCATAGAATTTTTTCAACACGTTATCTTTTTGATCTTGGGTTAACTTTACTGCACTTTTCCGAAGTTTTCTAGCCCCAGGCGCTAGTTCTTCACACCAGTGCCGTAAAGACTCTCGATTAGGGTAACCAAGCAATCGAATCGTCCTTGCATAGCACTGTCCATATTCAAAATAATGATTCACAGCTACTCGTTTTTGTTCTTCAGAATACTTTGATTTTTTTCGGTGTTCTAGATGAAGCGCTCCAGATATCAAATATTCATTGTACCATTTGCGAAGTGCGCCAACGGACGGATAGCCTAATTCACGAATAGTAGCGGCATAGGAGCAATCGTACTTTAAAAATAACTGAATGGCTTTTACACGTTCTTCGTGGGAAAACATACGAACATTCCTCCTGTGTTCATTTTTAGTCCAGGATTATGTCCGCACCCCCTTTCCTACATTTTAAAGGTGCCGTTGACAAAATCATGCTGGTGATTGGATATATGATGTCGTGATGCTGGGTTCTTGGGATTCCAATAATCAAGTAGCTGTTGATGAGGTACCAGCGAAATATTTAGAAGAGTTCGCTGATGATGGAAGAGGGATATTATTTGGATTTGACATTTTAACTGCTGGTTCAGCTGAAGAGAGAAATAGATACCTGAAATCTTTTAATGACCTTTTAGGGTTAAGCTATAATTCTTATCATTATTCCAATACACGCTGGACTAGTTCCACTGAAATTCAGGTAATTAATAATTGTTACTTGATGAAATATCCATTCGAGATAGCTGAAGATGTAATTCTAAATATTCCTTTAACACATAATGTAGAATTATCAAAAAAGGATATAGGAACTGTTTGGTTAGAATTTATAAATCCCTCAGGAACTTGGCCGAATCCAATATATGATGATGGTGAATATCGTGGTGGCTGGTACTTAAAAACAAATAGTAATCTAGCCATGATTCAGACCGGCCATAGTAATGGAGAGTCTACCATGGATGAGCGCAAAATTATTGCCAATACGATTTATAATCTTGCCCAAGTATCATTAGAATCAAATGCCCTTGATCATTCTGTTTCTGATAGCGCTTCACCCGATAAACCCATGATAAGCTACGCAACACAGAATCATTTGGAAGATTTCACAATCAATATAGCTAGTGTAGACAACGGACAAGATTATCAATATTATGTCGAAGCTTCTACAAAGAATCAAGGAATACTGACATCCGACATCGTTCAAGAAACCATCACCAGCAACATAGCCGGATATTTCTACCGAATTAAAACCGCTGACTATGACGAACAAGCTTTCTTGGAGGAAGTAGAATGTTTCAAAAATGAATTCGGCAGAATCCCGAAAGACAGCTACGATCTCTATGTCGCACCAGAATCGGGATCATTGACGGAATATGATACCACTGCTTCACTGACCTTGATTGGCAGAGAACTCTTTGAAGCCATATGGGGCAGAGGATTTATCCTTGATGGTTCTAGCAGTAGATCGTGCCAACAATATCAGCCAAGTGACGACCAAAATGCTTGCACCGTATATCCTTGATTTGCTGCCGGAAGTTGAAGTGACGATCGATGAGTTAAGCGAACAGCCGCAGGAAGTCCACTCATACACGATTACAGGTACGGCGACACCAAATAGTTATATATTCGCTTCACTGGTGATCTTGCGATACCACAAGGAACGCTCATAGCGCCTTATAGCCATACCAGCGAGAAATTCCATACCATTGCTGATCGTGAGGGCAGCTATTCATTTGTGTTACCAGAAGGCAACCACTTCACAGGTGGCAATGAAGTAACTGCTGAAGCGTTCTTCGATTGGAAATCGGCGACAGCCAGTACGATCGTTTCTGATGGCTTTCTGACCCTTGATTTTGTTTCGCCGATTGATTTTGGTGACCAGAGAAGATCTCTGCCCAAGCCCGTACGTATTATGCCCAACCTTATCAAGATGCTGAGGAAGCACAGCCAAACTATGTTCAAATCAGTGACCGTCGCGGCGAAATTGATCGCTTTGATTGGCAGTTGGCGGTCACGCAACTAGAACAATTCAAAGGAGCAAAGAATCAAGTACTGATTGGTGCTGTTCTACGACTTGAGAACGGAGCGTTGGTGGCAATGCACAAAGAGAATGAAATTGAACAACAGGCGACTGATATGGTCGAATTGATGCCTGGTGTGCAAGAAATACTTCTGGATGCTGCAAATGAGCCAAGCAAAGGAACCTGGAAGTATTGTTTTGGCAATCAGGATACAGCAGACAGCAGTATCGCCCTGTATGTACCAAGTGGGGCGAATCCAGAAGCAATCGGGTACACAACAACCTTGAATTGGGTATTATTAACAGGACCAGGGAATTAAAGCGTCGTTGGAAGACTATTCAAAATAACTGAGCAAAGTAATCTCAGAACAAAATGTGCATACTGTATGGTGTGGGGGTTATCTGGCTTTTTTTTGGGTAATTCTTGTCGGCTTTTTATGCAAACGTTGAGGTTTAAAATACAATGGTCTGTTAGCCATTGGGCATGAAGACAAAAAATCTTTTAAAAACTACGTTATTAAAAGATACATCTCTTTATTTTAGAGGACAATAAACGGCGAAAAAGCCAATGAAAATGCTTTTATTTGAAAGTTATATCAATTGGCCAATACCGATAATGTGATTTATGTGTTATTTTAATTTTTAAAATGAGCATTTTGCTCATTTGAATTGGAATATAAAAAAACATTACTGAGCATTTTGTTTCTGAAAATATTCTGCTGAAAATTCATAGGTAAAGGAAAAATTTTTGAAAAAATAACTTTTGGTACGATTGGCAAGCTTTGTCGCTCCAATGTTTGGTTGATTGGAACGATGTTGCTCAATATCTTTTATAAAATAATACTCTGGAGAAATAAAATCACAATTTGCGTTTTTTTTTATTTTACGGGTAGAGATTATTATGATATATTTATTCAAGGGAATTGAATTCTCATTTTTTTATTGTTATTGATTGCTAAAAATGTGTTTATCGTCATCCATTCACATTGATTCCCCGATAAAAAGGTTATGTGGTTTAAGAGGCTTGCCTCTTTTCCAAATTTTTAAAAAAGGAGGTCCAGCGAATGAAAAAAATTGTTAGTGTGTTAGTTGCGTTTGTGGTATTTCTTTCTTTAGCGGTTCCAGCTCAAGCAGCGGAAGGCGCGATCACAAATGATGAACAGCGTATTTTGACGGCACTCGACCAAGGCGTTACTGTAGGTGGCAAAACTTTCAATATCACAGCTACGGATAGAACACAAGCTGAAAACTACTTGAAGCAAAAAGAATTAACCACTGCTGAAGTAGATGCTGTTGTATCAAACATCGAAGCTGCGCGTGCATTAGCCGCAGCCCAAAATGTTGATGTAACGAATATCAATAGCTTACGTGAATTATTGTTAGCATTCCCAACAGATGTTGTTGCACAATTGAAAGACTATGTCTTGGCAGCAGCTGATGTATTGGGATTGAGTGTTACTTTCGGTCCTGGTTCAGTGTCGATCGTTGATACTGCAGGTTCTGACAGCGTAACTTCTGGCGGCAGCAATCCTGTTTATACTACAGGAAGTGCTGTGAAACAAACTGGCGTTTCTTACGTAGCAAGTATTGCTACAGTAGGCGCGCTACTAGTACTCGCAGCAGGTGCGTTTGTAGTAGGCAAAAAAGCTAAACTTGCGTAATGTGCGAAAACTATTGAAGAGAATAGGGGCAATGATCATTGCCCCTATTGTTTTCTTGATCGTAGGCTATTCACTCATGTATGTGATTGGCAAACCTGTCATCCAATTTATTACATCTTCGGTGGATATCATTTTATTGAATGAAGCCCCTAATTTTGAATTTATTGAAGCTGCTGAAATCAAAGTAGCGGATAATGAGCAATTAGAAACAGATGAAAACAATGAATTGCCTTCTAGTACTGTCGACTATCCTAGTGGTGGGACACAATATGGGAAGGTAAAAATTGATGCGTTAAAAATGGATGTGCCATTATACTTTGGTGATTCTGCCGAAATTTTGCGTTTAGGCGCTGGACAATTTATGGGGTCTGTCTTCCCAGGAGAAATGGGCACCACACTGATTGGTGGCCATAATACCGATACATTCGGGAAATTGATTGGGATCCAAGATGGAATAGAAGTAGAAATACAGACCACTTACGGCAATTATGTCTTCAAAGTTGTGTCTGAAGAAGTCAGAAATAAAGCGGATGCTGACATTCAAACATTGATCGAACAGCGTGATGAACGGATTCTATTGCTTTATACGTGTTACCCAATCGATAGTTATCAATTAGGGTTGACGGATGAGCGGATGTTCGTGACGTGTGAATATGTGTCAGGTCCAATCATCAATGAGCAGACGTAGGAGGGATATGTTGAATAATCAAAAGTGGGTGGCGAAACTACCCAAAATCATACTCGCCTTTGTCTGTTCATTGTGTTTGTTTTCTTTATTGGTTTTGGGTGTGTTGCGGGCAACCTTGTTTAATCAAGAATTTATGGTGGATCAAGTCCATGACACCAAATATGCCGAAACGATCGCCAAAGAAATCAACACCAATATAACTGATATCGGTTTGGCGAGTAATATACCTTCTGAGGTTCTTTCAGAGGTCGTACCGGCAGAAGTCGTGCAACAAAATGTCGATAGCTATATCCGCGGGATCTATACAGATGTGCCCTTTAACTTGATTGGCACCGATCAGATCGAAGACAACATCGATCAAGCCGTCGCCAAATATGCGGAAGAACAAAATATCACCATTTCTGAAGAAATGACGGCGAATCTGACGTATATGAAAGAATCTGCCATCTCGATCTTTGACCAATATGTCAAATTGCCTTATCTGCTTACCTATGGCCATAAAGTCATGCAGTTCGATGATACCTTGATTCTGCTGTTCATCGTTACCGGGGTGGTCTTTTTGCTGCTGCTGATTGGCACAATGATGGTCATTGGCAAATGGTGGCATCGACGCTTACGCTATGGCGCTTATATATCTGGTGGTGCAGGATTGATGCTGGTGGTGGTGCCAATGCTCATCTACACCGGCGGTTATATTGAACGAATCGCCATCAACTCAGAAGCCATCTATCTATTCTTGACCAGTTACTTGACAGATTTCATTCTGCGCTTTGTCTGGGTCGGTGTAGGGATGATCGTTCTTGCGTTGATCTTATGGGGTGTCAGTGAACCATTGCGTGTCAAAATGAGAAATGCGATAAATCATTAGGAAAGTGGAGTCGTTCATGGAAGAAACTATTAGCTTAGAAGAATTGTGGTCCATCTTTAAAAAACGCTTTGCCATGATTTTGGTCAGTACCTTGTTGGGTATTGCCATCGCGGGTGGGGTCACCTTTTTCCTGATCACCCCGATGTACTCCTCTGCAGCTGAATTGATCGTTCAGGCAAAAGCGGAAGAAAATACCAATTTACAATCTGATATCAATGGTAATGTGATGTTGATCAATACATATAAAGATATGATTAACGGTGTGTTGGTAATCAAAGAAGTACAAGCGCAATTAGCAGAAGAAAAGAATTACTCGTATAGTGTGGCACAACTGAAAGAGGCCATTTCAGTAGAACAATCGCAAAATTCGCAAATGTTCCAGATTGTCGCTACCTCAGATAATCCCGTCGTGGCGGCCGATATTGCCAATACGACTGCCAATGTCTTCAAAGACAAAGCCGGCGAAGTCCTAGATGTGACGAAAGTCACGGTTACGTCTGAGGCAACGATCCCGTCGGCGCCAATTTCGCCAAATGACAAGCTGAATTTGGCTATTGGGTTGGTGCTCGGGTTGATGGTTGGTGTTGGCTTGGCCTTTTTATTGGAATTACTGGATAAAACAGTTAAGGATGAAGATTTTGTGTCAGAAACATTGGCATTGCCAGTGATGGGTACCATCACTGAGATGTCGCGTAAAGAGTTGCATGAAGGCTTTGAAGTAGATCTATTCAAAGCTTCAAGGGAAGCAGAACATGGCACAGAAGACGATGCACCGTCACGACGCACGAGAAAACGGGTATAAGGAGGCTTAAGTCATGGCAAAGAAAAATACGAGTTTGTCGCCAGTATCTCTGATGACTGTCGCCAATACCAATTCTGTGATTGCAGAACAATTGCGGACGATTCGTTCCAATATCAACTTCTCTTCTGTTGATAAAGAGTTGCAATCAATGGTCATTACATCATCTGGCGCGGGAGAAGGGAAATCAACGACTTCCGCCAATCTAGCAGTGGTCTTTGCCAATAGCGGCAAACGCGTCCTGCTAGTCGATGCCGATTTGCGCAAGCCAACGGTGGCCTTGACCTTTCGCTTACCCAATCACCGTGGGTTAAGCACATTGATCGCTGACCGTGAGGGACAATTTGAGCAGCATATTCAAGAAAGTGGTGTCGAGAATCTATCCATCTTGACTAGTGGGCCGATTCCGCCAAACCCATCAGAACTACTGCAATCTCAACGGATGACGGATCTCATTCCAGAGTTGACCACACAATTCGATTTGGTGATTTTCGATATGCCGCCGATCGGTGTAGTAACAGATGCACAAATCTTAGCTTCTAAAACCGATGGTACCTTGTTAGTCGTCAGAGAAAGAAAGACCACCAAACAAGGCTTGATCAAAGCCAAAAAATTGTTGACCCTAGCCAATGCGCACTTGATCGGTGTGGTTTACAACGGTGTTAAGAAGGGGAATGCGGATAATTATTATTATTACGCATAAAAAAGTAATACGCATGGTGAGATGATGGATACGTATGCATGTCTATTTCCACGGAATATTTATTTTTATCAAAAAAATAAACAATTAAAAAATCGCATCCTCAATTGGTGAGGGTGCGATTTTTTACATGTAAAGCTTAAAGTTGAGAGATATATTGTCAACGAAAACGATAAAATGTAGGAATGGCGGTATGGATGTCAACGTCACCTTTAAAATGTAGGAAAAGCAATGCTGTCATTTCCTGTATCAACTATTTATAAATTTAATGAAATCGTTTAGCAATTTCTGTCAGAAGTTCTAATGTGTCTTTATCCAAGCCTTGTACTTCATGGATAAGTTGATTGATTTTATCAGGTTGTGTTTTTTCTTCATCAAAAAAATCTTTTTTAGATATGTCAAAGTATTGACAAATGTATTCAATGGTAACAAGTGTAGGGTTACTTTCCCCATTTTCAATCTTATTGATGTATGCATGATTCTGCCCAATAGATAGGCTTAAGTCACGAGCGGAGATACCATTTTCTTGGCGAAGTCGTGCGATTCTTTTCCTTGAGAAATCAAGAATATCTTCCATTTCATCACCTCATATACCATTATAGATTAACTTTTTCCGAGTGAGTAAATATATTTAGTCATAGTTGATCAAAAGCTAAAAAGCTCCGTGAGCTTCAGAATTTTTAAGTATGAAAGGGAATATTATACTCACAAAACTTATTAAAGGTTTTACTACATAGATTTGATTATACTCATTTCTGGATTTTTATGCCGTCATAATGATGTCTAAAAATTGATTGACGTCATTGTGACGGCATGATATAGTTTGATAATAAAGAATATAATCATGTATAGAACGTGAAGATCAGAATCGAAAGATAAACTAGATTATTGTGAATACTCATTTTATTTCTATTTTTCCATGTTTTTCCTCAAATTCAGAAATATGCTTTCTCATGATTACTTCTAATTCACGATTAGCCGAACGAGCGTTGTAATCAGCGATAATACGGAATTTTTGTAATAAAGTAGTATCAGTTCTTAAAGTAAATTTTACAATATCTGTTGACATTACAAAGGCCTCCTCATTTGTATTATACCTTCATTATAACGGCTCTATGACGGCAAAAGGTCCAGTTGACGCCATAGTGACGGCGTTTTTTTGATGTTAGATTGAATCTAATGAGATAGCGAGTCTGTAAATAAAAAAAACTAGTGAATTATTTTAGAAATCTAATCGTAAGCTTGTAATTGCTCGTCATCAAATAAATCTTATTTAGATATGTCGAAGTACTGATAGATGTACCTGATGGTAAACAGCTGAGAATTCTTTTCATTAAGCCTCACGTTAATTATTGATTTCTAGAAAAGAATATTAGCATGAATAAATTATAGAGAGAGGAGAATGTGTAATAAGATTTTTGATATCATTCCATTCATTACCTTGAGACTTAAGAAGGTCATGATCGGTGCAACTATATTCAACTTGTAAGGAGGATGAAAAAATGAAAAAGAAAGACCAATGCTGGCTAAGTAAAACTGTTACAAATAAGTTGTTTTCAACGTATAGCTTTGAGCGAACAAACCGATTGACGGATACTATCAAGCAAGAATTTCAAACATTATTTCCAGAATGTAAGTACGTAGAAGAGTGCAGTGCAGATCTGTTTTTTAAGATATCAACCGATGAAACGTTACAAGAAGAAGGTTTTGAGATAAGAAAAGAGCGTAATCAAACAATCATTTACGCACAAACAAGCAAGGGTTGGGTATATGGTTTTTTTGAACTTTACCAACAAGTCATTCGGACCAAAGAATTGCCGGTAAGCTTGCGTTCCATTCCCGATCAGTCCATTCGTATGCTCAATCATTGGGATAATTTTGATGGAACGATTGAACGAGGCTATGCTGGAGAATCGATTTTTTTCTCAAACAATCAGTTTCGTCAGGACGATGAAACAGTGCGTGATTATGCACGTTTATTAGCTTCCATCGGAATGAATGCGGTTTCTATTAACAATGTCAACGTACAAGGAAAAGCCAAGTGGTTTATTACGGAACCCTATGTCACTGAGATAAAAAGGATTGCAGATATTTTTGCAGCATATGGGATCCGTACATTTTTGAGTATCAACTTTGCGGCACCTATATACGTTGGTGGCCATAAAACTGCCGATCCGCTAGCAGAAGAGGTGATCGACTTTTGGCATAAAACCGCTAAAACAATCTATCAAGTGATACCAGATTTTGGCGGGTTTGTAGTCAAGGCTGATTCTGAAGGGGAACCAGGTCCGTTTGTATATGGTCGAGACCATAACGATGGTGCCAATATGTTGGCGCGTGCACTACATCCCTATGGCGGTCTGCTGATATGGCGTTGTTTCGTCTATGACTGTTTGCAGGACTGGCGCGATCGAACGATTGATCGAGCGAAAGCTGCGTATGATCACTTTATGAAATTGGACGGTAGCTTTGAGGAAAATGTCATTTTGCAAATCAAACATGGACCGATTGATTTTCAAGTGCGCGAGCCAGTGACCCCACTATTTGGTGCGTTGAAACAAACCAATCAAATCATAGAGTTTCAAGTAACGCAAGAATACACTGGTCAGCAAAAACACCTATGCTGTTTGCTGCCAATGTGGAAAGAGGTATTAGATTTCGATACAAAATATTCTCTTGACCAGGCAAAGGTCAAGGAGGTTATACCGAGACAAAGTCCCAATCCGAAATACTCGGGTGTGGCAGCTGTTGTTAATGTTGGCATGGATGACAATTGGACGGGGCACAAATTAGCACAAGCCAATCTCTTTGGGTATGGCAGATTGATGTGGCACAATGATCTACCTATTCAAGAGATCCTTCGTGAATGGATCGATTTGTCATTTGAACTAAATGCTTCTGCAACGAGCCGACTGCAAGACATGCTTGTCACTTCTTACCAAACGTATGAGCATTATACAGCGCCATTAGGTATCGGTTTTATGGTTCGACCAAACCATCACTATGGTCCGGATGTCGATGGGTATGAGTATGACAGATGGGGCACCTATCACTTTGCAGATAGAAATGGTATCGGTGTCAATCGAACTGTTAAAGATGGCACAGCCTATGTAAGTCAATATGCTGAAACGTGGCGTGACATGTATGAAAACCCAGAAACATGTCCAGATGAATTGATCTTATTTTTTCATCATCTACCATATGATCATATTCTGCAGAATGGCAAAACGATCATCCAGCACATCTATGATACACATTTTGAAGGTTATGAAAAAGTAAAAGAATATATGGCTGATTGGTTGTCTATGCGTAATCAAATCGATGATGAAAGCTATCAAAATATAGCAGAACGATTGCAGGAGCAAGCGCGTTCTGCCAAAGAGTGGCGTGATCAAATCAATACGTATTTTTATCGAAAAAGTGGTGTGCCAGATGCACATGGAAGGACCATTTATGCGTAACAAGAGAAAATAGATGATACGAAAGACAATCAGATGTCCATGTTTTGTAAATTTAATAGTTAGTTTATCGAACATACTATTGGAAATTAAGAGGAGGAAGATGAATGAAAAAATGTAAAAAGGATTTAATGTTGTTAGGGATTTTGCTTTCCGTGTCACTCATACTTGCTGGATGTAATGCAGGAAGAAAGAAATCTGAAACTTCTACCAACGGAGAACGTGTTGAAATCAGTTTTAGTTGGTGGGGAAATGAGGATCGTCATCAAGCAACACAGGAGATGATTACGCAATTTGAAGAGGACCATCCTGGGATTAAGGTGAAAGGGGAGCCAAGTGGCTTTGGTGATTTAGATCAAGCTTTTACAACGCGCTATGCCGGTAATACCTTGGCAGATATCACGACTTTACTTTACAATTGGGTGCCGCAATTTGGACAAAATGATGGATTTTATGATCTTGATAAGATCGATAGTTTGGATTTATCCACGTATGATCCTGACTTTTTGACATTTGGACAGGTAGATGGCAAGCAAATGGCTGTTCCATATGGGGAAAATACATTAGTCATGTATTTAAATAAATCAGAATACGAAAGACATGGTATTGATGTTTCTACTCTAAAGACATGGGATGATTACGAAGCAGCAGCAAAGCGCTTACCTGATGGATCCTATTGCCTTGTTTCACCAACGTGGCGTTTTCCAGTAACTATCTGGTTACAACAGAAAACGGGACAATCGGAATTCGATGAAAAAGGCAATATGAATTGGACAGAACAAGACTATTTTGAAGCGATGACCTGGTATAAAAAAATGGCCGATGCCGGTGTATTTGTATCAAGACAGGATTATTTAGAAAATGTTGGTTCAGAAGCTATATCAATCGCCACCAATAAAAAATGGATAGAAGGGCAATATGCGGGTGGTATCGATTGGAATGCTGGTATCGCTTCTAACTACGAATCACTCAAAGAGGTTGGTGATGAAATGATCATTGTTGATTATCCAGTCGCAGAAGGCGGTACAGAGGTCAATTTAATGTCAAAGCCCTCACTTCTCTTTGCTGTCCGAAAGAATGTTGCGAATCCGGAAGAAGTAGGAACTTTTTTAAATGAATTTTTAAATGGCGAAGAAGCCAATCAATTATTGGGGCTTTCAAGAGGAATTCCGTCTTCTAGTAAAGCACTCGAAGCATTGACGGAAAGTGGGCAGTTAACTGGTGTGATGAAAGATGGATTTGAATACGCGCAAAGTACCACGAGAATCAATCAAACGCCGTTCTATGAAGATGGTACATTGACGACTATTTACACGAATGAAATTGAAGCAGTTGAGTTAGGCAGAACAGACTTAGAAACAGCTGCGCGAAATGTATATACAAAAACAAAAGAACAAGCAGCAAAACTTGCGAAAGACTACAAATTACAATAAACAATCGACAATGATTTTATGGGAGTGAATGGCTTCTGTTTGCTTCCATAAAGTGATTTGATCTGGTGTGAAAACAAACGTTTGGAGGGATCTTATGAAAAAGGAAACAGTGGGCTTGATATACATAGCGCCTTGGATACTTGGTTTCTTGCTATTGACTGCTTGGCCAATTTTGACTTCATTTTATTATTCACTAACTGATTATTCATTGGCACGTGTCGGGCAGACACCGGCATTTTTAGGTATTCAAAATTATGTGCATCTATTTAAGGATCAACGTTTTCTCGATTCAATGCGGGCTACTTTGGTTTATACAGTGTTTACCATACCATTCCAATTAGCATTTGCATTGTTCGTCGCTTTTATTCTGAATTTTAAACTAAAAGCCATCAACTTTTACCGGACGGCTTATTATATTCCCTCGATTTTAGGAGGAAATATTGCTGTTGGCGTGCTTTGGCGCTCGATGTTTCAACCAGAAGGTCTCGTCAATATTTTTCTGGGAATATTTGACTTTGACCCGATTAATTGGTTATCAACACCTGTTGGTGCAATGATCGTATTGATCCTTTTGAAAGTGTGGCAATTTGGTTCGTCTATGTTGATATTCCTAGCTGCATTGAAAGAAATTCCTCAAGAATTATATGAATCTTCGAGTTTGGATGGTGCATCAAAGTGGAGACAATTTGTTAGCATCACGATTCCTTTGATCACACCAACGATTTTCTTTAACTTGGTGATGCAACTCAACAATGCATTTCAAGAATTTAATGGTCCGTTTATTGTGACAGGACGGGGTCCACTCAATGCTACGTACCTATCTTCGATGTTTATTTATGATAAAGCATTTAAAGAATTTGATATGGGTTACGCAAGTGCTGCGAGTTGGGTTTTGTTTGCTTTGATTGTTTCTTCTACACTCATTCTTTTCGCAAGTCAAAAGAAATGGGTCTATTATTCTGACGGAGGTGGAAAGTAAATGGATACAGTTCCTGTAATATCTGATAAAAAGAAGGGCCATAGAAAAATGGTGCAATCCATGATTCGTTATGTTATTTTGACTGTTGTTGCATTGATCATGCTGTATCCAATTATTTGGATGGTTGGGGCGTCATTCAAATCGAATAGCGAAATTTTTACATCTATCGGATTTATACCTTCGACCATCGATTTTCAAGCATATATCGATGGTTGGCGTACGAAAGGAGATTATACATTTACTTTATATTTCATCAATACCTTTCAATACGTCATCCCTAAGATCCTATTTACACTTGTTTCATCTACGATTACAGCGTATGGATTTGCTCGCTTCGATTTCCCCTTTAAAAAAGTTTTGTTTTCGCTTTTGATGGCAACCATGTTTTTACCGCAAGTCGTGACGAGAATTCCGTTATATCTCTTCTGGAATCGTTTGGATTTGTTAGATACCTATGTACCATTACTTGCAAATTCATTTTTAGGACAAGAACCTTTTTTCGTGTTTATGATGATCCAATTTATACGTTCCATTCCCCGAGACCTGGATGAAGCAGCGATCGTTGATGGGTGTTCTTCCTTTGGTGTTCTATGGCGCGTGATGATTCCAGCATTAAAACCCGCATTGATTTCTTGTGTGATTTTTCAGTTCGTCTGGAGTTTTAGCGATTTTCTGGGTCCATTGATTTATATTACTTCACAAGACAAATTCCCAGTTTCCCTTGCATTACGCCTGAATGTTGATCCATCCACGAATACACCATGGAACCAAGTGTTTGCGATGTCGGTCATCTCACTTTTGCCAGCGATTATCTTGTTTTTCAGTGCGCAGAAGTATTTTGTTGAAGGTGTGACTAGTTCCGGCATTAAAGGGTAGGTGATATCAATGAATCATATTTTTCATTCTATTTCGAAAGGGACTGTTTCACTCATTCATATTTTTTATCGTTTATTGGTTTATCAAACCTATTTTATCTTTTCAAATTGTTTCGTTTTCATACTCTTGATTTTTGTACGACTAACACTCAATAACTTCATTTTATTTTTTGTTCCATTGATTTTATTCATTGCAAGTCTCTGTGTTCAATTTGGATCGTTTATTGATCACACGCATATTATAAATATCAGAAAATATCAGATGTACTACAGAAAAATGTTCAAGAAAAACTGGATACTATTCATGTTGTATTCTTTGTTCATTGCGTTTCTTGTTTTTTGTACACGCATCTTATTCATGAATCGGTTATCTGTTATGATAGTTCCTTTCGCTTTAACGAGCTGTTTTTTGGTAACTAGTATGCTCTTTGTCTTATTGCTTTCAAGTGATGTAAGAGCAATTCAAATCCCGTTTATGAAGAAAATAGAGTGGTCATTGATGATCAGTTATCGTTTGCCTGTAGTCACTATTTATAATACTGCTTTGATTGGGCTAGCCATTTTTTTGACACATTATTTTTCATTTGTGTATCTCCTTGTTTTTAGTAGTGCGGTGAATTATGGCTTATATCGGAATTTAACTAGGAGTTTTTCAATGGATAGATTTTTCGAGGAATATTTGCAACGTAATGATTTCATCAAGTAAAAAAGCGCATTAGGTAATTGACTAGGTGCTGAAACTGTAGTGAAATCAAGTGAGTAGAATTTTTGTCATATGATTGAACGCAAAAAGAACCAGATAAATTTCTGGTTCTTTTTGCGTTGTGCCTATAGTTCACTTACGCGTTCCTCGGAACTTTGTTCTACATTCATAGGCGTAAATGGGCGAGTGAGGGGGATCAGCGAGATCTCTTTCAGTGCGTTCGTGATAGATGTCAATGTACTTTTCCATGAATTTGCCGCGCTTACTTGGGATATCTGCATAGCAGATGTTCTCGATCACTCTGGCGATGTCTTTAGAATAGGACAAGTTTAAATACTCATAGAGACTCATGTCTTCTTGAACGATCGTAGACGTAAAATCTCTTTTCATGATGCCGTGGGTCAAAAAACTGTTGTACATATTGTTTCTTATGCTTCGGGACTCAATGGGTGAGCGAAAGCTGAGCTTGTTGAACAGATGGACAATGGTTTCATGTGGACGGGTTGAGATATCAAGGATACTAGCGGGATTGAGCCAAATAGTTTTGGGACTTTGGGCATTGGTTAAAGGAAATAGACTGTATTCGCTATTGGCAATCGGTGTCTTGTAATGTCTCGTTGCAGAATGTTCCCGCAACAGCAGATTGATGGTTTCTTTGTAAATAGACGGATCGAAATGGTGATAGTGACTCAATATCATACCACTAATGGTGGAGGAGCGATGGGCAATCAATGCCATACTGTCTTCATAGATCACTAGGCAATGTTCATAGTTATAATACGCAAGAGGAAGAATCAGATAAATCGACTGGTCAAAATGAACTTGAGGTGTCGGTGACAACGATTGATCGAAGGAATCAGCAATTTCTGTGGAAAGCGGCAGCAGCAAGTGAGGCAACAGTTCTTCAACAAGTTGACTGTAATACATTTTTTTGCACATGACATCACTCCTCAATAAACTTTATCTTAACTATAAAAGACCTCGCGTTATTTTGCAATAAATAATCAAAATTCATTATAAAAATGCAGAATTCAGATTATTTTAAATTCTTTTTGTCTGTTACGCTTAGGGTACCGCGCGGAAACAATCGTAAAGGAATGGATGATCGATGGATGTAGAGAAACTGATCAAGGATTATGAAGGTTTATTTCACAAAGTGTTGATGCGGGCAGGTGTATTCCGCAGTCATGCTGATTATGAGGATTATTTGCAAGAAGTACGGATCTTGTTTTATCAACGGGCACAATCCTACGAGGACGAGGGATCATTTCGCGTAGCTAACGAGATTGGCTATTTGTTTCATTTTTTGCTATGGCGCGTGATTGATCTGCAACGAAAACAAACCCGACAGAACAAAGCGATACCGGTCTTGTTGGCACAGACCGAACCGCCAATGGATGAACCACACCATGTGATCGAGCATGATCTTTTGTTCTTGCAGTTTTGGCAGCAATTGTCTAATAAGGAACAAATGATGTGGGTGAAATACCACAGTCGATCCGAAAGCAAGCAGAAGCGTTACTATTATCGGAAGCAATTGCAGGCGGCATGGGAGAGGTTTGTTGGTGGTGATTAGAGGTGGGAATCTCTGGAATTCCTCTATTTGACGTTGGTTCATGGGGCACAATGGTTTATGATGGAGATGCGTATAAGATTCACGGATGTGATAACGGTTCGTTTGAATAGCAAAGGGTTTGGAGGGGGCGGTTTTGTTGAAAAAAGTATTATTCATCTTTTTGTATATATTGTGGCGTGGTATCGCCATCAGAGGTATTCCTTCTGATTATGCACCATATCTAATGCACTACCATCAATCAGGGGCCAAGGTATTGCTGGTTGGCATGGGCTTCATTCTTTTCCATAAATATTTATGGAAAAGTTTAAAGAGTATCCATCTGCTGGAGCAAATCAAAATATGTCTTGCCGTCCTATTGGGGATTATATTGACCATTGGAGTGATCAATGTCATTCTCTTTCATCACAGCAGTCCATTTGTCTTCAATTATCCGGTAGCAGAAAGAACGCCTCAGTTTGTCTTTCTCGCATTGATCGTTGCCCCTATTTTTGAAGAATTGTTTTATAGATATTCCATCATCTATCTTGGTGAAAAACGCTGGTTGCGTAGACTGAGTGTGGCAGCCAGTGTGCTGCTCTTTGCCTTGAGTCATATGGCCAGTGTTGGTGGCAATCTCTTTGCCTTGTATCCGTTTTTGTTTATTGGTATATATCTCACAATGGCTTATATGTGGAAGAAAAATATTTGGTCATCCATTTTTGCCCATATGGCGTATAATCTGACGGTGATGATATTGGCAGTGGTGATGGGTTAGCTTAGGTGATGATTTCTTTCATTTGGTCATATTTCTTTCGGTTTGTTCGTTTATTTGACATGAATCTGAAAACTTGCTATAATTCAAGTGTAGGTAAAAAGTGCTGGTAACATCTCTTACAAAACTGCTGTGGCAGTGGATTTGGGGTTAGCTTAAAGGATTATTCCCTTAAGCTTTTTATTTTGTTTGCAATCTTGGCAATCATGTTGATGATCGTCAAGATTGCTCATATATTTTGCAACATATTGTTTCGGTAGCATAAATAATTTAGGCATATTTCATCTAAATTCTTCAAAACTTTGACATGAATCTGAAAACTTGCTATAATTCAGGTGTAGGTAAAAGGTGTTGGTCCACCTCTTACAAAACTGCTGCGGCAGTGGATTTTGGGTTAGCTTAAAGGATTATTCCCTTAAGCTTTTTATTTTGTTCGCAATCTCGACGATCATGTTGATGATTGTCAAGATTGCTAGTATATTTTGCAACATACTATTTCAGAACGTAACCTTTCCCATTCCACTGTGATTCATTGGCATCCCTCCTTACAACCAATGTTTTACCCAAAATGATTGGAAGGTTGAAGGGGACACCACGACCGAGCAATACTACACCTGAATGATAGCGAATTTTTATTCCAGTATATCATATTTTATTTATTTTAAGTGACTAAAATATCGGTATTTTTAAATATTTATAGTGAAAAGAGACTCCAAGAAAAGCCTCAGACTGAAGCCATTGCGTCAGTTTGAGGCTTTTTTATTATTTTTCAGTCAATTTCATCAACTTATTGGTTACAATTGAGAGAAAATCAAGTCATTGATTCCTAAGTCATTCAAAACATATAAGAATAACACGATAGCATTGATCAAAATCGAAATGATCAATCGTGCATAGCGAATTGAGAAGTAGCGGTATCCGATCGGGGGTGTTCTAGCATATTTCTTTCCATGATAGGTCAATGATAGCCACAACAAGACTACAACGATGAGTGCTTGAATAATCAAGCCAAAAAGGTACAAGTTGGGATTTTGTGTCTGGATGTAAAAGAAAAATAAAGCAATCACATCACTCAATAAAGCAATCAATGGCATAATAACACATCCTTCACCTAGTAGTATAATAACATATAAAGTGAGCAGACTCACGAGGGTAGAATTGGTAAATAAGAAATATCACTATAGATACAACTATGTTCATTGCCGACTCTCAGTCAAGCTCTAAAACCTTTATCTATCAAGGGCGCAACCTTTTTTTCGGAGGGTTGAGAAATAATAAACTTTAAAACAATAACTGGCCTTGTTATGATGTGTAGCAAGAATCTTATCTGTTGTTTTATAAAATTTGAAGGAAAGAGGAAATAGTTATGAACAACGTAGAATGGATGCAGTAGATAAAGAAGGGGGGATATGGATTCATAGGTAGACTGACTTATGGCCGGCAGAGGAATGTGTAATGGATAACAGGATGAATTTTTTTGAGAGGAAACGTTTCTAAATGAATGAATATATTGTTGGATCAACTAAAGAGTATTTATTATTGATGCGTAATGGGATCGATGTCACAAATCTGAAAGAGAAATCAGAAAGCTTGTATAGGTATTGGTGTAGATGTGAACAGCGTATTATTCAAATCACAGAACAAATCAGCGAGGACAATTTTTGGTACAACCTTTGTGAATTGATCGATTTAGACTCGAAGCTGTGTATAGTGAAAAGTTTGTATACACAAAAAGAAAAATTCGGTTTTTTTGATACAATTTCCTATGAAAAAATCATTGAATTCAGTCATACAGATTCTGGTTTTTTTAATCATGAAATGTGTGGATATAATTTGAAAGAACAAGGCCATTCATCCATCATTTTTTTTGCACGCAACATGGCTGCCAGTAAACAAATATTCCTAAAGGAACGTAAGGAACAGACAAGTGTTTAAGTATGCCCTTTTTTATCCATTCTTTTGAATAATCTTCCTCCAAAGACTAAAAAAATCGATGAGACATAATATAGAACATTACATTTTCATACATGCACAATACACATGAAGCGAAACTTCTTCAAGTGCATTGTGCATTTTTATAGAATTGTTGACGTTTATGAGAAGTCGTCGAATAGGAAATTTCACAGTAAAGTGAAAAAATAACGTTGTTCCCTTATCGCAAATTGTTTAATCTGAAAACTATCAAAGGAATGGAGGCATCAAAAATGAAGAATGTTCGGTTACTTAGTTCGGTTGTTTTAGGCGGTATGTTATTATTGGCACCATTATCAATAGGTGATGCGTCGGCGCAAGAGTTGACACAAACACAGTCTGTGAATGTAGTAGAAGATGTCACAGGGATTATTTTGAGTGATGGGGAAACACTGAGTGATTACGGTGATACCATCACAATGAATTCAGGAGAAGAAGTGTTGGAAGGTACAGCAGGGCGCTCTTCAGTTGCGGCGACATCTACATCGACAGTCAAAACATGGGTTGCCTTTCGGACAGCTGTCAATAATCCGAATGTCGGTGTGATCAATGTTTCAAGCAGTTTTAATAGTGGGCTTCTGAAGTTAAATACGGTCAATCGACCATTGGTGATCAATTTCATCAATAATTCAACGATCAATATGAATGACAACCATTCAATGCATGTTGGGTATGGTGGCTCTGTCACCTTTATGTCAAACTCAAATGTGCCAATCATTACAAATGGCAATCAAATCAAACAACCATTTGTTCAAGGCGATTGGGGTTCTCGTGTCACTTTTTCAGGTAATGTTGTAGTTGGAAATAACAATACACAATCTCGCCAACATCCATTTATTCGAACAGCAGGGTCTATTCAGATTCCTTCGGGTTCAAACGTGGTCATGAATGAAGCAATCGAAACCAATCAATTGAATATTGTCAATTATGGTAGTTTGAATGTTCGGACCAGCCAGCTGACACCAATCGAAATCACGACGAACGGCCGCTTGAACGTAGGACAATATGGTTCGCTGATTGCTAGTCATAGCGGAGCCAACCCGGTGATACGCATGGTGGGTGCGGGTTATTTCTTGATCGATAATCCGTATCAAATCCATTTAGCACAAACAGGTACGGGTGCAATGTACAGTCCATTAGTGCATGCACTGGGAACGAATATCCAAATCAATGCGGCGAGAAATGCCTTCTGGACCAACAATAATTTCAGTTGGTCACCATCACAATATTGGACCGCACAGCTTCAAGCACAATTGACAGCTGCTAACGGAAGCCAAGTACTTCAATCGAACCTTACCAGTTTCACACAAAATTTCTTGGGCTTCCAGGGTTATAGAGAATATTCAGCAGGTATGGGTGCGCAGCAATTTACGGACACATTTCCATTAACAGAATCACGTTAAAGGAGCATCTATTACTTGTTCAAAAAAACGTCATTGCATCAATCATTGCAATGACGTTTTTTTGAGATATTTATTCGGGCGAATGATAGTAATCGGCATGTGCTTTATCAACGATTTGATATTGGTTCATGATTTTTGGATTCAGTTGTTTGATCAAACGATTCCAATCAGCCGCATCAGGAATCGTTTTGAACAAGAGACAGTCAGTGACATCTCTAAATTCTCTCATATGCTCAGGATAATTGGTGACCAACAAATCAATGTGATTGTTGATCAAATAGGACTGATTGACCTCACCGGAATGTGGATAAAAAATGCGATGATGTACGTCGAAATATTTGTCAGACAATGCTTCAATAAATTGAGTGATGTTATTGTTTCCTTCGAAAATAAAAGCGATATGTTGTTTTTTTCGCCAATATCTGAGACGAATCGTTTCAATATAAATAACCAAGTTGGAACAAAAATCAGTCAGATACGCTTTGGAATATAGAGCCAAATAATTGGTGTTATGTGCAAGAAATTCATGATAGCGTAAAAATTCATTTGGAAAAATTTGCTGGATGAATAAGTTGATATCCTCGGTATTACGATTGGCAGAAACGGACATGCATTCTTTGAGTTTTGCCGTTGTAAAAAAGGACTCCAAAAAAATAAGGCTACGCTTATCGTGCTGAGGTGATAGTGCAAGAAGTTGTGCAAAGTCATTGGTCAATGCACCGATGTGAGACCAATGATTATAAGACAAGCAGAATTTCTGTTCAATCGTGACATTGCTTAATTTTCTTTGGGTAATAATGCTCACAAACAAAAAAATCAGTTCGTTTTCAGAAAGTTTCAAGTCATAATACTTATCGATCACTACGTTGATTTGCTGAAAATGAAACAATTGTACACTATGTCTCAGTGCATGATGCAATTCTTTACTGATCACAACCGTATGTCCTTGGAGATAACGTTCTAGGGTAATGTAGAGGAGATAGGTATACAAGGAGAAAGACGTATTCTGATAGCTTTCGTTCTCGAATAAATGACTCATTTCATTGACAGCTTGGTGAGCAGCAAGTGAGGGGAAAACGGTGTGTGGTGTAATTTTTGACTCGTAAAACAACGTACAAAAGAATTTACGAATATCGGCTTCGTTTCCAATGATATTGACCGGATCCTTGCTTAGCCTAAGGTCGAAATGCGTTAATTGATCTTGGAGATTACTTAAATATTTTGCCAAAGTTTTTTTTGAAAGATATAGTTTATCTGACCATTCATCTAAAGCATGTAATTCTGAGAAAAAAATGCTTTCAAGAATAATAAATAAAGGTTCGTTTGCCAACAAAGCCGCCTTTTTTTCTTCGTAGGCAGTCACGGACAGTTGGATAAGAACATAGCCATGATGAGTGGATCTCAGCAGGATAGCGTCTTGGAAATAATCACGAATGTGATGGACATCTTTCCCAATCGTTCTTGATGTACTATGCGAAATCTTTGCCAATTCCGTCGCACTGCAGACTGTGCTTTTTTCAAGTGTATTCAACATCTTCAACCATCGAACAGTTGTTTTATTGGTCACAAAAATTTAGTTGGAAATTTTGCAATAGTTAAACTCCTTTACTATGGAATTAGGTTAATGTGTTATTTTTAAAAGGTTTTTACCTACAAAAATTCACTATGATTATATCAAATCAGTGAAGGGGGCTAAACGCATGTAATTGCACAGAAATATGAAATTTCTTATTTGATAAGGTGTACATTACATTCTAGAATGATAAGTGTAATTAGTATAACTACTGTTCCAGTGACAAAAAGCGTATGCGGTTTGTGTTATTTTTTAAATGGTGGTTTATTATATTACGGAATGTGTTTAGTCAAAGGGGGAAATATGAATGTGAAAAATAAACTGAGGTGTTTGTTTTATGCACTTCTACTATGTTTTGGGGTGATCTTTTGTGCAACACCCGTTTTTGCTGAGGAAGAATTGGTCATAGAGACCAATGGCATTGTCAGCTTCTATGGGGAGGTCGACTATGAAGGAGATCCTAAGCCAGAACCGCCTACAATCCAGGTTGTAATGCCGAAGGATGAGCAAAAGCCACAGCAGCCTGATGGCGGACCAAGTACAAAACCTGGCGGAAAATTGCCCCAACTGAACCAAATCAGCAATGTACTTTGGTTGGTCGGCATTATTTTTATTTTATTCGTCACACGAAAGGCATTAAGGAACAAAAAGAACAATGTCCAATTACAGTTATCCAATGAAAGAAACATAAGAACGAACTAAAGGAGAATGAAGAGATGAAATTTGTAAAACTAGCAGCAGTATCGGCATTAACAGCAGGTTTAGTAGGTGGCAGTATCGTAGCGCGTGCTGCGGAAGAGGATCGGTCATTAAACACAGAAGGTACAGTAGAATTCCGTGAGGCCGATGATGACAACAATGAAACAGTTGATCCAGAACCTGGACCAGAAGAAGTGATTATTCCTGGTACCCAACAAGGTGCGTTTGCCATGGCATATGTAGGCAACTATGACTTTGGGACCCGTCCGAATTCAGCATTGAATCAAAGTTACAATGCAGCGGCTTGGTGGTTTGATATTGACCCAGATTCAGAAGATTATCCAGAACCTGATATGAATGCTGATTGGGTAAATGAGGCAGCGGGCACAGCTGCACGTCCACAATTTGCACAAGTTAGAGATTTGCGTTCTGAATTGACGGGGTGGGGCTTGTCAGTCACACAAACTGATGATTTTAAGGCAGGTAGCAGAGTATTAACGGGTGCGCAAATCACTTTCAAAGATGCATCTGTACAAAATACAAGCAATGAAGAAGACGCGCTTACCATTCATAAGAATGGTTTCACGTTAATGCCTAAGGTAACAAGAACGATCATGAGTGCTTCTGAAGATAATGGATTTGGGTTAAGTACTGTGATGTGGGGATCAAAACAAAATTTTGATTATAAAGATCTCGATGTTAAAGGCCATGCATCCAATCCTGCCGTTCAATTACATGTACCAGGTTCCACACGTACCTATACAGATGAAGCATATAAAACGATTCTAGACTGGACTTTGACTAGTACACCAGGAAATATCGTTGAAGATACTATCTAAGATGCGCTAAGAACAATCGAAGATCACAACACATAGCAGCAGTGCAATGTTCGTTTGCATTGTTGCTTTTTTTGAAAGGGGAAATTTTTTTTACATGATGAAACTACTGCGTATTCCGCTCGTCAAAGTTTTACTCTTTATTGTCTGCTTTATTGGTGGAATAGTGAGTTTTTCTTCAGATGTTTTTGCAAATGGTGAACTGAATTTCAGTGTACGCGCAGTCCCACCGGCAACACAGTTTGGTGAGGGCAAAAGCTATTTTGACGTGGAACTACTGCCGGATGAAACAGAGGACTTGGTTTTGGTGATACGAAATGTCCGGGACCACCCCATCGATGTCAATGTGACGGTTCATACTGCCTACACCAATGTACATGGTGTGGTGGAATATGGTGCGGATAGTAAGGAACCAGATCCAACCCTTGTCCATGAGATGAAAGATCTTTTGGCACCGCCAAGTGAAGCCATCACATTTGATGCCTTTGAAGAAAAAGAAGTTGTCGTCAAGCTACATATGCCTAAAGAAGAAGTCACTGGATTGATGGTTGGGGGCATCAGATTGTATGAAGAAACGGAAGATGATCCGGAAGACGATGCGGATAACGGGATGGTCGTCAAAAATACATTTTCATACGTTGTGGGGGTTGTAGCAAGCAATTCTCGCACCCAAACGATAACACCGGAGCTTGAACTCTTGACTGTATTTGCGGATCAGCTCAATTATCGAAATGTCTTTAGTGCCAATATTCAAAATTTCTTGCCGACATTTACCAATGAATTACAGGTTGAAGCGTCTGTTCGTCTGGCAGATTCTGATGAAGTATTGTATGAAGCTGCTGAAGAGAAGATGCAAATGGCGCCGAATTCCAATTTCAAATTTCCAATACCCTTGAATGGCGCGCGTTTTGTCAGCGGTACCTATGTGCTGGATATGACAGCACGTTCTGGAAAGAATGAGTGGACTTGGGAAGAAACTTTTGAAGTCACCGCGGAGGAAGCGAGAAGACTGAATCGGTCAGATGTCTCAATTGAACAAACCAATTGGTGGTGGATCATCGCAGGTGTGACCCTTGGTGTGATCATCATCTGGCTTGCCTACAATACTTACAAAAACAAGAAACTTTTAACACAAAGTCAAGCAATCGATCATGGTCCTCTTTCTGAGAAAAAGAAATCATAATAAGGAGTAAGCCTATGAACCATAAAGTACGGAGAAGGGTCACGAAAGCAACGCTCACTGTGTTAGCGATCTCTTCTCTAGGAAACCCAATAATAGCAATAGCAGAAACGATAGATTTTAATGGGTTATCTTTCAATCTTTTGTCGAATCAAGCGCAACCTGTCGAAGACACGGCAGCGGCTTCTTTTTCCTTTGCACAGAATCGATTCATTGTCACGAAGAACGAAGTTACGACGATCCCATTTCAGAGCACGGTGGAAGTCAATGAAGTTTCCTTTGAGCTTCCAGAGCATGTGGACATGCGTGAGGATGATTTGCCATCTAATCTAAAGGCATCCAAGGATCAAGCAACCAATCAATGGACGTTGACTGCAGCTGAAGCCACAAAAACATTTGCTTTACCAGTGGTTTTTGCTACAGAAGGGTCATTTCCTATCACAGTAGGCGATGGAGAAACCACTGTCGATGTTCGTTCAACAGACACAAATTCTTCAAGCGAACAACTACAGGCAGTACCAGAAAATGATGCTGCGCCAGTCGTTGAGGGCAGTGAAGACCTTGCGAATCGGCATGCGGTACTGTTTGATGGCAGTTCGAGAACAGTGGAAGACCGTCGCGGTTTTATGGAAGCACTCTCTGATCAACGTGTGTCAAAAATCATATTAGGAAAAGATATAAATATTCAATTCATTGTTAGTTCTGAAAACTTGGATATTCAGCGGCCGTTGATTATTGATGGCCAGAATCAATATACCCTAAATCTAGGAACTGCGCAATTACGCTTAATGAATACAACAGAAAATAAGACACTTAGACTCGAAAACATCTTTCTAGACAAAACTGATTCGGCTGCTTATATCATTAGTGAAAATGCCGCTGAAAACTGGGAGCTTCAATTAGCTGGTATAGCGAAATCTCGATCTAGTATTCAAAATTTTAGAATTGCGACAATCCCGGAAGCAACAACGAGGATCACAGATGGTACAAGTATGTTTGCGAGTACGGTGGATCTGAATGGGGCTTTCATCACGACCAAAGAATTTATCATGGAGAACAATGCCAAGATGGAACTTTCAAGTGTTCAACATACGGGTTTGGCGTTTACAAGAGAAAATGCCAAGCTGACTGTTACAGACGGTGCGCATTTGCATATGAAATTAGACGGTCGATCTGCGCAGCAAAACGCCGTTCAATTTACGCAGCAAAACGCAACACTTGTCATTCAAAACGGCGGTAAAGTTGACATTCAGGCCGAGGGTTCAGGTTTAAGCACGTCGAATGCCACTTTAGGAAATAATATTGCTATGAGAGGTGCGTATTCATTGATTGAGATTGATGGAGGAGAACTTGTCACGACCAATACTGGTGGGCATAACATCATTTTTGATGGAGATACTTCTTCTCTTTCCGTTTCAAATGCGGGTATATTAAAAACACAATCTGGCATAGGAACATCTATTCATGGAGGGAAAGACAAAAATTCTTTGTTCTTTGGGACAGATGCTACTGTAGAGATTGTTACGAATAGCGGTAAAGGCATTCATCTATTGGGTCGCCAATCAGACATCCACATTCAAGATGCCAAAAATGTCTCTGTGAAATCCACCTCAGGTGATCGCATCACAATGTCCGGTAGTCTGCCTGTTCTTCATTTTGAAAATAGTCATGTAGACTTGACCTCAGATACTGGGGCCGGAATTATACTCCTTTCAAATGAATCCGAGATGATCGTGGATAATAGTCAGCTCAGCGTAACGAATACTGGAAATTTGACTAACGGGATGAATCAATTTGATGGCGAGCAGTCAAGTTTAAAGATTATGAATGGATCTATTGTCAATATGACGGGGGCACTGACAGGAACGAACGTTGCAAATGGCTTGCTGTTGTTTAGGAAGAAAGATGCCTCTATTGCAATCACGAATGAATCAGAAGTGAATCTAACCGTTACGAATGGGTCAGGAAAAGGCGTGCAAGTGATTCAAGAAAATGCCACTATCGAGATCAAGCATGCGGTAGTAAATGTGGAAACGAATAGTGGTTTTGCCATCGATCTTAACAGTGATCATGCAAAAATCATGCTGGATAACGGACAGCTGCATACAACATCTAATCATGCAGGTCAGGCCGTTTCTTTAAAAGGCTTAGAGGCTAGACTTGCTTTGGACAATGAGAGTATTATGTCTGTGTTTAGTACAGAAAGTGACAAACCCAATATTTTGATAGAGGGGATGAAAAGCGGCATAGATCTATCAAATCATTCCAAGCTGTCTGCAACATTACCTAGCAGTGATAGCACAACGTCGATTGATCTAACGTCAAAAGAAGTACAAAAAGAACATACTTCTAGTGATAGGAACTTCATCTATGTATTAGGAGATAAAACATCCTTCAATGTATCTAAAGGTTCTAGTGTTGATATTGACCTCACTTCTGGAATTAAAAGAGGGATAAGGTTGCAAGGTGATGACGCTTCATTTGAACTATCTGAAGGTGCTGATGTGCGTGTTGCGACGCAGTCTGCGACTGCCATCCAGTTAAACGGTAATCGGGTGAAAATGATAGCTAAAAACGAAGGTACGCGTTTAACGGCTTCAAGTAATTATGTTGCATCCATCTTAAATGGTGTATCTACTGTGAAGTTAGGGGAAGAAGATGAGGACATCATTGCAGAAAAACCGATTGTCGATCTTTCAGATGGCGCAATGGTCGAGTTTTCAGCGAATTCCTCCTCTGCACTGGTAGTGCAAGGACTAGATGGGCAACTGAATGTACGGAGCGGCGCAAACTTTTCACTGGAAGCGGAAGCTTCAGGGGAGTTGCCAGGGGAAACTGATTATAATGATCGTAATGCCAATGCAACGTTAAGATTTATGCGCTCTGGTGTAAACAACACAGGCACGACCCACGGTGGCTATCGCTTCAATATAGATGGGGGTGTGATGTCCGTTACCAAAAACGGTGGAAATCCTGGGGGATCTGGACAAATGGCTCCTGCGATCCGCATGTGGGGCAGCGACAATCAAGTCAAAGTCAGCAATGGAGGACGCTTCTTGATTGTGAATGAAGGTAGTGGTATACCCCATGACGGTAACGCTGGTGGCGGCAATCAAGGGATTCACTATACATCTGGTACGAAAAATGGATTTACGGTGACTGATCCTGGATCGGAAGTCAGAATTTATGCCGACTATGGTCCAGCGCTTGATATGAGTGAAGCCAAAGTTGCTGGTACGATTGGCCCAGCGTCAGGCAGTGGGGAAGATGGTGGTGATGGTCGTATCGAAGTCAACAATCTTGGTTACTTTGAAGCGATTGGCCGAACCGAATCTGAAAATGCTGGGATCTTCCGTGGAAAGATCACGGAAATCTACTTTAACAATCCATTGTTCATGAACTACCGAAACAATCGTGTTGGCGGTGGAAATGTATTCAGCAATGCGTCAGGCTCTATTCTAGAAGCAAAATCGAGTGATTTTGCTGTGTGGAAGAAAGGGGCCGATTTGGATGGTGATCCTCACTTAGCTTATAGCAATTTGGATTATACCTTCACAGGCTCGAATTTAGCGGTGCTTTCTTCGATTGAACCGCAAGATGGATTTGATTTTGAAGTATTTGGTCAATCTGGAATGGCTTCTTATGCCCGATTGAGCTCAAATAATGCCCGTTGGTCGATTTTGACTGAACTAAGAGTGCCGACAAATGCAGATAAAAAAATCCATGGACAAGTTGATATGCCGGTAGGGATCTATGATTCTAGACCTGCGTGGCAAGATGAAGTCAAAGTCACTGTTGAAATCGAACGCAATGGCGAAACGATCCAAACGTTTGAAACATTTACCCAGGGGCACACAAATGAGCGTCCTGGCATCAGCATTTACGGGGAAGCAGCACGTGGTGGATTGTTTGAAATAGAATTGGATGACTATTTGCAAGCTGGAGATGTTGTCCGCGTCTCCGACTTAGAGGTAATGGCTGGCGTCATTCAAGATGGCTTTGAACATATATTTGATGTGGATGAGGTCACTGTCTTTCCAATCGTTCCGCCAACACCCGCTACCTTTGCAGGCGCAACGATACCAGCAAATGCTGCGGTATTAACAGGAACAACGGATAATCCTGAAGTCGAGATTACCATCACCCATAATGGACAGCCGGTCACGATCGATGCTATCGACGTGAGAGGGTCTGACAATCAATTTGCGATCCCGATTGATCACCTATCCCTATCGGTTGGCGATGAGATCCAAGTTTTCTTGCGTGATCAACATGGTTCTGCGCTGCGTGCAGGTGTTGTTGCACCGCCAATTACCAACAACAATATAGGAAATATCAACCCTGTAGAAACCCTTGACTTTAGAGATGCTGCGTTCCCACCGGCGACTACCTTGATTGTCGGTGAGATGGTTGAAGGTGAACTCACGATCGATAGAGCAACAAATTGGGACTTTGGGCAACATCCGTTAACTTCTAGAGCAACGACTTATGATGCCTTGCCGTTCTCAACGCAAGCAGGTGAGGAAACAGCCACACAAGCAAACTTTGTTCAAATAACTGATGCTAGAGCGACATCAGAAATATCGAGCTGGAGTTTATATGTAAGTCAACGTAATCAATTTTCAAGTACGAATGACACGGATAACCAAGAATTGACTGGCGCACAATTAAGTTGGAAAAATGGCCGTGTGCATTCAAGTACAGGACAATCTGCCAGTGAAAACAACTTTGGTATTGTACGAACGAGTGGTAAATTATTGCCAGGCGGCGATAGTATTCAATTGATCAGTACGAATATGAATAGCGACAAAGGCACATGGTACTATAGTTTTGGAGATGAGACAACGAAAGACAGTAGTATTTCTTTAGAAATACCTAGTGGGTCAAAGACTAGAGGCGCACGATACACAACAACGATCAATTACTCATTTAACGCTGTCCCTCCAGATTGTGTCGAATAATAAATAAAAGGATTTCACGGACATTCAGCATGAATGTTTTGTGAGATCCTTTATTTTTAATCGAGTGAAGGGGCAAAAATAAGAATACGCTATCAGATAGAAAAAAGTCTGATAACGTATTTTTTTAAGTGATAAATGCTTTTTTTATACGGTTTAAGTCATTAGCAGGGAGGAATCCATACGGGGGAAATTGTGCAAGAGATTTGGATTTATTCGTTGTAGGAGCCTTGCCCAATCCGTAGAATCAGGAACTGTTTTAATTAGAAAATACTCTAAATTTAAAAAAGGCAACGAAAGATATTCATGGTAGTTCGTCACTAAGAGGTCGATTTGCTGATCCTTAATATAGGATTCACATAGCTCGCTAGGTCCAAGAAAATGAATATTCTGCAATTTTCCAAAATATTTTTTGACCCAAGAGGCGATATATTGATTGATATATTCATTGCCTTCAATCGCGAAAGCAATATTCAATGTCGTATGCCAATACTGTTCTTTGATCGTTTCTGAGTAAAGTGTCAAACTTGTGCAAATGTCATCTAATAATGTGTGATGAAATAAGGTACTAAATTGTTGGCTCTTTTGTAAAAATATTCTGTTTTTTTGATAGGCATAGGGAAAAATGGCTTTGGCATAGTCATTTGTGTCTTGTATGTTTTTGATGCTGTTTTCAGACAGTAAACAACGCAACTTGATTGATGTAAAGAATGACTCCAATAGAATGAGATCGTGCTTTTTATTCAGTGAGTGGTCGGTCATGTTTGCGCGAAATTCTTGGGCAAGTTTTTTTATTTCCCCCCATTTATTATATCGTAAGCAAAAGGATTCTTCTTGTTGAGGACAATCGACAGTCCTGCGGCAAAGAATCGAGATATACATAAAAACGATTTCGTCTTCTGGTACAACAAGCTGAAAAGTCTCTTCAATGATTTTGACTGCGGGTAAATTGTTGACATATTCCGGATCTTGCTGGACCAATGCTTTTAATTCTGGATGGATGGTCACCTCCAAACCACAAAGAATCCTTTCAATGGATAAGTAGAGCAAATAGCTAAAGAAACCGAAGGATGATGCTGTTTCTTCCGTTGCTGCAAATTGATTGCTGATTTGAAGAACAGATTCTTGGACAGCGATGGATGGAAAAACGGTGTGGGGGGTAATGTCTGACTCATAGTAAAAGGCAAAATAAAAGTAGCGGATGTCAGCTTCTGAACCGATTAAATTCACGGGATTTAGATCTAGCGTTATATTGAATGCTTGGACTTCTTTCGTGATGCTTTTCAGATATTTGATCATCGTACTTTCAGACACATGAAAATAATCTGCCCATTCATAGATTGACAATAATTCATTAAAAAACATGCGTTCAAGAATAACAAATAAAGGTTCATCTTCTAAAATGCTGCTTTTTTTATCAATGTATTCTTCGGCATGATATATGTTTATTGTATACCCTTGTTTAGATGAAATAATGTTTGCGGCTTTGCCCAAATAGTCTCTGAGATAATTGATATCTGTAATGATTGTTCGCGCTGTGTTTTTTGTAACCGTTGTTAATCTTTGGGTAGAACAGATTTCATGGTGTTCTAGCTCATTTAATATTTGAATGAGGCGCAATTTCACTTTATCAGATACAAAATTTAACTGGAAATTTTTCAATCGATCAGATACCTCCTATGTCAACTATTATAAATATGAACAAACTTTAAACCCTTCTTTATGTATTAAACCTACTTTTGAGAAAATTGACACATTGATTTTAAATAATCCCGTAGTTTTACATGTTGAGTAACAATATTTGTTGGAAATTACATGTAATGCGTCAAATTACTTCAATTTCTAATATAATAACAAATTTTTTTGAAAATAAATAAGTGTGAATTTCATGTAACTCTGAAAAAACTGATTTGAAGATATGGGGTTGAAATGTATACTATTATTTCTCCTATTTGAAACATGAGCAGGTGAGAAAAAGCAGTAGGGGGATTGAGGGCAATTCACTATAAAAATGATTAGTATCGTTGGTAAAGATACGTCGATTATGGATATCATGCAGTGAAAAAACTGATGCATCGTTTACTTTTTGTTTTGGATTCATCAGATTCCAGCAAACCATGGAATCAGCTTATTCTACGTGAAATTTTTATTTTATCAACACTTTAAAGAATCACAATCCTCAACCGATTATAGAATGTGATACGTTGAATTTTAAATTGCCTCTGGCAAACAATTTCGTGTATCCTTGTCTAGTCGTTTTGGCTGGTATACGAATAACTTGAAGGTTATCGTCACTGTTGAAACAGATAGTGGTGTGACAAAAGAACTGGTTTATGATTTGTAATATATAGCTATATCGTTTTTTCGTTCTTTGTCATTACAGTAGTTACGGTTTATACTTATTATAATAAGAAAAAAAGGAGTGAAATCGTTATGGATACTGTTCGAACAAGTAAACAAGGAAACGCTGTGATGGTTACACTGGCAAGTAAATTTGAAGTTCCAGAAGGCAAAACATACTATATCAGTAAAGCTGATGATGGCACGATTTTTTTTAATTCCCAAAATAGTTGATTATTTTGTAAGTGCTCAACCAGGAGAATATGTGGATGAGGAAGATGATATGGCAAGAAACTTTAGCATTAGTGATACTTTGTTAGATGGTGAATAGCCTAGAACAAGGAACACTCATTTATATTAACTTTGATCCTTCAAGAGGAAGCGAAATAAAAAAAGAAGACTTGCAATTGTCATTAGCCGTGATGAATACGCTTTGAGTTCACGTCTAATTATCGTCTGTCCAATGACTAGTTCAGGTAAAGACCGTCCATACTTTGTAGATATCCAACATGAAAAATTGAAAGTTGGCAACAAAGTTAATACAAAACAGTTATATACAATAGATTAAAGCCCCCATGGCGGACGCAACGTTGAGGTGTTAGGCAAAGTGTCAAAAAAAGAAATGATAAACATTGCACAGCATGTACTCATGAATTTTAATTTTGGTCTATAGAGAAGCCCTATAGAAACCCTATAGAAACAAAGAACCAGCAGACCGTTTTGGTCTTGCTGGTTCTTTGTTTCTGGGAAAAGTGAAAGAAACTGCGTCAAATGAAGAGTGCTAAAAGTCTCATCCGGCAAACAATGCCCATAATGCCTCAAAATCTTCTTGATAACTTTCCTTATCCCAACGTTCCGCGAAGTATGGATTATGGAAATAGGTGAAAGCAGTGATAACCGCAGCACCGCTTTTCTTAGAGGGGAAATCAGAGGCATTGGTTCATCAGTTGAGTTTGGCTAACCCGATGGAGCGTTTAGGCGAACCAAAGGATATTGCGGAAGCCGTTTATCATGTGATCGAAGCGAAGTGGATCAATGGTCAAGTGGTGTTTGTCAATGGTGGGATGGCGTAAATCTATCAGGGGTATTAGTGGTAAGCGGTGACTATTGAAATAGATAGTAAACGCGCCAAACCAACGACACTGGAATCAAAGGATTTTGATTGTGCATGAACAGTGAAAAACGCCAAGTGACCGTATACCGCCCCATGTCAGGCATACGGTCATTTGGCGTTTAAAATGGTTGGTTACGTGCGTTTGATTTCTCCGCAAACTTCTCCATGATCCACAGTTTTGTCTTGTACTGTTATCTCGCTGATTTGGACTTGTTCAATGAAAGCCACGATGACGGTTGGATCTTTCTCACAAGCTACGATCTTATCAAAGTCTACTTTTACCAATGGTTCTGTTGTTGTGACATGTTGATTTTCTTCAACGAGGATCTTGAATGGTTCGCCTTTTAGTTCAACGGTGTCTAGTCCAATCCTGTACAAGGGGCGTAGAGTTTCTCTGTTTTTTTCTTTTTGAACAATGACACTGCAAAAACCTCCTAATTATCATGACCTAGAATTTGATTGATTTCTTGGCTGAGCAGATCTGCTTTGCCGCCGAATACTGCTTGAATCCCACCGTTTACTTCAAAGACTGCTGTTGCACCCAATTGTTTGATAGCATCTTTATTGACGACTTGACCATCCTTTACTGCTACCCGTAAGCGAGTCGCACAGGCTTCAACAGATTGAATGTTCGGTTCTTGACCTAGGGAATCAATGATGATCAGTGCTTCTTCGTGCAACGTGGAATGATGGCTTGGTACATGTATAGCACCTACAGTGTCATCCTCAAGCATTCCCGGTACGGCAACCTTAAATTTCTTGATGAAGAAGGTAAAGACAAAGAAGTAGACAACTGCCCATACTAGACCAAAAGGAATGAGTTTCAACCAATTGGTTTGATCATTTCCTTGCAACACGCCGAACAATAGAAAGTCGATCAGTCCGCCAGAAAAGGAATTTCCCACACGAATATTCAATAAATCTGCGAAATAAAAGGATAGCCCGTCCAAAAATGCGTGAATAACATACAACCATGGCGCAACAAATAAAAACATATACTCGATAGGTTCTGTGATACCAGTAAGGAAAGAAGTCAAGGCACCACTGAAATACAGTCCACCATTTTTCTTACGATTCTCTTTGGGAATTGCTCGGTACATCGCGTAGCATGCTGCAGGCAAACCGAACATCATAGTAGCAAATCTGCCAGCAAAAAAGCGCGTACCATAGGTGAACAAACCTGTGTGATTTGGATCAGCCAATTGCGCAAAGAAAATATTTTGAGCCCCAGACACTGTCTGACCCGCGACCATTTCGGTCCCACCTAAAGAGGTATACCAAAATAATGGATAAATCGTATGATGCAAGCCAACTGCACCTGTTAGACGGAGTAGGAAGCCGTATAAGAAAGTTCCAAAACTCCCCATTTGCGCAATTTGTTCCCCAGCAATCACCAAGCCATTTTGAATTGGCGGCCAAATCAGGTAAAAGAAAGCACCAATCACAATGGCAGCTAGACTTGAAATGATAGGAATGAAACGAGAGCCGCCAAAGAAGCCTAGAAACTGCGGCAACTCAATTTTTCGGTAGCGGTTGTGCAAGAAAGCGACAGTTCCGCCAATGGCAATCGACCCTACGACGCCAGTGTCCAGCGTGGCACCTTCCGCAGAAAAAAGTGTCAAAAAACCACTGATCGTTGCTGTATAGACCAAATAAGCAACACCACCAGCCAGACCAGCTGTTCCTTTATCCCCATTGGCCAAACCTACTGCAATCCCAATCGCAAAAATCAGCGCTAAGTTGGCAAACACAGCATTGCCTGCAACGCTCATAATCGTCAAAATCGTATGCAGCCATGGTTGAGATAAAAACGGATACGCTTGAACAGCGCTCTCATTTGTTAACGCACCGCCCAATCCTAACAACAAACCTGCAACGGGTAAAATAGCAATCGGCAGCATAAACGCGCGCCCTAACTGTGAAAATTTCTTAAACATTTTTTTCTCCTCCTATTTTGCTATGTCAGTTGATCGATAAAGCGTTTTGCGATTTCTTGTGGTCTAGTGATAGCCCCACCAACAACAATGCCTGAAACACCAAGATCTTTGATTTGCTTTGCTTCCTGAGGGGAATGGATCTTTCCTTCAGCAATCACGTCAATCCCTGCTTGTACCAATTGTTGAATCAACAGGATATCAGGTCCGTTTTGCTGCGGACTTTCTTCGGTATAGCCACTCAAGGTTGTGCCAACAAAGTCAATCCCAGCTTGATGGGCATTTAGGCCCTCTTCAAAAGTGGAAATGTCGGCCATGAATAATTGTGCAGGATATTTGTCCTTGATTGCTGCGATAAAGTCGTTGATCGATAAACCGTCATGGCGCTTGCGCATTGTGCAGTCAAGCGCAATGACTTCAACACCAGTCGACACCAGTTCATCGACTTCTCGCATCGTTGCTGTGATAAAAGGCTTCTCAGGAAGGTAATCACGTTTGATGATACCAATCATCGGCAATGAAACTTGCGCTTTGATCGCCAAAATATCTCTGACCGAATTTGCACGGATGCCAACTGCACCAGCCTGTTGCGCTGCTAATGCAAAATAAGGCATCAGACTTTCTTTTTCCGTATAAAATGGTTCACCGGGTAGTGCTTGGCAAGAAACAATTAGGCCCTTTGAAACAGTTGCTAAAAAATCATGTTTGTCCATACTCCTTAAAACTCCAATGTATAATTTATTTTGGATAATATATCCGAAATAAATATAGCACGCGCTTTCATCCTTGTAAACCTAAAATGGATAATTTTGGAGATTATTTTTTGTTAATGGAGTATAATGGAGTGAGAATAAAAGGGAATGAAGGAGTTTTATATGCATATTGTTTATCTGATTAGAGAGCACTATCCGTTATTGACGAAATCAGAAAAAAAAGTGGCCGACTACATTTTAAGTGCCGGTAAACAAATTATTTACAATACTATGAGTGATATCAAAGCGCATACGGAAGTGGGCGATGCAACAATTATCCGTTTTTGCCAAAAAATTGGTTTTTCTGGCTTTGCTGATTTAAAAATTGAAATTGCGAAAGAGGACTTTTCGCAAAAACAGGCGCAGCCATTAACGGGAAAGTATTACAATGAGATCGCAAGCAATCTTACAGAAGTACTGCGTGCGACGGTAGGATTGTTGAAAGAAGATACTTTAGATGCAGCAATTGCATCTATCGGTCAAGCTGCCCACGTCTATATCTTTGGGGTTGGGGCGAGCGGCAATACGAGCCAAGATCTGGAAAGTATGTTTCTTCGGGTAGGGATTCAAGGCAAAGCAATCACGGACCCCCATTTTCAGGCACAAGTGGCATCATTGTTAACAGAAAAAGACCTAGTCATTGCTTTTTCTTTATCTGGTAAAACGAAAGATACTTTTGACTCTATCACTATTGCCAAGAGCAATGGTGCGAAGGTGATTGCCGTCACCAATTATATCCATTCGCCAATTGGCCGTTCGGCAGATATGGTTTTACAGACAGCCATTGATGAGTTTCTGAATGGTGGTTCGCTAGCGGGGAAGGTCTCGCAACTGTATATTTGTGATCTGCTCGTGCAAGGTTACGAGAAAAAGAACAACATCAATGCCATTGAACTAAGAGAAAAAGTGTTGCGCTCGATCCTTGATAAAAGCATTGATTGATGTGATAGATCACGTAACAAAAGAGGTGCTGCTATCCTTATTGGATAGCAGCACCTCTTTGTTCATATCTCGATCGGTCTTCACTGATCAAGCATAAAAGAAACGAATCAAGATCCCGCCTAGAATCAGCACGATCGCGCCGCATAAACGGTTGGCCATTTGGGCGAATGCGATCATTTCCATTCTTTCGGAAGCGGATAACACAGCGATATTGCCGGTTCCGCCCATGGAGTTGTTGATCATTCCTGCACCAATCGATGTTTCAACAGGATACATGCCCAATAACCAGCCGAAGAACCAGCTAGCAGCACCCATGGATACGACACTTGTCAGACAAAGTACGACAAATTGCCAAGTAAAGGCAGAAGCCAGTGTGGACAAATCAATCAAGGCCAAACCAATCCCAGCCAATACAGCATGGGTCAAATTGGTCATGATCACATTGTTGAACATGACCACGGATTCTTCCAGTTTTTTAGGGACAATGTTCAATGCTTTCAAAATAAAGACAATCACGATCATAAAGGCATACTCATGGATTTTAGGGAAAAAGTTGCTTAAAATCGCGCCAACGACCAATAGTGAGAATGAAAACAGCATCCCAACCCCAATTTGTTGGGCATCGAGGGTGATTTTTGGTTTTTCTAATTCTTCTTTGGTGGCATTGATCAATGTACCATGACCGTTATATTTGGTTTTGGCAAAGACTTTTGAGATAAATAACGCACCAATAATGGCAAGAATATTCCCGAAGGTAACAGCCGGAGCCAATTGTGAGAATATCGCAGCTTGATTGCCGTTTGCTAAGCCATCGGCATAAATTTGTGACAATGGTGTGATTCCTGCGCCCATACCGCCAGACATCATGGGTAAGGAGACATACATCACAGAATCAGCAAATCCATTGCCCAAGAGCATCCCCACTAAGCCGACCGCGAAAAAGCCAACCACCATTGTGATCAAAGCAACTGGTATAAATTTAGTTGAGGCTTTGACCAGCAAATTGCGGTTCATGCCCAAGATCGAGCCGCAGATCAAAGCGGCAATGTAGAAATCAAGGAAACCAAAACCGTTGCCCATGAAGTCACTGACAGCGTCAATGACTTTATCGGGTACGATATTGAAAGAGGCTAAAAGCGTAGCACCTAACAAGGTGAAAACTGATCCCCCGCCAAGATACGAATTCATGATCGGTAGTTTTTCACCGATGAAATACAGTAGATGACCCAAAGCAACGAGCAATATGGTGATACCAACCATATTTAATGGCAGCTTGTCTAAAGCGATGGCACCAAATATGACCACCATGAAGAATAGATACAAGGGAAGGCTAATTCCCGAAATCGTCATCGTTTTTAATTTTTTCATTGTTCAGACCTTCCTAGTATGTTGGATACCATTTCAAATTTTGAACGGCTTTGGCCATATCTGTTTCTTCTGATTGGGCCAAGCCTTGTTCTTTGGCTTTATTTGCTACTGCTTCAGCTACTTTGATCGATACATCAGCGACGTACTCGAAAGGTGGCAATACAGGTGCACCTGGTTGGTTCAAATCAACCAAACCACTTAATGAATGCGCAGCGGCACCAATCATTTCATCAGTTAATAATGATGCTTCTGATGCCAACATACCTAAACCTAATCCTGGGTAGATCAACGCGTTGTTTGCTTGACCGATTTGGTAGTCAACCCCTTTGTATTGAATCGTTCCTGAAGGGACACCAGTGGCAACAAATGCTTTACCGTCAGACCATTCAATGACTTGTTCAGCAGTTGCTTCCAATTTTTTGGTTGGGTTAGAGATTGGGAAAATCACTGGACGTGCTGTGTTTTCGCACATTGCTTCCACAACTTCTTTGGTAAAGGCACCAGCATGGGTGGATGTGCCGACTAAAATCGTTGGTTTTGCGACGTTGATCACATTGACCAATTGTGTCATATCACCGGCATTTGCGAAGTCTGCGCGTTTTTTGGCAAATGGTTTTTGAGCTGGTGTTAGATCGGACATATCATCGAATAAAAGACCTTGTTTGTCAACCATAAAGAAGTGGGTATAGGCTTCTTCTGCTGAAAGTCCTTCGCTGACCATTTCGGCATGGACACGGCTAGCGATACCGGCACCAGCTGAACCGCCACCGTAACATAAGTAAACTTGATCGGTTAATTTTTCGCCTGTGATATCCAATGCACCGAAGATACCGCCGAGAACAACGATGCCTGTACCTTGGATGTCATCGTTGAATGTAGGAATGCTTTGTTTGTATTTGTCCAAAATCGTGGCAGCATTTGAACGGCCAAAGTCTTCCCAGTGCAAGTAAAGTTTAGGGAACATTGATTCTGCAGTTTGTACAAATTGATCGATAAATTGGTAGTAGGTATCACCATAGACACGTTCTTGACGGTTGCCAAGATACAAATGATCGTCTAATAATTCTTTTCTGTTGGTTCCTGCATCGATCACGATAGGTAATACAGAGGCAGGGTCGATACCAGCAGCAGCTGTATAGATCATTAATTTACCGACAGAAATATCAACACCTTGCACACCCCAGTCGCCAATACCTAGAATGCCTTCCGCATCTGTAGCAACGATCAAGCGGATGTCACGGTCACCAGCTGCGTTTTTTAGTGTTTCTTCGATATGTTCTGGATGGTTGATATCTAAGTATGCAGCATATTGAGGATCAACGAACAAGCGGCTGTAATTTTCGATCGTATCCGCAATTGTTGGATCGTAAACGATTGGATTGAATTCAACAATATGTTGGTTGAACAAATAATAGAACAATGTCCGATTGGTATTGAAGATTTCCATCAGGAAGTGACGTTTTTCTAAATCAGAATCTTTGGTCACATATTGCAAATACGCTTGTTCTGCTTGTTCTTCGATGGTTTGAACATGTGGTGGCAGCAAACCGATCAAACCTAGTTCTTTACGTTCTGCTAACGTAAAAGCTGTTCCTTTGTTTAAAAATGGGTTATTTAAAATATCATGTGCGTTCATTATGTTCCTCCGTGTTGTCTATTTTTGGTCATGCGCTCATTTCCATTTGCTACTTTAATCCTTCCGCAGAATTATAGTCAACTTACGGTGGTATAATAAAAATTATTTATAACAAAACAACTTTTATGTTAGAATGAGCGCAATCGATCAAAGGAGAAATCAGAAAATGAATATACGTGATTTAGAATACTTTAGTGCCTTAGCTGAACTGCTGTCTTTTACGCAAGTAGCACATAAATTTTCCGTGAGTCAACCAACGGTCAGCTATGCTGTCAAACGCTTGGAAGAACACTATGGCTGTGATTTGATTGCCCGGGAGGCTTCTCATCGATCCATCGCATTGACCAATGAAGGGGAAATTTTGAAGGCTCATGTGCGCTATATTTTGGATGAATTTGTGACGCTAGATCGCGCCATTGAACATGCCAAAAACAACCGTACCCATATCGGTTTTCCACCCATCATTCGTTCTAAAGTTTTTTCGAAACTGTTAGATGATAAAGAAATCATTCGTTTTATTTCTAATTTTCATTTGGTTTCTGGAGGATCAAATGAGTTGTTTTCGAAATTATTATCTGGGAAAATCGATTTTAGCTTGCTGGGCAGCGTCAATCCGCTGGTTCATCCAAATCTCCATGTGAAGTTACTGCATCAACAGGAATTTTTTATTTTTGCGTCAAAAGATAATCCATTAGCGGCGCAAAAAGAAATTTCCTTCGAACAAGCAGCCGCATATCCGTTTATTCTTCTGGAAAAAGGCTATACACATGGGCTAGCTTTTCAGAATCTGGCAGAGAAGTCGTCAACGAAACCTGAAGTCCAATTTTATTTTTCGGATGTTCAGACGATTGGTCAGCTGGTAAGGTCCAATGTTGGCATCACCCTGATGACTGATTTTCCCGCGTTTCAAGAGATGGATGGGTTGGTCAAGATTCCTTTGGTTCCTGAGGACAAAGAAATATTTTATATCCAATATGCGTATTTGAAGAGTGCAGTGCTGAATCAAGATGTTCAGAAATTGATGGGGGTCTTAGATGGATTGTCTTGGACAGAAGAGGAATAGTGGGCTGTCTTGGTGAGTGAGGTCATGCTGCTTGCAGTGCCCAATGAAGGGAAAAATCGATGACGCGCAGTAAACGGCTATCTAACCCACACATTCTGAGTGAATGAGCGCAGAAAAAGCCAAACCTGCCAATAGTAGGTCTGGCTGTTGTGCAGACAATAAATTTCCTGTAATTGCTAGACACGGATGTTTTCTTTATGAAATTTTCATGGAGAGTGTGAGGTTTAATTTAATAGGTCAACATGATTGGAAGAATAGGCAATTTACAAATGAAAGCGTTTTTGTGAAATAAAAAATATGATTAGACGAAAATAATGAAATGCCCTAAATAATTGTAAAAAAAGTACGTAAGATATGGTTCATACAAAATGATATTTAGGATTTCGCTCATTTTTCATGTGTAAAAATGAACAATGTTTGGAATTTAGCCTTTTGATTATTTTTTTTAATTGATTAAAGGCAATGGTTTCTATAGACTTGTTCTTATGCACAACGTGTGTCATTGAATCTTGATATTTGCAAGGTTCAACATTTGGTTTGTGTTCAGGTAAATTTTTATGAAAGGAGGATATAGTTCTTGAATTGGTAGGCTATCGCATGGTTTGGAAAATGGAGGGATAGAGATGAAAAAAATTGAAGCTTGGATGGAAAAAAGTCTGATGCCGATTGCAGTAAAAATTGGTAATGTTAAGGGTTTGATTGCGATTCGTGATGGTATTGCGCTTGCGATGCCTTTGATTATTATTGGCAGTATTTTTCTGATTATTAGTAGTTTTCCAATTGCTGGTTGGACCGATTGGCTGGCAGGATTGTATGATGGGCGCCTCTTAGCGATGTTTAACCATGTGGTCAACTCTTCATTTGGGATTATGGGGTTGATTGCTGCATTTGGGATTGCCTCCGGTATGGCCAAACAATATAATGTTGATGGTGCGAGTGCTGGCGTCATTTCAATTTCAGCTTGGTTGATTTTGACTCCGAATGTGATTGCTGATGCTGGGGAAGGTATTCCAGTTAAATTTATGGGCAGTCAAGGTATTTTTATTGCGATTGTTGTGGGACTGATTTCTGCTTGGATCTTTCAATATTTTGTCCGGCGTAACATTGTCATCAAAATGCCTGAAAGTGTTCCTCCGGCAGTTAGCCGTAGTTTTGCTGCATTGATTCCAGGCACAGTGATATTATTACTTGCATTTATAGTCGCATTTATGATCGATTTATCCTCATTTGAAAATGCCCATTTATTATTAGCAACAAGTTTGGCGGGGCCTTTAAGTTTTATTGGCGGCACACTAGCTGGGGCGATTCTTACGGTATTCTTGAATAGCTTATTCTGGTTTATGGGGATTCATGGCGGGAATATCGTTGGCTCGGTTACTGGTCCTATTTTCTTGGCCAATACGGATGCCAATCGCGTTGCCTTCCAGAGTGGACAAGAGTTGCCGCATATTTTAACTTCTCAATTCTTTGATATGTTTGCTTATATTGGTGGTGGCGGCGCAGTCTTAGGTTTAGTAATTGCATTGATTTTCTTCGGAAAGAGTGCGCAATCTAAAGCATTAAAACCCATCGCTGCTGTGCCAAATCTCTTCAATATCAGTGAGCCAGTCATGTTTGGTTTGCCGGTTATGTTGAATATGACCCTTTTGATCCCTTTTCTTTTTACACCAGTTGTCAATGTAGTGATTGCTTACTTTGCCATGAGCGCGGGATTATTGCATAAAACAATCGGTGTAGCAGTTCCTTGGACAACACCACCCTTGATCAGCGGTTTTTTGGCAACGGGACACATTTCAGGTGTGATTTGGCAGATTATTTTGATCGCTGTTGATGTTTTATGTTACTTGCCTTTCTTCCTGATCATGGATAAAGCGCAGCTAGATAAAGAAATCAATTAACTTATAGAAAGTAGGATCATTATGGTAAAACGATTATTGAGTGCAACAGCAAGTGAAGTTGCGAAAATGACCAAAGACGAATTAAAACAAAGTATCAAAGCGAGCGAAGGCCGCATCATTTTATCAGAGAATGTCGTATTGCATCCGCCTTTAGAACACAACATTACCTATAGCGAATTTGCGCGGGCATATGGTGCTGATATGATTTTATTAAACGGATTTGATACCGCTAATCCAGTTGTTTTAGGCATGTACAATGAAAATGCCGCTTCAGAAATCAACAGTTCAGGCAAAGAGCATTTGATTCGTGATTTAAAGAAATTGGTCGGTTTGCCGATAGGATTGAATTTGGAACCTGTTGATCCGAATGCGCAGATGGCTGAGGACAGAACTGAAATCGCGGAAGGCAGACAGGCAACGAAAGAAAGTTTTGAGCGAGCAAATCAACTGGGCTTTGACTTTATTTGTTTGACTGGAAATCCTGGAGTGGGAGTTTCAAATGAAGCAATCATCGGCAGTATTGCAGCGGCCAAAACACATTTTGATGGCTTGATTATTGCAGGGAAGATGCATGGAGCTGGGGTCAATGAGCCTGTGGTGGATCAACAAACAGTCGAGAAAATCGTTTCTGCAGGCGCAGATATCCTTTTGGTTCCTGCCATCGGGACAGTTCCAGGGATTTCGGAAGTTGTTTTAGCGGATGCCATTGGGTATGCGCATCAACATGGTGTGTTGGTGATGAGCGCAATTGGGACAAGCCAAGAAAGTGCTGATCCTGAAACTATACGAGAAATTGCTTTGCGAAATAAGATCTTAGGCGTCGATATCCAGCATATCGGTGATGCAAATATGGGCATCTATGGAATTGAAAACATCGAAGTATTGTCGAATACCATTCGTGGAAAGCGACACACAGCAGCAAGGTTCGCGCGGTCGATCAACAGATAATAAAATAGGCATGGCTAGAACGTTAACCGGACGGTAGACAATTTCTACTGTCTGGTTTTTTTCTAGAGCCATGCTATTTATATTGAAAAAATTAATCTGCTTTTTTTTCAGGCACAAAACTTTTGCGTACGACTAGTTCTAGCCCCAACAAAACTGTTTTGGTGATACTTCGCGGATGGACGATTTGATCCACCAGCATATCAATTGATGTCTTAGCGATTTCTTCCACATCGATGCGGAAAGTGGTTAAAGGGGGAGAAACAAATTTAGCGATGTCATTGTCATTGACGCTTATCAATTCTAGTCGATCTGGTACAGTGATCGAATGTTCGTTCAGGGCTTGCAATACACCTACGGCAATTGTATCAGAGGCGACGAAGATGGCTTCTGGCAACTCTTCCTTTAGTGTATTGATCATATCGATAGTCAACTGGTATCCTTGGCCAACCGTGAACTTTCCAGCTGAGAAAATATAATTGTCGTTCAGTAGATCTTTTGTGCTCAGTTTTTGACGAAAAATAATTTCGCGACTATCTTGTTCTTCTTGATGTGTATTGGGGTTTAAAAATGCACCGCCAATAAAACCAATATCGGTATAGCCTTTTTCTAGAAAAAGATCTAAGGCTTTTTTTGTGATTCTGTCAGTATCAGGTTTGACCGTATCAAACAATTCTGGCTCGGGATTGATTTCGAGAATAACGCCAGCTGAACAAACAGATTTAAATCGACGCAACTCTTCTCTGTCAAAAGAGCCGATCCCGATAAATCCTGAAACTTGTTTGAGTATTTCTAAGACCTGATCTTCATGGGTAATCAATTGAATTTCTAGATTGTTGATTTTTGCATATTTTTCTAAAGAGATTCTTAATTGGCGAAAATAAACATCTTGTAGTTCTTCTTGTTCTGTAAGCCAGAATACAACAGCGATTTTTTCAAGAGTGGTTTTTATTTTTGAGCGATCGTACCCCAAAGCAAGCGCAGTATGGATAATCTTCTTTCGTGTTTCCGGTGTGATAGAGAGAGAGTCATCGCCGTTCAACAACCGAGAAACAGTGGCTTGCGAATAGCCTGAGTGTTCCGAAATTTTTTTGATGGTTACCATGGTTTTTCACCTCGAGACTTAGTATAGAGGATTTCACGTAGGAAGTAAAGAAATTTACTAAATAGCTTTACTTGGATTAGATTCAATTGAAAATTTCTTTTTGTCTAAATGGGATGCCTGCAATGTTTGCGATTTATTCAGCAAATAATTAAATAAATTTACTAAATATATAAAATTTATATAGTAAAACTATTTACAATTAAAGTAAAATAATTTATTATTAGAAATGAAGATAACGGTTACATAAAATAAAGCAAAGGTGGATGGATATGGTAAGAAAAAGTTTGGGAATTTTATTATTAAGTGCAGCAGCATTGGGACTAGGGGCATGTGGACCGCAAGGAGATAGTACAGATACTTCTGGTGCAAAGGTGGCCAACAACAACGATTATGACTTATTGGTTTGGGAAGACCAGGATAAATCAGCTGGTATCGAAGATGCTGTGAAACAATTTGAAGCAGAACATGATGTAACAATCAAAGTTGTAGAGAAAGCTTATGGAGGGCAGATCGAAGATTTACGATTAGATGGTCCAGCGGGAACTGGCGCGGATGTGATCACCATTCCTGGTGACCAAATTGGTACTGCTGTCACGGAAGGGCTACTGAAAGAATTGGACGTGGACCAAGCAACACAAGATATATATACCGACTCTGCGATGCAATCACAAATCGTTGATGGCAAGGTGTACGGGTTGCCGAAAGCCGTTGAGACCCAGATCCTTTACTATAATAAAGCATTGATTTCCGAAGAAGATCTCCCAACGACGACGGATGAATGGCTTGAATATTCGACATCTGTGGCTGGAGATGATCAATTTGGGTTATTGGCATTATGGGATCAAATTTACTATGCCCAAGGTGTATTGAGCGGGTACGGAGGGTATGTTTTTGGCACCAATGATGATGGTGGATTCAATGCAGAGGATATTGGGTTAGCCAATGATGGCGCCATCGAAGGGGCCGAATACATTCAACAATTCTATGATTCTGGTGTTTTTCCCTCAGGAATCGTGGGCGAACAAGGCATCAACGTGTTAGATTCATTGTTTACAGAAGGAAAAGCCGCAGCAGTCATTTCTGGCCCATGGAATTTGGCGCCTTATGAAGAAGCTGGGATCGATTACGGGGTCAAGGAATTACCTTTGTTGGGGAATGGTGCGCACATGGGTTCTTTCATTGGTGTGAAAAGCTATAATGTGAGCAGCTACTCTAAGAATGCAGAATTAGCAGAAGAATTTGTCAAATTTATCAGCAATGAAGAGAATGCTAAAGTTCGTTATGAAAAAACATTGGAAGTACCAGCGGTTGAAGCATTGGCTGAAGATCCAACAGTCAAGGAAAGCGAGAGCGCAACAGCGATTGCTACACAATCTCAATATGCTGAATTGACACCGGGAATTACTGCGATGAACTCTGTTTGGGAACCGATTGATGCTGCCTTACAAACGATTGCGACAGGAAAAGATGAGCCGAAAACAGCCTTGCCGCAAGCCGTTGATCAGATCAAATCGGCAATAGAGGCAACACAAAATTAAAAGATATGGCGGCGGAATCCGTCGCCTTTTTTTAGGGGGCATAAAAAATGGACCAACACAAAAGTTCTTATGGAAAGAAGGCCATGCTTTTCTCTGTAATTCCAGGTCTAGGACAATTCTATAATCATCAGAAAATAAAAGGCGCGTTATTTCTGTTCTTTTTTGTGATGTATGGGGTTGTCTTCAAAGATTTATTCAATATGGGACTTTGGGGCATGATGACGTTGGGCGTCGAGGTGCCAAGAGATAATTCGATTTTTCTGCTGGCAGAAGGTTTAGTCGCATTGATCGTGATTGCATGTGGTCTCTTCTTTTATTATTTGAATTTGCGAGATGCGTATAAGAACGGCGAAGCAAGAGACAACGGATTAAAGGTCAATTCGATTCGAGAGAGTTATCAAGCTTTACTTACTGAAGGATATCCATATCTGATGAGTAGTCCAGCGTTTTTCTTGTTGCTTTTTTCGGTCATTTTCCCAATTCTGTTTAGTATTGCGTTGGCTTTTACCAACTATGATCTATATCATTCCGCGCCAGCCAACTTAGCTGATTGGGTAGGTTTTGATACGTTCAAGAAGATTTTCACCGTTGATATTTGGCGCGCAACATTCTTCAATGTGTTGGGCTGGACGGTGATTTGGACCTTAGTGGCTTCAACGCTTCAAGTGGCGATTGGTATTTTCTTAGCCGTTGTCGTTCATCAAAAAGAATTGCGATTCAAAAAATTCTTCCGAACAATATTGATTTTACCGTGGGCCGTTCCTGGCTTTGTAACGATTTTGGTTTTTGCTGGTATGTTTAATGATAGTTTCGGTGCAATCAATCAGTCGCTTTTAAGTTTTTTCAATATTTCAGCTATCCCATGGCTGACAAGTGTGAATTGGACACGACTGGCGTTATTAATGATCCAAGGCTGGTTAGGCTTTCCGTATATTTTTATTGTTACAACAGGAACTTTGCAATCAATTCCAGATGATTTGTATGAAGCTGCGACGATTGATGGAGCATCAGCCATTCAAAAATTCCGCAGAATCACACTACCACTGTTGTTGTATGCAATGGCGCCAATTTTAATTACTCAATATACGTTTAATTTTAATAACTTTAATATCATCTATTTGTTCAATTCTGGTGGACCCGCGGTTCCAGGTTCTACAGCTGGCGGAACGGATATATTGGTTTCGTGGATCTATAAACTGACCATGCAAAACAGCCAATATGCACTGGCTGCTGCACTAACGATCTTGTTGTCGATTTTTGTGATTGCTATTGCGCTATGGCAATTTAGAAGAACCAATTCTTTCAAGGAGGTGGATTGATATGAAACAATCAAGCTTGAAACAACAACGGATAGTTCGACTATCACTGTCTTATCTTCTACTGATTTTAGTCGTTGTCATCATTATTTATCCTCTCTTGTGGACGATTGGTGCGAGTTTCAATCCGGGGAACAGTTTGGTGAGTACCCGCATGATTCCGGAAAATCCAACATTTGGACACTATATGAAATTGTTTTCTGGAGACAATGATTTGTATTATGGACAATGGTATCTAAATTCCTTAAAGATTAGCGTCTTTACCATGTTGCTCTCTTTGACTTTCGTGTCAATGACAGCTTATTCATTTTCTAGATTTCGTTTTTCTGGACGTAAAAATGGCTTGATGCTCTTCTTACTACTACAGATGATTCCACAATTTTCTGCGTTGATTGCGATATTTGTTCTAGCTCAGATGCTTGGACTGATCAATAGTCATTGGTTATTGATCTTGATTTATGTTGGCGGACAAATCCCGATGAATACTTATTTGCTCAAAGGGTATTTTGATTCAATTCCAATGGATTTAGATGAAAGCGCAAAAATAGATGGTGCCAGCAATACACGTATTTTCTGGCAAATTTTGCTTCCTTTATCGCGGCCGATGCTGGCTGTTGTGGCGATGAATGGATTTACTGGGCCGTTGGGGGACTTTGCACTTTCTTCAGTGCTGCTTCGGGACCCATCATACTATACTTTGCCGATTGGACTATATAAGCTCGTGACGGATAAGATGGGTGCTAGTTACACGACCTTTGCGGCAGGAGCGATTTTGATCAGTATTCCCATTGCACTCGTGTTTATTGCATTACAAAAACATTTCGTTTCTGGCTTAACTGCTGGGGGAACGAAAGGATAGGATGGCGACATGGAACAAAAGAGATATGATTTAGAAAAGCGCTTTTTGCATGGAGGAGATTACAATCCGGATCAATGGTTGGACTATCCTGAGATATTGCAAAAAGATTTAGAGCTAATGGATAAAGCGAATACGAACACATTTTCATTAGGTATTTTTGCTTGGAGCACCCTAGAACCGGAAGAAGGGGTCTTTCATTTTGACTGGCTGGATCGTGTAATGGATAATATTGCACAAAAAGGCGGAAATGTCATTTTGGCAACCCCGAGCGGTGCACGACCTGCTTGGCTATCCCAAAAGTATCCTGAAGTATTAAGAACGAATGGGCACCGAGAAAAGATGCTGCACGGTGGTAGACATAATCATTGTTTTTCTTCACCAATTTATCGGGAGAAAGTTGCCATCATCAATCGGAAGCTAGCAGAACGTTACCATGATCATCCTGCGCTATTGATGTGGCATATCTCAAATGAGTATTCTGGTGAATGTCATTGCGATTTGTGTCAGGAAAACTTCCGACTGTGGGTGAAAAATAAGTATCAAACTTTAGAGGCTGTGAATCAAGCATGGTGGGGACCTTTCTGGAGTCATACCGTGACTGACTGGGCGCAAATTGAATCTCCTTCACCTATTGGCGAGATGCAAGTACATGGATTGAATTTAGATTGGCGCAGATTTGTGACAGATCAGACGATTGATTTCTATGAACATGAAATCAAAGATATTCGATCTTTATCACCCAATGTACCGATAACAACCAATTTCATGGCGGATACGTATGATTTGATTCCTTTTCAAAGTTTGGATTATGGGAAATTTGCCAAACATGTGGACATTATTAGTTGGGATTGTTATCCTGCATGGCATAACGATTGGGAGACGACCGCTGATTTAGCAAGCAAAGTCGGTTTTATCAATGATCTCTATCGTAGCTTGAAGCAACAGCCATTTTTGATTATGGAATCAACGCCAAGTGGTGTCAATTGGCATGATGTCAATAAAACCAAACGACCAGGAATGCATTTGTTGTCTTCTATGCAATTTTTGGCCCATGGCTCTGACAGTAATTTGTATTTTCAATGGCGAAAGTCTCGCGGTTCTTCCGAAAAATTCCACGGTGCTGTGGTTGATCATGACAATGATGAACACAATCGTGTTTTCCAAGATGTTGCAGAGGTAGGCAAAGCCTTGGATAAAGTAAAGGAAATCAAAGGGGCGAACATCGATGCTAAGGTAGCGATCATTTACGATTGGGATAACAATTGGGCGTTAAACGATGCCCAAGGTTTCGGGTTGAAGAGCAAGCGATATCCACAAACACTGCAAGCACATTATCGTTATTTTTGGGACCATGATATATCTGTAGATGTGATCACGCCTGATCAGGACTTGAGCAAGTATCAACTTGTGATTGCTCCTATGCTCTATTTAATGACGAAGCAAACAATGGAAAAATTAAAAGAATATACCAAGAAGGGAGGAACATTAGTTTCAACGTATTTGACGGGATACGTGAATGAAACGGACTTGGCATATTTAAATGGGTGGCCACAAGAACTCAAAGACTTATTCGGAATCGCTGTCAAAGAAACAGATACGTTATATCCGAAGCAAAAGAACAAACTTTCATTTGCCGGAAAAAACTTTGAGGTGCATGATTATTGCAGTATTGTTGAAAATCTTGATGCAGAAGTACTGGCCACGTATCAAGAAGATTTTTATGCGCAAAGTCCAAGTGTCACAAAACATGCTTTTGGTACAGGTACAGCCTATTATATTGGTGCCCGCACCACGGGAGATTTCTTAGGAGCTTTTTATGACAGTATAATTGATTCGTTGGATTTGGCTAATCCATGGGTTGTAAAGAGCGATCCTAGTATTTCTGTTCAACAAAGAGGCGAGAATCATTATTTTGTGATGAACTTTTCAGAAGAAAGGCACGAAATCATGGTTGCATCTGAAGGCGTTGATTTATTGAAAAATGAATCGACCGTTCAACACATTCAGCTCGCACCATATGAAGTCAAAGTGATTCGAACGAGTGAAGAATAAATATAAGCAAAAGGATCTGAAATGCGTGCATTTCAGGTCCTTTTGTTTATTGACTGTCCTACGATTCTTTCCTTGAATAGTAAAGCAAATCATTTTGATGTGAAGCCTATCCGGAGGCTGTGTTCCTATGATGCTTTTCCTACATAATCCATTGACTTTGGTGAGTGAAGTAAAAAATCACCAATAAAATCAATGAAATGTCCAAAAATAGTGGAGATGCAGTATATATTTTAACGAATAATAAAGTAGATAAAGGGTTAAAGAAAATCATTGAAAAAGTAACTAGCCGTCTTAAAGCTAGTTGCTTTTTTTCATGTTCCCTCGTAGTAAAAAGATAGACATGATACGATGAAAAGGAACATAGCAGAAAAAAAGGATCATTATGTATAAAGGAGGCAATGCTTCATGCAAAAACACATTGATTTAACTAGTGGAGGATACTTGGATTTATTCTTATTAGCGGATCTGAACCACCATTATCCATTAAAGAAACGTGGCTTGGTCATGGTGATACCAGGGGGTGGTTATCGTTTTACGAGTGATCGCGAAGCTGAGGCAATCGCATTGTGGTTCAATAGTATCGGCTTGAATAGTGTGGTTTTACGTTATCGAACGGATCCGTCTATCCAAAATATTGTGCAGCATGCACTGTTAGAAGCTGCTGAAGCAATCCAATATATACGTCAACATGCGCAGGCGTGGTCTGTCGATGAACAATGCATAGGGGTTTGCGGGTTCTCCGCTGGTGGACACATAGCTTTGCAATTGGCAACAAAGCGGCGTCTACTGGCAAAATCGCAGTTGATTGCAAGTGATGATGCGCTTGTTCAAGTCGACTTTGCTATTAGCGGATATCCATTGGTCTATTATACCCAGTCATTGATTGACAACCAAGCTAGGTATGAAAATGAGCAGCTGTCGACACTCAACAGGCGTTATTTCGGCAGTGAAACACCAAGTGAAGATCAGCTAGCTGCCGCTAATCCCATACACTTTTTGTCTGAAGAGACTCCACCATTATTTCTCTGGCATACGGCTGAAGATGAAGTTGTAGATGTGCAGCAAACCATTGACTTAGCCAGCGCGGCGCATAAACACCGTGTACCAATCGAAGTTCATATTTTTGAGAAGGGAATCCATGGCATGGCTCTCGCAAATGAAGTGACCGCTTTACATGCAGATGATATCGATCCAGCTGTGGCAGAATGGACTACACTGTGTGCCAATTGGTTACGAAGACATACAAATAATAGTGAATGAACATGAGAACGTTTTAAAAATTGTAGATTTATAGTATAATAGTAGAAAAAGAACGAGGTGTTGGCTATGGACAACAAGTTCACCGGTTATTTTGCCAAACGAAAAAAAGCCAAACTTGACCAGATGCGTAAAAAGAATTGGGATTTGACGCAACAAGGGATCAATCCTCATAAAGGTTGGGGAACGATGGTCGATACTGGATCTGGCGGCTTGAACAATATGAATCGGGACAATCAAGCACAAAATTTTTTGAGTAAAGAAATCGACAACAAACAATTTTTCATCGAAGAAGCCAAACGGATTCGAAAAAATTAAGCGGACTTGATGCAACACGGTCTACGATATGGCAGAAAGCAGGCGCACGATGTGGCGAAAACTCAAAAAGATGATTGACGACCGAAGCACAGCCAAGAAAGAGCGGTTGCGCCGTAAAAATGCTGCTTTACGCGCGCAAGGCAAGGAACCTTTGAAAGGCTGAGGCAAAATGGTGGATTCTGGCTTTGGCGGTTTGAATAAGAATGACACGGCAAGTTCTGCGAAGATAGATAATATCGCTTTTCGTAAACATCAAGCAGAAGAGATTGGGCAGGAAAATAATCGAAACAATCAGTGAGATTAGGAATGAAATGTAAAGCACTTCTAAGCGTTACAATGCGATAAGTAGTTTTAAGGATATTACTGAAAAAATAAAGCTGACAAAGTATACACTGGTTTATTAACGCTTACGTGTATATTTTTTGTCAGTTTTTTTCTACCGCAAACAATCTTTCACATAATATAATCATATGCTAGATACTGTAAAATAATGCCAAAATTCCCATAAATGCAACTTACATTCCAATAACTGTATAACAATTTGTTTACAACAAGATAACATCTGTTTGCAATCAGATGTTTTTCTTTAGATTCTGCCCACAAATCAGCTATTTTCATTTATTCTGTGGAGAGTGAGTAAAAGGAAAAAGGAGAACATATGAAAAAAACATTAGCATTTGCGGGTTCCTTGATTTTGTTTGCTTTGCCAGTGGTCGGGCAAGCAGAAGAAACAGTGGATCAAAAAATCCAACAGCAAACAGATCGTATCAATGATATCAAAGGAAAATCTGCCTCTGTCGAAGCCTACAAGCAAGCAACAGAAAAAGAAATCCAACAAATAGAAGCTGAAATCGCTGCATTATTTGACGAAAAGTCAACAACTGAGCAGCAAGTCAATCAAATCGTGCTAGAGATCCAAACATTAGAGGAAAAAATTGCCAAGCGTACCGAAACGTTGGCCAATCAAGCGCGGGATATCCAAGTGTCAGAACCATCTAGCAATATGATGGATTCACTATTGACGGCAGAATCTTTTGGCGAAGTGATTCAACGAGCCATTGCCTCTGTCACGATCATGAATGCCAGCAATAGTATAGTGGAACAACAACAAAAAGATATTGAAACCAGTCAAGCATTGGAAGAAGAATTAACTGCAAAATTAACAGAAATCGACAACAATACACAAACTGTTGAAAAGAAACAAACCGAATTGGCAGATATCCATCTGAATCAAGAAGTGGAGTTGGCGGCGTTAGCCATTTCATTGAATGAAGAAGAGGGAAAGAAAGCTGATTTAGAAAAAGAAAAAGCTGAAGCTGAACGTAAACGGGAAGCTGCTTTGAAACAAAAGGCGGCAGAAGAAGCGCTAGCTAAAGAAGCTGAAGCCGCAGCCAAAGCTGAAGCAGAAAAACAAGCTGCCTTGCAGGCTGAAGCGGAAATAAGTCAAGCCAGACAGTCACAAAAGCAATCAACGACCACGACAGCAAAAACAGATAAAGCAGTTGTCTCGACAGTACCAGTGAAGGAATCAGTCGAAAACGTTCCAACTGAAACTGAAACACCAACGGCTGCGAGTGGCTGGTCGATGCCTGTGGATGCTGTCCACATTTCCAGTCGTTTTGGTTATCGCTCTGATCCAACGGGTTCATCGGGCAATCAGCATAACGGGATCGATTTTACTGGTGCCAGCGGCACACCGATTTATGCGATGCAAGCAGGTACGGTCGTTGAAGCTGGTTATGGTCCCTCAACTGGAAACTACGTCGTCATCAAACATGACAATGGCATTTACAGTTATTACATGCATTTCAATCAATTGCCTGCAGTTTCTGTCGGTCAAAGCGTGTCAGCGCGCCAGTATATTGGTGGCATGGGAACAACAGGCAATTCGACTGGTGTTCATTTGCACTTAGGTATGGCGACTGGGCTATGGTCAGGTTTCTTTGATCCGGCGAGTGAATTAGGTCTTTAGCATATAGAAAAAAAACGTTCCTAATTTTTCCGATGTCGCTGAATATAAAACGCTGTTTAGCTATTTTAAGATTTATAGTGCTAAATAAAGGTTGTGACATAAGTTAGATAGTTGTGCTCCTCTATAAAAATATTTGTAGTAGGACAAATGTCACAGCCAATTTTCCTTAATTGATTTATTCTATTTTATCGCATTTTACCCAGATAAATCATTTCGAGTTTCCAATAAATCCTTTCTTCTAATCTTCGGGAGAGTATAAAATATTTTGTGTAAATAGAAAAAAGGAAGTCCCTTCTGTAGAATAGAGTTACCACAACACATTCCCAGAAAAGAGGACTTCCATATGAACGATTTTACTACAGAAATTCTAAAGACTCTAGCGAACAAAGGCGATTTGAATGAATTATTCCGTGTCCATTTGGAAAAAGCTGTCAATACGCTTCTCAAAACGGAGTTAACGGCTTTCCTCGATTACGAAAAGTGCGATCGCATTGGTTTTAACACGGGTGATTCTCGTAACGGCTCCTATGACCGTACGGTCAAGACCGAGTACGGGGAACTTCATCTCCAGATTCCGCGCGACCGCAACGGCGAGTTCAAGCAACAGACTGCTCCTGCTTATAGACGGACGAATGATACCTTAGAGGAGACCGTCATTCACCTCTTCCGAAAAGGTATTACCATGTCGGAAATCGCAGACTTGATTGAGAAAATGTATGGGCATCACTACACGCCCTAAACCATGTCCCATATGACTAAATCATTTACGGAAGAAGTCACTTCATTTAAGGAACGTGAGCTTCATGACCGTTATGCCGCTATTTATATGGACGCAACCTATATCCCTTTAAAGCGGAAAACCGTCACCAAGGAAGCCATTCATATCGCAGTTGACATTCGCCCGGACGGTTCAAAGGAAGTGTTGAGCTATGCGATTGCACCAACTGAATCTGTCACGATTTGGGAAGAGATTTTAATAGACATCCAGGAACGTGGCGTGAAAAACGTCCTCCTTTTCATCACGGATGGCTTAAAGGGGATGGCAGGGGCCGTGCAGGGGTTCTACCCCAAAGCCCGTTTTCAACATTGCTGTGTGCACGTTTCCCGTAATATCAGTCACAAAGTGCGTGTCGATGATCGTAAGGAAGTCTGTGATGATTTTAAAATGGTGTATCAAGCGTCATCTAAAAAGTCGGCATTGGAAGCACGTGGTGCTTTTGCGGAAAAATGGAAAATCAGCTATCCAAAAATGGTGGAATCGATTCTTTCGAACGATTACCTGCTCACTTTCTATGATTTTCCATTAGCCATACGCAAGAGTATTTACTCTACGAACTTGATTGAATCCTTTAATAAGCAAATCAAGAAATACAGCCACCGCAAGGAACAGTTCCAAAATGAAGAGTCGATGGAACGTTTCTTAGTCTCGTCTTTTGATACTTACAACCCAAAATTCCTAGGTCGCAGTCATAAAGGTTTCCAACAGGCCGAAGGCGAGCTCGAACAAATGCTGAGTCAACCGATGGAGAATTAGAAACAATCTACAGTAGGAAAGAACCATTTACACAAAATTATTGACGCTCCCAGAAGGACTAGATAATCTCATAAGGTTATCCAGTTCTTTTTTTCTAAAAAAGCTATACATTTTGAAAGAATAGCAAAAAATCGCTTAGATTCAATTCTTCCTGATAGTACATATTTGTAAATAGTTGTCTTTATTCAATGCATCGATAAACTATTTTGTTCGAAACTCCTTTTGTGCCTACAATAATAGTAGTAACTTGACTTGGTGATACCCCTTTCCCAAGATAAAAACCAATATACATGCTTTTAGTGGTATACTTTTTGTATTATCTTCATTGAGCGAAGTTGAAAATAAAGAGGTGGGACAATGAATGTTGAAGCAGAAATGACTCAGTGGAGTCAAGAGTTGTGTAGAGATATGACTAAGAAAACATATGATTCATCCTTATTTACGACTGAAGACATTGAAAGATCTTTTTCTTTCAGTCGTACACAGGCAAGTCGTTTGGCAAATCAATTAGTTGATAATCATGTATTATTCAAAATAAATACACGACCAGTACTTTTTGGTCATCGGGAAATGTTTCAAGAAAAGTTTGATATTTTAATAGATCAGAAGATTAATTCTTTGAAAGAACTGTCAGAAATCATTGATAAAGTACCAGTGAATCGAGTTTTTGAGAAAGTGATTGGTTTTGATAAAAGTTTAGCAGAACCGATTGAACAATTAAAAACAGCTGTTTACTATCCAGAAAACGGCCTTCCTGTTATCGTAATGGGTGACACAGGAATTGGAAAAAGTTTTTTTGTACAAATTATGTATGAATATATGGTGAATGCGCAAGTATTATCTGAAAAAGCGCCTTTTAAAATATTAAATTGTGCTCAGTATTACAATAATCCCGAACTATTATCCGGTCTATTATTTGGATTTTCTAAAGGGGCGTTTACTGGTGCATACGAAAATAAAAGCGGTTTATTAGAAGATTCAGACGGGGGGTTGCTTTTTTTAGATGAAGTACATCGGCTAAGTGCAGAAGGACAAGAAAAACTGTTTACTTTTATGGACAAGGGTACTTTTTCGAGGATTGGTGAATCAAAGGAAAGAAAGGCATCTGTTCGGTTGGCATTTGCGACCACAGAAAAAAAAGATCAATTCCTACAAACCTTTCTTAGAAGGATTCCTATAACCATTTATTTACCAAATCTCAGTGAGCGTACAATATTAGAGAAAAAAGAAATTATCGCAAAACTTTTTCAAGTTGAAAGCAAACGATTGAACAAACAAATAGTGGTGAGTTCGCAAGTAATGTTTATTTATCTGAACACAATTTATTCAGGAAATATTGGGGAGATTGAGAATGCAATCAAATATGCATGTGGTAGCGCTATCTCCCGGTGTGGATATTCTGAATCTATCAATATTACCATCAGAGATTTACCTTCCACAATGTATAGCTTTTCTCGTAATAAATATACCCAACATTATAATGAAGCAGAAGATTACATTTTCGACGGGAATAAACACACATCTTTGGAGAACAATATTCGTCAAGACTTGGATGCATTTACTCAGCGATTGAATCAAATTTACCTGTCTCAAGACCGCACTGCGAGCCAAGAGAAAATACGATCTTTGATTGATCAACAAGTTGTAGAATTTATTGACCGAATGATTTTTTCGAATTCCAAAAAAGAGACGGTTGCGTTGGAAGAGTTTGTTATACAGACGATGCAAGAATTATTTCGAGATATTGAATATCAGACATTCTTTCAGTATGATGGTAGTTTCGTTTTATTTGTTTCACACTATATATATAAATACATGTTACGATCTACAGATGCGAATCAATCTTTAGAATTTTTATTAGAAGACTATATTTCTCAATATTATGCGAAAGAAAAGCAAATGTTAAAGAAAATTTTTCCTGAAATTGAACGACGTTTGGATATCCATTTTGACTCTTTGGATTTGGATTTATTCTCACTTTTTTTCTCTACACAAAAGCATGTCAAAAATAATAAAGATCTCGATGGACTGATTATTGCGCACGGTTTTGCTACTGCTAGCAGTATAGCAAATGTATGTAATCGTATGTTAGGGGGGAAAGTGTTCACAAGTTTTGATATGCCTATTGAAGCATCAATTCATGACATTTCGGCAAAAGTTGAAGAGTACATAAGGGAAAACAATACGAATAAAGGGTTAATAATTCTTATCGATATGGGTTCTTTAAATATGATTTATGACTTGATGAAAAAGACAGTTTCAGTTCCAGTGCTCTGTATGGATCAATTAGGTACATTAATGGCATTAGAAATTGGCAATATGGTTCTTCAAGGCGTATCAATAGGAGAAATCGCGGAAAGAATGAAAGAATCTAATACACCGAATGTTCAATTATTTGAACCAAAAAATGATCGAAAGAAAGCAATCATTACCACATGTTTTACTGGAATAGGTACGGCTATTCAGATTCAAAAAATGCTCTCAGATTGTTTAGATGGTCTGCTTGAAATAGAGATTTTTCCAATGGAGTATAATGAATTGATCAAGCAAGGAATACCTGAAACTATCTCTCAGTACTATGATTTACTGGGCATCGTTGGTACGGACGATCCTTCATTAACAGGAATAAATTTTACCTATCTTGAAAACATTATTTCAGGAGAAAATATTCAGCAAATCACAGAAACTTTTGGTGGCATGCTAGATACAAAAGGCCGGGAAATCGTGAATGATCGAATGGTTAAAAACTTTTCTCTCATTCGTGTATTGGAGTCTTTAACGATTCTGGATACTCAAAAAATAATGGAATTAATTGAAGTACTTATAGTTGAATTAGAAGAACGTTTGTCACTAAAATTGAAGAATGCACGAAAAATCGGGTTGTATGTTCATATTTCATGTATGATTGAACGTCTGATTCGTCAAGTAGAAATTACTGAGTTTTCAGATCTCGAGTCATTCGTTTTTGTCCATCAAAGAGAAATAAAAACCATCAAAGATGCAATTAGTGTGCTTGAAACCACATATAGTGTGCAAATACCTTTGCCAGAAATCTGTTATATTCATAATATTTTGTTTTTAGATTGATAGGACAGCTTTTTTTAGCGTGCCAATAGTTGGCACGCTTTTTGCATTACTAAAAGTGTAACTAGGAGGATGATGAGATGAAATATTTAGTAGCGACTCATGGTACATTTTCACAGGGAATTGTCGACAGTTTAAAATTAATTGTGGGGGAGGAGGTAAGGATTGACTTTTTTTCAATGACAAAAGATAAGGCAAGTGATGTTGCTGAAAGAGAGACAAGCGAATATTTAGATAAGAATCAAGGTGAATTGGTGGTTTTGACAGATGTTTTGGGTGGTAGTGTGGCCAATTTGTTTACCAATCATTTGTTACATGGGTATAACTTTCAGCTGGTAACTGGTGTGAATTTACCTATGTTGCTCTCATTGATTTTATCCGAAGAGGCGTTGACCTATTCAATGGATGAATGGATTCAAAATGGGTTAGAGGAAGGTAAGAATGGTATTCTTCATATAAACCAATTAATCTTAGAACAAGGAGGACAAAACAATGACGATATCTTTAGTGAGGATTGATGATCGATTGATTCATGGACAGGTTGCATTTGGTTGGACAACTTCTTTAGGAGTCAATACGATTTTAGTAGTAAATGACGAAGCGAAAAATGATCCTATGAAATCTATGGCCTTAAACTTGGCAAAACCCTCGAATGTTGTGTTGTATATTCGCGGTGTAATGGAGTCTGGAGAAATTGTTCAAAAATTTGCAACATCAAAAAAAAGTAATGTATTGGTTTTAATTAAAAATACTGAAGATGCGCGCAAACTAATTGAACACTCTGGTGGTGTGATTGACTCGCTCAACATCGGGGGCTTACGTTATGAGGAAGGTAAAAACAAAATTACTGATCTTATAGCAGTGGATGAACAAGATATCGAAAATCTCAAATCCATTCAAGAAAAAGGTGTTTCAATAGAGTTTCGCATGTTGCCTCGGGATAAGAAGAAGTTGTTTTCAGATTTTAGCTTTTAGAAAAGGAGGTTTTATAATGTTTGTTCAAGCA